>Ga0307509_10011565_pt1 | contig 10669 bp, 11 predicted proteins | sample 10_EM_MG_FD_202245 | JGI IMG/M metagenome (GOLD analysis project Ga0307509, IMG submission 202245) | Populus trichocarpa ectomycorrhiza microbial communities from riparian zone in the Pacific Northwest, United States - 10_EM | ecosystem: Host-associated > Plants > Roots > Unclassified | place...
GGTACGGGACATGCGGAACGTCCCGAATACGTCACCCACAAAGTTGACGAGACTGCGGCTTACTTCCGCGTAGTAATGCGCTACACTCCCTGGATTTCCCGAGAAGAGTAGCTCGGTGAAGCGCTGTGCCGCCCGTGGATGGATCGGTTTGTCGGGAAAGTCAACGAGGACGACGATGCACCTGATCGTGCCACGGAGAGGCGCGCGCGGTTGGGCGGGGTTACGGACGATGCTGGGGGATGTGCCTGGTGGGAAGTGGGTTTGGGGGACGATGACTCCGTCGTTCAGACCGAATCGGTGTGGGATTTGTATTGGGAGGATGGGTTTAGTTTCTGGAGCATCGATGGTAGGATCGTGAGTGGCCATGGTATTCTGCTCGAATCCTTTGAGATGTGGCGGATTTCAATCCATCCGCGAGCGGTCAAAGTCCGTCATATATATAAACACTCCCCGCAGACCCACTGTTTTCGTTCTATGAAGGGCTCTATGTAGAAGTACAATTTTAAATTCGGAATGGTTATGTACCGATGCATGCCAAAATAGTTGCGCTATAAATAGATAAATTCTGTGCCTCTCCGTGTTGTTAGCGTTACTAACCTCAGATTTTCTTCTTAACCATTAGCACTTGAAATCGTGTCTTAATTAATGTTTGAACCTAAGGGGTTATCAAGACTTCCAGAAAAAATATTGGGGGCTCTACAACTCTTAACCAGCGGGAAAGAAATTTCGGAGAATCTCTCTCATACCAGGCATTGTTGAGGCAGGCGTAACCATTCTTTAGACTATACTACCTAAGGGTTAGAAACCTTGCTGGTTGGCTCTTACAGTTAGGCTTAAGCCCCATCGACTACAACACTGTTTCAGCTCAGCGAGTGCAGAATCGAGGACGATTAATTCGCCGAAAGTCCATCGTTGAGAGCCAAAATGAATGTACATATTTTGCAATCAAAAAATTATCTTTATTATCCTCATTTTCGGTGTGTTCCTTGGATAAACAAGAGGGTGCTATGAAGTTCCGCCTTTTGGGTGTGATCGACGGCACTGTGGATAACTAAAGGAGAAGAAATTATATAGTCATTTAAATATCATAAAACAGGGTATACTCTATCACTCCTACGGCGCTCCGGTAAAACCCCAACCTGTGGGCTTTCCAAAATATGCATTCTGGATAAACCGACCAGTCCGACTTGAGTCCGAAGGCCAACCACCAGTGACCGCCGAGGGATATCCAAAAATTAAACCATATGTCTCCACCAAGTCCAGTATTTCCATTCGTTTTTCGAGTTTCTTTCCTGGCGCGAAGACGGAACACGGGAAAGAGGCAAATGTGTCCTGGGGTCAGGCCGCGGCAGACTTGTGCAACGCTATCAGGGCGCGTGGGTATTGGCCTAAGCACATGGGAAATACATGCACGCTCATCCACAGTGAAGGCAACTGATACTAGCCTGATGAGTGCTTAATATTATGCACCCCAATACATTGGCATAGAGCTCACCCAGACCATTGCTTCCGACTCACCAGCCCCTCTTACGTTGATACAGGATTACATCGAGCCTAACTGCAAATCAATTGGGCCTTTGAAATCAGATAATTTTCCTTGCTTGAATTGCAACACGCCAGTAAAAAAACTAACAATAAATTCCAGAAAATATATGCACAGAAAAATGCGCAAGCTAGCAAAGAAATGACTTACTTGTTGTCGAGAATTTTATTGGCTCTAGGCTATTGAGGATTCTTGTCTCATCATCGCGAAGGTGATTTGTGTTCAGTTCCGTCAGTCCATCTGACCAAACAGGGGTTGCTTCACGAATGTGAAGAACGACACGGCTTGTGAGAATTGAGTGGAGGATAAGCTCCATCCTAGGTTGGATCCTGAGTACGTGTTTGGAGAAGCGAACCGGCTGCTTACGGTGTGATGAGTAGTATATACTGAGGCTAATATTCCAAGGTTAATTCCAGAAGAGTCGAACGGAGGTCACCGACTTACAGAAAGTATTGGAGTGACGAGGAGATTGATAGATGAGGGGACTATGAGCATCATCAGTTCTAAGTTCATTCATTTACAGCACAAGACCCACTGAAGAGAAATAGGTAATAGATAACACCTGTGGACCGGGGTGGTTCAGCATTGGTGGATTCATCATCAACTAAATAGTTTCTTACCATCACGATACACAACTCTAATTAAGGCGCTGTTTCCGCTGGATCGGACTGAGACAGTGAATATGAAATGTATCATCAAAACCCAAAATTGCTTACACGCTTGGATGCCGGGTACCAGCATGAGTATCAACATCACTACCTTTCCATCAGAGGGAAGAGATAGGGCAGGTTTACATATACTCACGAGTGTCCCAGACAATCACTATAAGCCATAGACCAAGAAGGTAATATTTATTGGCGTGGATTGGAAAACAGCCCTTTAAAGCTGGATATGGTGGGTCACCAACTACGGTGAAATAAATCAGACACAACAGGTCAAGGATGGGGAACATGACTACTGACACACAATAGAATTGAGAAACATGAATAGAATGGCGAACCCTGGACTCCAAACAAGGACGAAAAAGATTGGAAGAGTAATGGATAGACGCTGGTTCCGATTCCACACGGCCCAGGTTCGTAGCGTGAGGATAACTGATAGATATCGATACATACGACTCGAAATATGGAATAAAGGATGAACTTACTCTCAGATATAACGACTCCAATGGAGATCATCACTGGCAGCGAAATAAATTCCCGGTGTGTCAATTTAGGAGACAATTTACGAACCTCCAGAGGCGTAGTACATCTGCCGACATGCAGTCCTCCTAAAACTCCCCCCCGTTTGATCTACAAAAGGAATTAGGTTAATGGGATGGAGGACGCATTGAACTGACAGTAGACGATAAGGAAAACTGTGTCGATGAATGGCAAATAGCGTTGAAAAAGGTACAGAGCCTTCAAGACAGTCCACTTGGATTTCCACACCAGATCAACCTCCATTCTGAAAGTAAGGATGTAGTCCCAAACAAACATCGTAGAGGCCGCAACTGTGGTAGAAATAGGAACAGTTTCAATTTTTTATACAATGGCAGGACTAACGATCAAATTTCTTGTTCAGTCGCAAATGTTTGATCAGACGCGCGAGAATGGAACTGAAAGAAAACTCACTGCTACCAATCTCACAGCAGTCAATCCGCTAATCGATGAGGCGAGCGGATCTCCACCATCCATAATAATAAATCGGTTTTGCAGCTGTGGTTAAGGCTATAGTTGGCTTCAAGCTCAGGTGAGGGCTACTGAATTGAAGGGCACTAAAGAAACGAGCGGAAAAGTCGAGTTGTCACAGCCATTATCATAACGAAGGGCTTTTTAAATATTCCTTGTTTATGGCATATTCATCGGGCCAGAAGCGGTTCTCACCGCATTAATTCGCTGGTACAGTAAACCGAGATGTCGCTCAGATGGCGACTTCAAGTTGATGGTTATTACAACAAATCAATTATCAAGGTAACACACACGGCCTTGCGCATCAGGAAACCAGCTAGTCTCTCGTCCTTGAGGTCTTTACGACGACCCCAAAGGCACGAAAGATTCAAAGATCAAAGATTTTTGATGAAGAGTGTACAAAGATCTTTTCATCTTTGCTGTGGCTTGGCGGAGACGACAAATCCTGTGTAAGATCGATAAGACATTTCTTCGTCGGCATTATCCATCATCCCCTCACATCTCGGTTCATTCTCAACTCAAAATCCCAACAAATAATAATAATTCTTTTTTACCCACCTACCCACCCTTAACGATTGGTAGAGTAGTGCCTTTGGGAATGGGCTTCATCCACCCGCATCCCCATTGGCCTTTCGCCCTGCAGACTGGACAGCTCATTCCTCGAGCCACCCCCAAATACACTACCATGGTTAATATCCCCATGAGAGCACGATGAAGACAGACGAGAGATGGGAACCTGGCCAGTGGCGAGCTATATACATAGCCCGATGGTATGAGCGAGAACACGGAACGAAACTAAATATTGTGGCACATTTGATGGGTTTGATTTGGGTTCTGAACCTCGAGAATAAATCTTTATCGCGAAGCGAGTTGAGCACGATGTACCGAAATCGCCCTTTATCGTTGTTGCCCTGTTAATGTCATCCCGCCCAGCAGTGCATTAAACCAAGAACGGGTAACTGCCCCAGCGTCCTATCGATGAGCCGAGTGGGGTTGATACGCGCCCCTGGCTCAAAACGTCAGCAATCAGCGTAAAACAATTAATAGGAAATGCCAGAACTCGTGGAGATACTAACATCTATCATCGCTTGACTCGCTCCAACATCAGACGCATTTATCTTCTCGGACGGATGAAAGAATGGGTGATTCATCTATCTAACGCTGTTACTAGTAAACCCAAAGCTGGAAGAGGTGGGTGGAACGAGCTCGATTGATTTGGATGACGATGCGGTGTGAATGTGCTAACACTGGTTGAACACTAGACAAAGAACCAAGTCATGACAGATGGCAGTTGACTTGGATCTTGGAAGATGGACTTAGGGAATGAATGGTTGGGGCGATCGATGTCACGTTTGTGGGATGGTTGCACACAGTGAGGAACGATCCATATTCTCAAATCCTTGACTAAGCACTGACCCAGGCGTTTCGCTTTTTGATGCCCAAGAATACGGGCAAGTTCGAGGTTGTTGGAATCGCCTTCTGGAGTTTGTTAACTCTGTAAAGAGGTGAGCGTCACCCTATCCAATAGCTAGCGAGGTCATTACGGTTACCTGAGTTACTTATGTAACGTAGTTAGCTAACACATCATTCCATTCCATACCTTACCCTACCAAAACTGATCAACAAACCTCGCAAGGGCGGTTCATACCTCAATTGAGGACATCATGCAGCCTTTCGAGGTTTTTAGAATGATTGTGCTGGAGGGGTTTCCAGGAATCGTGTAGTGAGGCGTAGAGATGCATTTGGGATGCATGTATTTGCATTCGGAATATTGGGGGAGGCGGGGTTTTTATGTGATGCTGTAGAAGGTTCAATATGGGTAGAAAAAGAAGAGACATGGGCAAACCAAAATCTATGTTCGAGCTCCCTGCTTTTTGTCCCCACCATTTGTGATCTCCGCTGCAATCCCCACTGGTCTCAGTGACTGCCGTTTATGGTCCCCGCTGTTCGCAGTTGTTGTGGTTGAGAATGTAATGTTGGAGGGCGAGAACCACCAGAATCCCTTACCGGTCATTTGTTGGCTCACCGGGGCATTTCGAGTGATAGTGCGAAGGAGTTTTGAGATGCGCCATGCCAGTTAGCGCCGTGCCCACATCCCTCGAAGAGGGGAGGGGCCTGGGGCAAATAAATTGGCAACTTGTTCATACCTAACAGTGTGTTTTTTAGAAACAATATAATGTTATCGCCTACCTTTCGACATTGTGGAGCATGCCAAAAATCATGACGATGATGGAAATGTGGAAGGAAAAGCAAGAGGAAAGAGGACGAGCGGAACACGGTTGGAAATATGTGGCACGTGGCTTACATAATATTACTGATGTAATGTCTATCCGCTATTCTATGTAGGAGCCTGATCTACTAGATCCCCTTGACGCCAACTGGACGCTTTGATGGAGGAACCGTCGAAGATACACCCTTGCGCTACGACTATTGCCTATGGACCATCAAGTCACGACTTTAAGCACGAATAGCGACACTCAACAGTGAAGTTCTGTCGTTGTCAGAGAACGGGCAAGGAATTCAAAACCTGTGGTCGGGTTCGTTGTTTAAGTTCCCATAGGGCGATATGTCTCTAATGGTGATTGACGACGGTTTTCGTCTACCGCAGTGCAAGGTAATTTTCTATTGTTCGCGACAGGTGAGAACCGTTCTCCGTCGAGTGTCTGACCTTGTAATGAATGATAACCCTTACAAATTCCTGTCTATATTCAGTGCCAAAAAGATGCTTGGTGAGCGTCTGGCTCCTTTTGTGAGATTCGATAGGATCTTCATTCAACTCTACTGTCGACCACCCGATTCCGATTTGCAAAAACTCTTGCAAATTTTCATCGCGAACAAATCCACCAACTTGCATCTACAATTTCCCCTGATTGTCGAATTCGATCTCATTAATAAACCTATGGATTTGACCCGTCCGGCCTTCGACGCCGTCCTGGACGTGGTCATGCTTCCGACCAATGAAAGCGACACCCTCGATCTGATGGACGCTGCGAAAAACCAAGAGCTGCAGGATGCAGAATTCGAGGGAATGATCCAGCTATGGAACACACCACCTTTTGCACGCGAGTAGGATGAATTTGACTGGGAGGACCACACCATGTGGAAGCGCACAGCGCTCATATATGACACTACGTCGCGCCATCCCGCTGGATTTGTTCGATTTCGGGACATTGCGAGCGATGAGGGGGGAGAATGGATAATAAAGATCCACATACTGAGCACCTCACCACCCACCATCGTCATGATGCGATTCGCGAAGTCATACAAGGTTCCTACCAACCAAGGCGATATGGAGATTCCGATGGCTAGTCAGATGAACCTGCAGTGAGCTATTTTTTTTCGTCATGGGGTCTCAAGCTGAAGATGAGTTGTTATTCTGAATTCAGATTTATAAATAAAGCCATTGCATTCGATATGAGCAATGCATGGATGTTGCGCAAGAAGTTGAGGGCTTGCGACAAAGCGCTACTGTTGGGTCCGAATATCGCGCCCAAGATAAAACAGAAAATGAAAGAACAAGGTAAGCCACTGTTTTAACTATATCTCGTGGTCATTACAGGCGATTCAAGGCTGAAACACATTCCTCCAGATTGTTGTGAGCATGACATACGCTTTCTTTTTTCCCGCCATTGTGCAATCTGGCCCTTTCGAAGTTCAAGAAATCGTCCATTTAATTGAAGCTATATAGCTTTATCCTATAGACACACGTGAGATGCATCACCAGTCCGAAATCGTGCATCGTCTCGTTTATTCCCTCCGTCACAGCAACACTTGTTCATGCCAGGCACGCTCTAAGCTGATGGTTTTCATTTTCGCTGTAAACCCGTTACGGAAATGTTTTTCGCCATTTCGGACGTCCCCCTATCTCCCATCCGAGTCACACTTTGCAGGGCTGACTTTATAATACGCGCCAGAATTTCGAACTCCAAGAACTACCGCAATGTTGGAGCTTTTGGGGATGGACCGCTAGCCGCTTCCTATTGGGGAAATCACCGCCAAAGATCAACGCCGGTGGTCGCTGTGAGTGGAGACATGCGCCTCAGTCCAACAGGGTGAATGCTTAAGAGCTTCTCTTCGGAGACAAAGGCGTTATCTCATTATTACAACGAAGTAAGATCAATGAGATCTCTGGAGAAATCGTTGCACCTGTCCGACAACGACGGGAGCGACAACTTGGACGCATGCAAATTCGGAGTGAATCTTGGAAGGCGAGCAACCTTTGGTCTTTCAAATGGAAACTTGCATTTCCCATTTGACAGACGGCCCCGACGAAAGTATATATGTGCGCACGAATATGGACATCTTTTTAGCTGGCTCTATGATATCGGAGAGGATCAAAGGAACCTTATCGGTGAAGGTGGTGATTGGAACTTCGACTGTGATCCGTGCTGCGCATTTTTCTGCTTCGCACATGCAGCAACGAGGCTGGGTCGTTATCGTGAATAGGGACGTTGGTCCTATCACCTCTGTAAATCACCGGGTTTAGACCCGGCGGACTGGCAAAGCTTTCTCGTTGAGAATCACAGATGGAAGGGGTACGATCAACATTTGCCGGGCGAATGTTTCCTGAGTAAGTCTTCTGCATAGAGTTTGATTGCCTCTCAAATCTCTCATGCTAATTCTTCTTCCAAATTCAGTATGGCACGTCGATGCACACATTCTAGGCAACGCAAACGAAGATCACCCTCCAGTCGCCCTAATACAAGCTGATCGATCGGAAACGACACCTCGAGGCTTAACTTACCAATAGAGGCGAACCCTTCTCGGGTTCTGGTAGAAACGCGTCCTCGGCTTCCAGACCGACCCACGCAGCAAGGCCTACACCTCGAACACATCCGTGGCCTCAAGGATGTGGCCGTCCAGTCTCAACCTCTCCCTTCTTAGGAGAATAGAGAAAAGACGATCCTCTGTATATCTTAATATTCAGGAAACGGCGATAATTGCGTACTTACGTCTTGCCAACGGTGTTATTCAACTAGCAATAGCTTAGATTAGGGGCTAGGGCTTTTTACAATCACGCCTCCACTTAGTCGGCCCGGTCAGGGAAGCATTATCTCAGCAGCATTAGCTCATCTTTAATGTAAATCATAGCTAGTCGCTTTCGTTATTCCTCGAGAAAAGAAGGCACATTTGCGCAGCTCAACCTAAGAAGAAATATGGCCCTCTCAAGATGTCCCTTTTATTACAATTTGTATTTGATTCGAATATCATTTCAAAATTAACCCGGGGTAAACCTTACTCTGAGTTTGAGCTGAATGTCTACAACGTGTGCAGACCCGGAAGACTGGATTCCTATGTAAATGATGACACTGCATCATGTTGGTACATTTATAATTCATTACCATCCTTCGAAGGAAGCGATGCAGGTTATGGCGGATTGTTTTACAGTTTAAATGAAATGTCCAAACTATGAGTTTTTTTGTACATGTCTATTTAATGCTTGGAGCTTGGATCATAAGGACAATAAGATAATCATGATACCCTATTTAAATCATGCATGGCCGTCCTATCTATTTCCTGGTGGTGTCGTTGTGTAATTGTTGGATTAACAGGGATTAATGTATTCCCGGGCTCCATAGATACTCAGACAAGTCCACGATCCACTGTCAGATGGACAGATGTGTTCTCTCTTTTGTCCAGAGGCTGCTATAGCCGCCCATGCCTCTAACCCTTGTGCCCACATCGTCGATCATTTTGGTCAGCAGGTGTCTAGACTGTCAATGACTGATAACCATTCAGGGCTGACGTCGTAACATGCTGGCATGTGTGTCCCGTCAAAACGCTAACCTAAAAAGGGAAGCCGCAGGCGAAGTATGTCAAAAGGGTCGACATTGAGTTTTGCCACCCCCCTCACTCCCCTTTGCCCTTGTTTTCCCACTTGTTGTACGTCCGCCACCAGCCTTCCGTGAGGTTCCTTCGAGTGTCTGTCCTCAATTTTCGTATTCTGTACCCCTCGACCACCTCAGAATCAAGGAACTTCCATCGGTGCCACATTCGGGTAATGTTATCTCACTTTTAGAGTTTGATGTGCGGCTAACATGGAGCGTTCCCCCAGTATGACGGCATATAGACCTGCCTTGCAAGTGTACGATACTGCGCCGATTACCTTGGCGGATCACCCACTGCCCAGTACTTCACGCTCTCACTACCATGATCCAAGGCCAAGCAGCCCTCCACATGTCCAACTCGAACGACATCCTAGGTCCGTCATCCAACCAGTGCAAATCAGCACTGAATTTCTACTCAAGCCACAATCCCAATCGCATTCTGGTCTTGCCCCACATGTAAGCCATTAATTGTATTCTTCGCGATTGTGGAATTTCTGACGTTGAGCATGTGTTCCAGTTTTTGAACTTTGCCGCTCTCCGTGGCAAAGCTGGGGTCGGCTCGAGTCTGGCCAAGTTCGACAAATCGGAGGGAGACTCAATCCCGCAAGATTTTGATCCTTGGCTAACGACCAATTCGGTGAATGTGCAAGACGGTCAGATACATGGGACTTCCACGGGGAATATCGATGAATACGGTGCTGGGGTTTATGTGTCACCGGTTCGATCTTCGTCACTGTGCTTTGAAATGGTCTTAATCATTTTCCAGGCGCTCAACCCACCTATAATCCCTCCACCGTTAATGCGGCTGCCGGCACATCCAGAATTACTATATGGGAACCACTTTATAAACCCTGCTCCTCTAGTACTCCCAGCAGTGAGCTATTTATCCCTCGTTTCAAAAATAAACGCGACTGACATGCAAGGAACAAAACACTTAAAAGCATCAACCCGTTCCACCTGAACAACGCTCTAGATACTCCGAGTTGCAACCTCACCTTGAGTTCATGGAGAAACTGCAGCAACAAGCGCTCGGAGGCCAGCCCGTTGATGCTTCACCTCGTAAGGTTCGCCGACTCTCTCCAAAGACGCGGGATGCTCGTCAGTCCACATACCCAAGTCCCATCGAACGATCTCGTAGGCCAGAACATCGCTCGGGTTCCTTGAAAATTTTAGGACGAAGTCAAACGCGCTTCACTCCCCCTCCATCCGAACGCGAGCCCGTCCGAGAATCGTCTGAGTCTTCGGAGGTAGGTTCAACACCCCCGAGAAACCATAAAGAACCGAAGAGACCCAGTCTTGCGTGTACGTTTTGTAGGGAGCGCAAAATTGCGTGTGACCGGTGGGCGGAGGGTGGAATAGACTCGGATGCTCCATGCACGTATGTTCGTTTGGTCTCCATTCCCTATTTCGCAACCTTACCGCAACGTCTAGGGCATGTGCTCTCCGCTCGTTTGATTGCGTCTTCGTACACAAGACCTCCAACGTACAAAGGGCCTCCAAAGTAAACCAACCGAAGAGGCCTTAATCTCGCTCTCACTTCCTCGAGGTCTCCTTGGCATCTCGAACTGCTGAGGACTCCCATCTTCTTTCTTTAGGTATATCCCCACTACGCTCACTGGCACACTCCC
>Ga0307509_10011566_pt1 | contig 10668 bp, 7 predicted proteins | sample 10_EM_MG_FD_202245 | JGI IMG/M metagenome (GOLD analysis project Ga0307509, IMG submission 202245) | Populus trichocarpa ectomycorrhiza microbial communities from riparian zone in the Pacific Northwest, United States - 10_EM | ecosystem: Host-associated > Plants > Roots > Unclassified | place...
CACTTGTTATGAATCTGGGCTCTGGTTCTTGCCCTGCTTCTGTTTCTGTTAACAACAAATTCAAATCTTTTTTTTTTTTCGTTGACCCGGGTGAACCCGGATCAACCCATTTGACCCGTGACCCGGTCATTGTACCGGGTCGATCACCGGGTCGGGTCTTAAAACTATGCTGAAAACCCATGTCTATATGCTTGGTATTTTTTTTTTTTGTTTAGAAATAGATGATATTTCATCCACTTCTTTTAAAAAATTAAATGACATGTCATTACATGCAGCACGGGATATGTAATTCATAAACCCCAAAAATAGAGGAATCAAGCAATGAGATTGTTGTTCCTCAGTTTTCTTTTCTCGCCTTCTTTTAGCTTCAAGTACAAGGACTTCTTCTCCAGTATAGCAATCAGCTCACCATCCTCTTTGGATGTTTATAATTCTTAATATGGGTCACATTTAATACTCTTAAAGGTGATACAACGAGTAGGTTTGCATCCCCTTCAAGGCTGACTTTATACCTTTTAACCCAATGCCACTTTTAACAGTGGATCCACACATCGATTACTATTGTTTTGATGCACTGAATTCCATCTGGACCAGGTGCCAAGAACATCTATTTTCCAGGCAATCAATTTGAAGATGAAAACTCGAATGCACAACTGTAACTGACTAATTTTTCAAGAGACCTGCAATTGATTTAAAATTTATTCTTTCAAGGGCTCACAAGATTCTGCATGCAAATGGAATATGGAAGCTATCAAAGAAATGCGACAAGTCCTTTGCTAAGAAATTTCATTGATCAAGAATTATAGAAATGTACAAAATCAAAGAAAGATTAAAGAACCAGATGTGGGTTATTAACTATTTTCCACGCCTATCAACACCTAACCAAGCAAGCGCTTATATTTTTAACAACGAGAAAAAAGGAAAAAGAGCATTTTAATGTTACATGGATCAAAATTGAACACATTAGAGGAAATGAAACTCGGTTTATATGATGTCTAACCTTTTTTACAGCTTCCTTTCTCTATCCCTCTTGATATCAGAAAATCTGTATAAACTAAAACCAACTACAATCTGGGGGGCAAAAAGGAAATTCCAACTGCCGGCACGAATGGCGGGGGTAAATTACTCAGTTTTTCATTGCGAGCATCTGAATACACAATCTCCACCTAGTCACCTTCCAACCCAAATAGGCAAGTACAGAAGTTTTACAGCATTTGCATCAAAGGATCACTCAGACATCTCATCTTCAGCCCCACTAGAATGGTGAAGGTCCTCGTCTAGAGCAACCCTCTGTAGTCTTCCAAGGCCATCCTCATCCTCAAACCTTTCCATCCTTGAATTGTTTCCCCTTGAATTTGAAATAGCCTGAAACCATTGTTTAATCTTAAGTAATAGAGGAATAAACAACACAGTTTAAAAAACGAAAATTCGTATGTATGATTCCATATCATTACCCCCGAATCTCTCTGTTCAATTGTAGCAGCTACAGCTCTTTTCCTCACAGTTACTCTTGACGGTATAGGAAAATGTTCAATCTCGTCACCTGATCTTCCCTCTCTGGCTCTCTTCTTTCTTAAACTAATCTTTGTGGGAAGAGGCTGCATCATAAAAATAGTGTAAAGTCACAGTAATCAATGTAGAATGTGTGCACTGAGAAAATGTGTGCGGTGATGATAATGATGATGATGTACATTGAGAACGAGTGTGAGAGAGAGGGTTGATACCAAATAGCGAGCTTCAGCTTCATCAAATGAAACAAGGAACGTTGAAGGGTCATCGACATCATCCCCCCGTACCTGATTGAGGTGTTATGAAGAAAAGTTGTGTTCAGCAGTTATAAAGAAGCTTGCTAAGTAACATTAACAACTAGAGACACTTACATCCCAATGATACTCGCGAATCCAAGAATATAAGATATCCTCATTTTCATCATACATATCCTTTGACAGCTGTTACCATAACACAACATAAAAATAATGATGACAGTGTAGTATGAAAACAACCATTCATTGGAATTTTGAAACATAAGGAGAAATCCAAAACTTAAGTGCTGATATGCATGTAGAGCATTTGGAATTCTGGATAAAATACAATCTTACCTCATCTGGAGAAGGTACTGTGTATGCCAAAAACTTCTCTGGGTTAGCCGGATCTGAACCTGATGCCACACAAGCTTTCATAATAGCCTGTAATAAAAAATCAAGAACCCACTCAACAAAATGCATCATTAAGTGTTTACTTTTCAGGACTATCCATGCCAAATTCCATGGGTTAATGATAAGTTATGGTTTAGAGCAAAATATCTAATTTGTTTCCAGACATACACTTTTCATTAACACAGAATTTATTGTCTTGCGTTCACTGCATTCTATTACTCGCTTTTGATTATAGTCCTTCAGCTTTCTATTTCCAAGTTGAATATTTCTTTTGGTGCTTATTCTCAATTACTGGTCCTAGTCATTAAATGATGCATGAAAATAAACCTGCAAGTATGTTGCCACTTATATTTCTGATTTTCAATTTGCCTACACATTCACCTAATTTATCTGAATAGGCATCACAAATATTCTAATTCGACTCTCATCTGCCTGTTCCCATGCAATACATCCACTCAAAGAACTTACCCATGATTCATAGGCATCACGGTCAGATGGATCGAACTTCCTGTAATTTTCTGCATCAGCTGTAGGAGCACCATCAAATGCTACTGTGACAAATTTATCTCCATACCTGGTACAACATCATAAAGCTGTGAAAGTTAAAGATTTGAAAGTGAAAAATGCTGGAACGCAAAATGATCATCCACTGTTTTGCAAGTTCCAAAATTTGGCCAGTCACCAGAAATTCTAATTCTTTTCATTTCAGAAATGACACTCTTGACATTCCACACGTTGTCCTTATTTATATATTACAAGTGAAAATGCTGGGATGCAATATGATCATCCACTGTTTTACAAGTTCCAAAATTTGGTCAGTCATCAGCAATTCTAATTCTTTACATTTCAGAAATGATGCTCCCCTTCCATCCCACACAGTGCCCTTATTTCTATATTGGTTACTCAAAATGCATATGTAGTAAAAAATTTAATTCCTTAATGTTACTGCATCCTTTACTAATAAATAATATTCTTCATAATTGTTAAATAAAAGAGTAGGAGTTGTGGAATGGAGGGGGGGTGTAACATAATATTTGAAGCAGAAGAAAGCAATATATGCTAATATATCATTCTATGCATACATGTATTTATGTGTAACATATGTTTCTAAGAAACACAAAAAAAAATAAAAAAATTAAGCAGCATAGCTTTTTTCCCTGACCAAGAACGAGGAGGAAAAGAAGGAAATCTACCAGCCAAACTAGCAATCATTGAAGACCTTTACTTCACTCTTACATGGTAAATTAATAGGAAGAGACACTCTGCAAGGAGAGATTCTATTTTCATACTTTGTAGCACAATATAAAAAGCAACAAATAACACCATACCGATCAAAATCAGGTAGCAGAGGCAGAATCTCGACTGGCTTTAAGTTTTTATTAGTTGCATGCACAGGGGGTAACTTGTTTGAGGCAAACGATGCTTGAATTTCCTTGATTTGTCTCTCCCTGAAAATATTACTAATGCTTTCAGAAAGTAACGCAAAAGGGTCATATAATTTCTTCTTCTCTTCCGACATTTTCTTCACATAGGCAAGGTAGAAAAAACAAACCTTTTATTGAGATTGTCCAAAAGCTTGCAGCCTCCCTTCATCTCTCTCAGTTCTTTAGCTTGTTTTTCAGTCAGAGACTGAAAATTCAAATGTCTCTAATTATGCTACAGCTTTTAGCAATTTGTGAAGCAAATAACAAGCAATGAACTGCATGAAAAGCATACCAGTTTAGCTGACTCCATGCTAAGAGGAGATATATACTGTGTCTTCACTAGCCAAGAAACACCTTTATCTGTTGGCCTTTCTTTTCTTTTTATGCCGTCTCTCTTTACAGGGGTGACTGACTCATCATCATGCAACAATTCCTCATCTTCAGGAGCAAGAAGTGGTCTAACACTAGGAGGACTAACAAAACCAGTAGAAAAAAGGGTGCTCAGGAATGTCATGTTGTATAAATTACCTTGACCCTAAAAAATTAAGCTGTTGAGAGATTATACTTGTATACACTGAGATCAAGAAGGTCAAGAGGTATCCCAAGATCTGGCTCAACATATAGTTGAGGTTTATACATTTTCTCCAAAGATGTGATTGTGTACTTAGTAAATCTGCAAATAAGAACACTGACATTGACTATAATAGTTTCATATAGAAGTACAGCATGATATCCAAGCATATCAACAGAATATTAGGTGACTGGAAATTCTGCAGCATTTTTTTCTCCTTTTTTAGCCAAAGCTTCGCTTGAAAACGTTTTGTAAAAAAAATCTGCATGGCAAACTTCATAAAAATCAATCATAAGCTGGTGTAAGATCGAATAGATAACTTGATACAAATAAAGTCTTATCTGCTAAACACCATGAGTTCACTGCAGTTACGACATACAAGAATGACAGAAACATGCATGGCCATACTCAATAATCACTAGGTTGTCCATCTATGGAATTCAAAATTCTATTAGCACATCAATGCTTTCTTCAAACATCAGATAGCCATATCCAATACTATAAGATATCAGCATCGTTTAAAGTTTTCCATGTGTGAATTACATGTATATTGCTTGCCTAGAGCATTACATAACTTCGTAAAATTTATTATTTATGCTATCTGTCTCACCAATTTACCAGTCATCTTTTGACATAATTTATCATGTGCATGCTTTAAGCTTCTTCCTGTTCGTACCACCAATTTGCAGGATAAACAGGATCACAGCATTTTAGGAATCATGCAAACACTGAAGAAATGCAATAGTTATTATATCCTTTCTCAAATACCAATAAAGTAGATGCAATGCTTCCTACTGACACCTCTTCATCGAGATTCTTCCTTTTAAATAATTGTGATAAGATATTTTGTGAATACAAAGCTAAATTAGGCTCACTCCCAAAATTAGATAGTAACATCGGAATATTTGTTGTATGTGTGTTGGGGGGGGGGGATTAAGAGAAACAGTGGAATGACTGCAATCTAAATTTCATACAAGCCTCATCTAATGTAAATAAACTTACACAAGAGTTAAGACATTAATCCCCTCCCTCAACACTCTCCTTGAGGTGGAACAGATATCTATCACGTCCACCTTTTGGGAAAGATTCTAGGCATGCCTCAACTTAAACTTTCCTGCTAAAATTCTTAAATGCACATATATAAAACCCTCATGCTACATGCTACATGCACATACCGATCTTTCTCTCTCTTTAAAGGCATCAGCTTCGGTTGAGCACTCGGATCAGGAAGTTCATTCCGGAATCTTCAAATAGCAAGCAAGCAAAAATAACATCAGTACTGGAAATATGCAAGTAAATTTCAGTTTAAAAGAAGCGAAAACTAGCATGTACAACAAACTTTACTTGCCAGTCATATGGATAGCGTGTCTAGAGTATTAAATAATACACATACTAGAAATCGGTCACAGGATCCAAAAATGAAGAAAAATAAAATACACCCACATGCTGGCATGAGATAACATAGGTTTCCCAATTAGAAAAATGGGTTTAAAGGCATAGTAGAACAAGAAAAATGGGCAAAGGAGAAACTTCAAAATTTGCAAGGAGGAACCTACCTGATCCACACAACTAAGTTACCAACAGATTCAAGGCTCCATAGCAAATAGAAGTGGTTTTCAGATGACACCCAATTAATTTTCCTTATTTAATATCTTGAGATATTGGTGTCCCTCTCTGTATACTGGAACACCCATATAGTACAGCATGATATCCAAGCATATCGACAGAATATTAGGATCTTAGATGTCAAGCATGCACAAGAAATTACCAAATCAATAACAGAAAACCTATCACACAATAATAAAATACCCGCTGTCTTGCAAACTTGCAATACAGTTTGTTTACTTTTCAGTAAGTTAGATTATGGTACGCTGCAGCATTTGGTGCTTCTAATATCTTTGAACATTCATTTCATGACTTAATTTAATATAATTCAGTTTTGAGATTCTAAAAGTTCTTAAGAAACCCATCACCATTTTCCAGCAAAGTAATCATGTCATTAGTTAATAAAAAAGAAAGGCTGACATGTATAATGAAGAAAGAAAACCGTTGATCCTTAGGTTTAAAATCAATGTTGCTGCTGCTAAGTTCCAAAGGGTAGAAACATTATGAAAGACAACAGGAAATCAATATCATAGAAGCAGAGTTTGATGTTGATAAATTGCTGTGATACATCATGCATTGGTGCAAGTCCCAGTAACACCTAATTTACAAGAAAATATAAAACAAAGTAAAAAAATTCAATCATAAACCTGAGGCCCCAAAAGACATAACATCAAACCACATTAGTTGATCTACCAGAGTTAATAATAGTACTAAAAGTGGTCACTGGAGGGCTAAAGGACCAACAAGTTAAAGATTATTTTCAAGAAGCCCAAGTGTTTCAGTCAATTTCTGTCAAAACAACAATAGCAGGCTGGAGACTTCACTAATAAAAGCAGGCTGAGACACATTGGATGGGCTACAGCTTTTGTTGTTATTCTGACTATTTAAACTTAATTCAGCATACTCACTTCAACTTGCACATGAAGGTCGTTGGCTTCTTCAACCTATTCTCAGCCCTCTCCCCACCCAACAATGGAGTTGCCACCCTATCCCCCAACCGTGAACCAACAATGGAACCATGCCCTTTTTGAGAAGAGATCACGTGGTTCTTTAGCAAAGCAGAGTTCTGCGACTCTTTCAATTGCTGCCTACGGTTCTCCTCCTGCCTTTGCTTCTCAAACTCTCTCTTCTTCCTCAACCTCCTCTCCTCCTCGGTCTCCACCCTCCCTGGGTGCCCATTCGCCTTCTTCACCACCAGAGGAAGCTGCGACTGCTGCTGCTGATGTTTCCCATGATTGGGATGATCATGTTCTCTCTTCTCCTGAGACACCCCTTTATCTCTTTCAAATGCACTGTCCTTAGGAGGGGGAGGGGGTGGGGAGCTGGGAGGGGGTGGGGGTGGAATTGAAGAGCTAGGAGGAGGAGACGAAGGGGGTGGAGGTGGAGGTGGAGGCTGAATTGGCTGCTGCAATGATTGAAGAGCATAATGTGAAGTGGGATAGTACATATTAGGTGGTGGCGGCGGCGGCGGCTGTTGCTGTAGTGGTGCTGGTGGAGGAGGAGGAGGTGGGTAAGAGGATTCAGGAGGAGGGGGTCGCTGATAAGGGTATTGTTGGTGAGGAGGCGGGGCGGGGCGGGGCGGCTGAGGGTAATGTTGTGAGTAATTCTGATAGTTTTGAGGTGGTGGGGCCAATTGAGGATTGTAACTTTGAGTATACTGATTTGGTCTTTGCTGTTGTTGTTGCGGTGGTTGTGGCGGTTGCGGTGGTGCGGTGAATGGCCTATAGGAGGCCATTGTTGTTGTTTTTTTTTTTTTTTTTTCTAAATTCAATTCTTGAAAATCAAATCAAAGTTGTAGTACTAAGTAAGTATCAACTAATTCTCTCTGACCCATTTCTTGAGTTTTGGAGAATCAAGCCAAGAAAAAGACTTTACTACTACTACTGCTACTACTAACAGAGTTAATAATCTAAAATTCTCTTGACGACCCAACAAAAACCCTAAATCCCATCGACAGTGAAACAAAAACTTGAGAGAATTGAACTCACCGGGATATGTCAAAATGAATCAATCAATTGAATCTCATCTGCCTGATTTTTGCGAGAGAAGAGAATGAGAGGATTTTACCTTTATATAGAAGAGAGAATGATAGTGATTTTTCAATGCTTTGTTAGTGACTGTATGATTTTTATTTTAAAATGTGTAAAAGTAAAATATGTGTGTGTTAAAAAACAAAGTCACATATTTTCAACAATCTGTATCATGAACTTGATAATACAAACTCCCAAGTCAAATAAATTTTCATCAGATCGGCAACTTCATTTCTTTTGATCCACACTTATTTCATTCTTCGCATGCCAATAGTTGTCTATTTTTACTCTGTATGTTGCATTGACAGTGTTTCACTATTCATTTTTTTTCAATCTTTGTCTGCAAGAGTTTAGGGTTTATCTTCTCCACTTCTAGCATAAGCCATTAAAGCAAAACCAACCTTCTTCCTGGGTGTATCCAAACCCTACTTTTTACCTTTTTATATATTACAAACTCCACCACGCAATCTACTCTTCGATGCTCTTCCTTCAATCTATATAAATTCTTTTAAAAATTAAAATATTCTTCTTTAATCGGTATCAAATTTTCTCTACTGTTCTTCAATACTATACACAGTACTTGTGACCTTACGAATAAAGTCTACCAAATAATTTTTGTTCCAAGCTTTGATACGTGCCTAATGTTACATAAAGTACTAGATTATTTATCCATGGCTTCGATGGATTCTTTTTAATGAAAAAAAAATGTTAAAGTTTTGTTAACATGCTGAATAATAATAAACTTAAAATATGATGCATATTGGATGAAAGTTTTTCAAATATTAATACCACAACATATTTGATAATATTTATTTTTAAATATTGAGATAAAGATATATTAGATTGACTCGAGTTAACTTGTTAAATCTTTAATCCCTGTTAAGAAATCGTGATAACCCTATAAAAAACAAATTAAATTAAATCACGAAGATTAATTCCTAATTAACTTAATGTTGAAGGATGAAATTGAAAAAAAAAATTATTAAATTAGAAAAGGATAAAAAAAAGTACTTGAGTCAATCCAAGTTAATCTACAAAACCAATAACTCAGGTCATGATATCGGAATAACTTCATGGAAAGCAAATAAAAATATATATTATGAAGCTTAATTTCCAACCAACCCGAAGTTGAATGATGAAATCTAAAAAATAAATAAATAAGGGAAAAAAAATAATAAATCAACTCGGCCTAACATGTTAAACCCGAGACTTGGGTCATGAGACTAGGATAACTTTATAAAAAACAAATAAAAAAATTATGAATCTCCATTCTCAACACATCTAGTGATGAAGATTGGAATCGAGAAAAACTAATCCATGAGATCATGATAACTTTACAAAAAGAAATTTAAAAAAAATTATGAAACCTAATTTTTAAATAACCTAACATTGAAGGATGAAATTGAAAAAAAATATTCAATTAAAAAATGATTTAAAAATATAAATATAATCAACTCGGGTTAACTTGTCAAACCTGTGAGTTAGGTTATGATATTGGGATAACCATTTAGAAGGAAAAAAAAAATACAAAGCCCAACTTTCAACCAATTTAATGTTGAATGATGAAATCGAAAAAAAAATCAATTAAAAAAAATAACTCAAGTCAACTTGTTAAACCTGCAACGCGAGTCATGAAATCAAGATATATTCATGAAAAATAAATAAAAAATAAAACAAAACCCCATCTCCAATAGATCTAATGAAGCTTGAAATTGAAAAAAAAAAAATTCATGAGACCGGTACAAAAACCAACATAAAAAAATTAGAAAAAAAATTATGAAATACAATTTCTAAAATAACATAATATTAAAGAATAAAATTAAAAGAAAAAAAATTAAAAAAAGAAGAAGATAAAAGATTAAGTTGGTGAAAGGTAAAATTAAAAATAAAATATAAAACACAAAATATTCTAATAAATAGTATTTTATAGATGTTATTGCAATATAGTGATTTAGCGCACCTTTTAGTGCTTTATTATTTTAATTAATTCATATTATCAACATTTATCTTGATATTCACAACGTAAATTTTTTTAACTTAATACTTCATGATAATCACCACAAAGCTCTACCTTAAATGTCTCTTTTTCTAATGACAATGTGGCTACCATGGCGACCAAGATGTTAGAGGAGTCATTGGCAATATTAAGGTCAAATCATCCTCTTCATTCTTTACAATTAAGTTTGTATTTGATTCATGTTTAAAGATTAGAGGTTAAGTATTTAAAAGGTTATATGTTAAGGGAAGAACTATTGAAGATATTTAAAAAATGGTTTAAAGATAAAGTGTTAAGGATGGTTAATAGGTGTATAAAAATTATGTATAAATATAGGACTTGGTAAATTTTAAGTCAATTTTAAATTAAATATAATAAAAAGTATATAATATATATTTGTGGAGTCAAAGGAAAAAGAATATCAATAAGTAGTGATATTGAAAATAAAAAAACAAAATGTACAAAACCCAAAACTTTCTCTTGACATCCCCCAAGCTCTTCTTGGTTAACACTTAATATCTTTTTTGTTAAGTGTTGACCCCTTTAATTTTTACCCTTTTCTATACAAATTTACGAAACATGGTTAAAGAAATTATAGTTTAAGAGGTTAATCTTTACTTCTTTTTAACAAAAAAACCAAACATAACCTAAGCATTTAAATAGTTAATACATTAAAAATATTTAACTTATGTATATTTTCATCCATATTTGATTTGTAAAACTTTTTGAAATACAATTGGTTTGTGAATGATTCTTCTTATATGTCATAACCCATATGCCTTCTGACAAAAAAGAAATTGAAAATGATGTTTTCAAACAAAAAAAAATGATTTTTCTAGCAAAAATGAAATTCTTGTTTTAGTTTTGGTCAATGATATGTTAGTGA
>Ga0307509_10011567_pt1 | contig 10668 bp, 12 predicted proteins | sample 10_EM_MG_FD_202245 | JGI IMG/M metagenome (GOLD analysis project Ga0307509, IMG submission 202245) | Populus trichocarpa ectomycorrhiza microbial communities from riparian zone in the Pacific Northwest, United States - 10_EM | ecosystem: Host-associated > Plants > Roots > Unclassified | place...
AGCAGCCTTTCGTTTTATTAATACCTATCGCGAACTTAATCGTGAAGATCAGATCAAAGTTTTCTCGAAAGAGAAATATCCTTTTTACAATCGCGTGCTATTGCCGGAGTATGTGAATGATTCGCTGAAGTGGGAGAAGTTGATGAAGTTCCAAACAGGCGAATTCGAAAAATTGAATGTAGACATTGAACTAGAAAATGAAATCGTTGAAATCAACCGAAAGGAAAAATTTGTAGTTGATAAGAAAGGGCACAAAAGTTATTACGACAAACTTATCCTGGCTACAGGTACACGCGCCAATATTCCAAAAGATGCTCCCCTCTCCCTTCTCGGAATTTTTACGATGCGCATGCGCAAGGATGCTGATGAACTAAAAGCATTTTTACCACACAAAGGTTCTGTACTCATTGTTGGAGGAGGGCTTCTCGGCATCGAGTTAGCCTCTGCCCTTCGCGATATTGATGCTGACGTTTCCATTCTTCAAATGGGTAGCCGGTTGATGGAAAGGCAAATGGATAACCTGGGCGGACAGTTGCTGCTCGATTTTATTGAAGACAGAAATATTACGGTTTACATGAATGACCAGATTCAATTGGTAAACCAGGATGAGAACACTAAAAAACTAAATGCCAATTTGCGGAGTGGCCGGGTTTTGCAAATTGACGCCATTGTTTACGCCGTAGGCACACGACCCAACATTGAGTTTGCCCAGGAAGCAGGAATTGAATCAGCACGCGGAATCATCGTGAATGATTATTTACAAAGCAGCGATCCGAACATTTTCGCGATTGGAGAAATTTGTGAACACCAGGGGAAAGTGCTGGGCATCACGGCTGCAGCTGAGAAGCAAGCTGACGTGCTGGCCAATTTTATTCATGGCGACCTGCAAAGTCAATTTGACGGCGCTGTGCCCATGAACATTCTAAAATTGTCAGGATTGGATTTGTGTTCCATTGGTATGGTGGAAATTCCGGTTGACCAAAATGGTTACGAAGAAATTCTTTTCATCGACGAGTCGATGCGGTATTATAAAAAATGCATCATCAAAGATGATCGTTTGCTGGGAGCTGTGCTGATTGGTGACAAAACAGAGTTTGCCGAATTCAAAACGTTGATTGAAAATCAAATTGAGCTGTCGGAAAAAAGAATGCAGCTGCTTCGAGCGAGCCAATGCTTGGCAAATTAGTTTGCTCTTGCAACCAGGTGGGCGAAGGCAATTTGCAAAAATTGATAGATGGCGGCTGCCATACGTTAAACGAACTTTGTCAAAAATCAGGGGCGGGATTAGGGTGCGGAAGCTGCAAACCAGAAATCCATCGGATGCTAAAAGAAGCGGAAGTGAGTTTGAAGTCTTAACTTTCAGTTTCAAGATAGAATTTCATGGAAGTCAAGAAGAAGAGTGACCTGATCCGGGTTTTTGTAAAAGGAGGTTTTCTATCCCCGGCCAACTTGCTGAAGATATTGGACATTTCTGCAAGCGCCGGCAATAAATACGTGTTGTTCGGATCGCGGCAAGACATTCTATTCCCTATCAATAATGCTTCTCGTTCTCAAATCGACAAATATTTTAAATCGATCAACATCAACTACGAGTTGGGTAGCGATCAATCCGTTTGCCAAAATATTGTCAGTTCTTATGCGGCCGTAAACCTCATCGAGACCACGAGCTGGGTAAAAGAAGATACCTACAACGTAATCACCGACAACTTTGATTATACACCAAAACTAAAGATCAATCTAGTAGACCCAAGGCAAACGCTGGTGCCACTCTTCACTGGCGAACTAAATTTTGTTGCTTCTAACGAAGACAACTATTGGTACTTATACATTCGCGATGCCAGAAAGAAAAACAGCATTGAGCTATGGCCGCGGCTTATCTCCGGATTAGATATTCCTAAACTTTCAAAGAAGCTTGAAGATTTGTTCTTGGCCTATAAGCCTTTCACCACCGAAGAACTTTACATGATTGTGAAGAACGAGGGTTTACGTTTAAATTATAAACCGATCTCACAAACGTTGAAGCGCCCGGAAATTAGTTTCCCTAATTACGAAGGCCTCAACGCCATGCTCAACAACCAGTATTGGCTGGGGCTTTATTGGCGCAACAATAAATATGATCTCGACTTTTTAACGGCTGCCTGCAAATTGTGCCAGGAGACGAACATCAGTAACATCAACATCATTCCATGGAAAGCATTTATCATCAAAGGAATAAAAGCCAGTGATAGACTTCGTTGGGAGAAATTGATGGGAAAATTCGGTATAAATGAACGACACTCATCGCTGGAATTAAATTGGCATCTGCCGGTGGTTGATGAAGAAGCTCTTGATCTGAAACGGTTTTTGGTGAAAGACCTTGATCAGCAAGACATCAGCACGTACGGTTTAACATTTGCGATAAAAACCGGGCGTGAATATTTTCCTTTTACTACGATACTCATTGAGAGCGAACCTGACCAGATCACTTCACAATCAAATCTCTATACGATCTCGTACGCAAAAGATTTTAATCCTAACAATGCCATCTTTTATCCTTATGCAAAAAATGTGCAACGGGAGATGATTCCCTCTCTCTTAATAGAACTCAGTAAGTTATTTTTCCGACAGCTCAATCCTGAAAAAGAACAAGCACTTGAACCTGCTTTAGATCATAAAGAAGCGAATCATGCGGCCACACGTTACCAATGCAGCAACTGTCTCACCATTTACGATATCAATTATGGAGATCCCGACTCAGGAATAAACCCTGGCACTCCTTTCGAAAAACTTCCCGACACCTATGCCTGCCGAGTGTGTGATAGTCAGAAAAAATTCTTTGTGGCACTTTAACCTCCCAAACGCAACAGTTTCATACGCTATTTCCTTGATCGTTTTCTTCGTTAAATACAATTCACGTTTGGCTTCAACTGTCAATTAAGAAGCCATGTATTCCATTCTACAATTATTACTGCGCACATAATTAAAGTTACCGTGAGTGATACACCTGCATGAATCCACTCCTTTACAGACCGCTTATACAGGATAAAGCTTAATCCTATCATGAGTAATAGTTGTAAAAGTTGATCCGTGATTTTCAAATTCAAAATAAAAAGGTTGTAAGCGACAGAGAGCATAGCCGCAAAAATCAAAAGAGCGAAAAAAGTTGAGAAGTTTTTGTAATAGAATTTTTTTAAGTCAATGCGTTTTCCCCGCAACCTATTGGGCAAGATCAATTTTGCCATCACGAAAAGAGTTATTGGGTAAAGCATAATAAAAAGAAAAACAGGCAACCGCCACTGCATCATCCCTTTCAATTCATACATCACCCACCACTCCTGCACATGCAGAAATAAAATGAAAAGAATCCAAAGCGAATGAGGCCAGTATATAATTAGCTTATCACGCTTTTGAATTAGGCGGGCAACGCCGGTGAGTATTTGAGTGATCCCCAAACCGAGTACAATGGAAATCAACACCGTAACATATTCGAATGAACTGATCATAAAGATTTACCCAGATGAAATCACAAGTATTTCATAAGCGAACTTATCGGTGCACGATTGGTATAGTCAGGATCGAAGAAACGATACACGATAGTTCCTTTTTGATCGATGATATACACAGCCGGAATGGGCAGGCTCTCACTATTCACTGGCCCATTGATTATGTTTAAATCAACGTTGATTTTTTTATATCTGTTAAGTGCTTTGCTATCCAGCTTGTAAGCTACGTCATAGTTTTTCATAATCTTGAGAGCTTCGTCGTGAAGAATAGGAAATGTAGCTTTGGTCTTCTCCACACTTTTGGCAACATATTCCGGTTTTTCTGGTGTAACTGCTACGACGGAAGCACCCTTTGCGCTAATTGTCAATAGCGACTCTTCCAGTTCTTTCAGATACTTATTGCAATAAGGACACCATTCTCCGCGATAAAATACGAGTAGAACATTCCCTTTCTTCAGCAATGATTTTAATGTTATCGTTTTACCGAATTGATCTTTGCCAGAGAAATCAGGAGCAGCCTGGTTAACTTGAAGACCGTGCGGATCTTGTGCTATTACCATGGAACTAATAAGAAGCAAAACACTGCTTACGATTAATCTTGATTGAGTCATTAATTTTTTCATCATGTCTATATTTTCATTCTAACCAAGACCGGCATGCTAAAGTTTAACTTTTCGCTGTTTTGAGCAGATTGTGTCATTTGAGCGACATTTTTTTTAATAGCCAGAAATTATCATTGATTCTTCGTGATGGTCTCGAAAGCGACAAGCTCAATCAACCTTCTGTTTTAGTTTTAAGGTTCAAACTAGACATGAAAAAGAATTTAATTGTATTCACTGTTTTGGTCCTCATGAATTTGCAAGGTTACACGCAAACCGGAGGGCACATTAATAAATACATCGATGCAACTGTCGGAGTCGCTAAGTACCAAGGTACATTGTCCTTGTCGTATGTGAATACTTGGAGGTTTGGCTCTAAACAAAAATTAGGAATTGGACTAGGCGGCCGTTTTACTTCTTACTTTGCTGCAAACCAATACTATACCACTGCTCCAGCCAAGCTCACATCGGGAAACACGAGTCCCACAATAATATTTCAAGACAACATCCAGGCTAACATTGATACGTTCTTGATAAAGTCTCCTCAAGTTAATTCAGTTAACCTGAGTATCAATATTGATTATCGGTTAAGCAAAAAAATAACGGCAGGATTTAATATTGATGCAATAGGTTTTTCTTTCGGAGGAAGTCGCACTGGGAACTATATTAATGGCGCATCGGGCAAGATGCTGAATGCGACTCCTACCCCATTTAATATTCTACTGATAAGCGATAACGATAAAGGCAGCCTTAACTCCGAGTTCTACATTAGGTATTTTTTAAATGAGAAATGGGGATTGAAAGTTGGAGCACAGTTTCTATTTACTGAATACACAACAGAGACTAAGGTCCAACAATTTCCAGAGGAGAATGATCGCTTCAGAAATAAGTCTCTACTCTTCTGCGTTGGAGCCAGCTATAAAATTTGATTTTTAAAAGATGAAATTGTTGATTCTTATCGCATTCGTAATTATCGCAAGTTGCACTCCTCAAAATACTACTCCCTCCGTGCCAGTCACAAAGCCGACAGCGCTTGATACAACAAAAGCTCAATTACTAAAGAAGGGAATGTTTATCGGGCTCGATGGACCTACCAGTGGCACAGCAAGTATATATGATCAAGCCGGTTCAAAGTACGTATTGTTAAATCCGTTTGAATCTCACAACGGCCCAGATTTAAAAGTATATATCAGCAAAGACATTAATGCCAACGATTATATCCGGTTGGGCAACTTACAAGCGACATCGGGTAGGCAAGTGTATTCTGTGCCAAGTGGCACAACCATCGCTGACTTTAATTATGTGCACATCTGGTGCCAGGCATATTCAGTAGATTTTGCGAGAGCTGAAGTGAAGTAACGGTTATATTATAAATAAATTAACCATTGTGGATGGAGGCAAGAGCAGAACATTCTAATTCTCCTTGCAAAGACGTTAGAATTGTCGCCTGGACTACATGTCTGGTGTTTTACTCTCCATCTCTCGCACGAATAACAAACTTCAGTGGTTATTTGCGGGAACAAAAACAATTTTAAAAATGAAAAAATTAATAACAGTCCTGTTTGTAGTCTTTACTCTCTCGCAAGTTTTCGCACAATCTTCAGAAGTCTTCACCACCGACGAAGGCGCCATCCAGGGTTATGATCCAGTAGCCTACTTTCAAGAAGGAAAACCAGTGAAGGGTAAGAAAGAGTTTTCAACTCTTTGGAGCGGTGCACAATGGTCCTTTTCAAGTAAACAGAATCTGGAAACATTTAAATCTAATCCAGAGAAATATGCTCCGCAATATGGTGGGTACTGTGCTTACGGAACATCAGAAGGTCACAAGGCGTCCACACAACCTGATGCATTCACTATTGTTAATGACAAACTTTATTTGAACTACAACAAAGATGTTAAAGTGATGTGGAGCAAAAATCAAAAAGAGCGAATTCAGAAAGCGGATGAAAATTGGCCTGCTGTAAAAAAACAGTAGAGCCTAGAATGATTTAAGGTCAAGTGCAAAGAAACACTCCATCATTGGAGTGTTTCTTTCTTCAAGCAATATTTAGATCTGGAATGAAATTTTTACCAATCCAGTTGGTTATAGTTTTCAGAATATTTAAGGATATTTGTTGACTACCTAAACCATTAATCTAAAACACAATGAATTTATCAATTAAAGCTTCTCCGAAATGGAATATCGTAGCAGTACTTTTATTTATATCCTTTCTGCTCTTTACGCCCCTTACTACATACAATTCATTTGGTGTCTGGCTCGCGATGTTAGAGTCACTAGTCTGTGCATTTTTTGTTTTTATCGGAATTATGGAATTAGAAACCATCAAAGACGTACTATACATAAATGAAGAGCATAAAGAGAAACTTGAAGAGTCAAAAGTTGTCTATGTCCCGTTGACTTGTTTTGTGGTTGGAGGGATGCTCCTCTTCCTCATTTTGGATAATAGGCTTGATAATGAAATAAACAAAAATGGAGTTTTTACCAAAGCGGTTGTTATCGATGGGCAAAGAAGCGTTTCAAAATCCATACGAAGGCAGACTGAAACTAATAAACTAACCATCTCATTTAGCTCCAAGGATGGTAAGGATCACGTTTATAGCACAAAAATTAGCAGGGAAATATTTCAAAGCGTCTCAAAGGGATTGGAGATTGAGGTAAAGTATTTGCCAGACCACCCTGAACTATTTAAAATAATAGTGGGCAATGAGAATGTTAGAAAATTTAAGAATATTTCAAACAGGGACTTAACATTTATTGATTTGGAAAAATTATTGGAATTGAATCAGCAAGAAGTGGCAAGTTATTTAGATTCAATCAGTGAAGGATGGACGATCACCGATGATGATAATGGTCATATCTACAGCAATGACCTTAAAAAAGAAATCATTGCTATAAGCAAAAATGGAGAAATCATTTTCAGAGGAAGTGGTGCCAACCAGCCTGATCAATTTATACCCAAAGACAAAGTGTTAAAACAAACTAACTCAATTGAAAAAAATACAAATGGGTATGCACTTTTGAAACGCACCACTTTTGAACTCGAGAAACTAAAAATAGTCCACATTTTCGCAATTAAGAACACTGATGTTAGGATAAGCATGGTGATATCCAGGAAATGATTGACTCACTCCGTTAAATACTTAATCGCCTCTTCTCTGGATCCAAAAATCCGGATATCATTCCCCTGCAAAATATTATGCCCATTGATAATGCCTTTTTTTGGAGCGGACACGCCAATGGAAGCCTGACGTTCTAAAAGAGAAGGATCTAATCGATCCGAATTAAAATGCTTGCATTACTTTCGGTGTAAGAAAACTTCTCTCATTAAAGATTGCAAGTACACGCTGCGGCTTATTCGCATTTCTAATCATTACCCTTGCTTGCGATAGGATTTCAATCATGCAATCTTCATTACAATCGCTGTAATCAATTTGCATAATCTCTTTATCGTTAATAATAAATTTGGTGATTTCCTTCATTTGAATATGCGTCTTAGTTTTCTAAGCGTGCATTGTCCAACGTTGATGACTAAGCTAGTTGCTTTTGCCCATCTTTTCCTTTAATTGTTGCCTTAATACTTGTTTTCATTGTTTCAATTATTTGAAGGCACCTGTCTTTTCTTTGTCGGTTAAAATCAATAATCTGTCTTATCGTTGATTCGTCAGCATCCGTTCGCCTCGCTTCTATTAGTTTTTCCTTGCCTGTGTCAAATTCTTGCAGGTTGCCTATTATTTCAACTAGCTCCACGTAGTGGTTTTCTTCCAATAGAATGGAAGTAGTCTCAACTTGCTGGTGGGTCCTTTTTAATGCCGTTTCAAATTTTCGTAGATTGACGTAATCAACCTTGTTCCATAAGTCAATGCAAGCAAATTTAAGTTCTTGCAGATTCTTCCACAGGTCAATATAAAGCTCAAACTGTTTATCATTGTATTTAAGTGTTGTTACTCTCAAAATTTCAAGCTGACTTTTGTATGATTCGATTTTCCTTTCAAAATCATGCTCAATCTTCTTTTTGTAATTATCAGCAAGTGTATTAGCTGTTAGTTTAACGAACCACCAGATCACAGCACTTGAAATTGAAATTGTTCCGATAATTCCTGAAACTATTTTAACTATTGTCCATAAATCAATCATAGTCGTCATTTTTAAACATCCTTACTACAACGGTTTTGTCTATGTCGGCTGCGGAGTTAGAATAGCATCTCTCCCGCGAGGCCAAAACTAAATTAATAAAACCAACCTTTATCTTAACAATTTAACCAGCGGCTTGCATAAACATTTGTTACGTGTTGATATTCTTTTCAAGTCGTCATGTAACTTTTAACACAGTCATCAGCTAAACTTCTTAAGTCTGGATATATGTATCTGTCATTTATGCCCGCGTCATGCAATTTTCTGAGGGCATATTGTTTTAAACTTTTATGAATGTCAATAGAAGTAAATTTTGTCGATGTTTTCCTACAGCCTCCTTTATTTCTGATTCAGGATGCCCTTTATCTGTTCCTAATCTAATCGCTCTCTCAATAATAGCATCTTCCAATGGTTTGTCAGGACTGACATTCATTATAAACAGGCCTTCTTGATTCGTTATATTATAATTGTTGTTAATAAAATATTTAAACTCGTCATCTGGCAGGTCTTGTATTCGGTAAATGGGTAGTGTTTTAATTTTTTTGAAGAAATTGTCTTCTTGATTAAGATATCCTTGAAAGAAATTGGACATAAATTTAGGATCTTCTTTATGTTCTACGTTTAATTCACGTAATGGTTCTTCTTGAGTCTTCCAAAACTCGTATGAAATTATTTTATAATCATATCTGTAGTAGGGATGAGCTTCCTTCATCTCATACAACGTGAAATAATTGTCGATTTCATTGTTTGATTGATAGCTATCAGAATATGAAGCTCCAAAGAATAGGGCAACAAGGGGATTCCTTGACCAATCAATTAGCGGTGTTGGAGTTCCATGATGTCTCAAAATACTTAATGCTGAGATTATCGGGAAGTCAGACATTCCATAGTTTTTAAAATATTTTGAAAAGAAGTCAAAATTCCAAAGCCGAGCGTAATTGAATATGTGCCTCAAATATTCTTCAACTTCGCTCAGGGTTGGCTCTAAATCATTTTGAATCCAAAACCTTTGGAGGGAGGTGTAATGCTTAAACTTACTTTCTGATAATCCGCGCCAAATAGAGTCTGAATCTCTTTTATGAACGGTGTCGAATAACTCGTCAAACTCATCTTTTGTCCTTATTATGGTTACATCAAAAGATTGTTCTTTTTCTTTTAAGTTCTTATAATTTAATAATGTTCCCATTTTTTAAAAAGTTTGCTCGCAACGCTTCGATATAAGCCACATCGTTTATAGCCCTTATTACTCTCTAATATAGAACCCAACTCAAATTATCCAATAGACTAATTACAATTGTATTTTTGTCTTGCTCCGACCGAAATCTAAATGAGCCTCACCGAATTCCCTCTAAACCTTGCCGAATTCTAAATGAGCCTTCACCGAATTCCAGCTGAACCCTACCGAATTCTAAGCAACTCTAACCGAATTCTAGTTCTTGATTGTCCTTGTCATGGGTAGTTTCTACTTTGATAGTATTCCACAACGAAAAATGGGCGGTTGGATAGCATGGAAAACTAGTTTGATGAAAATGACAGCAAACAAATCTTTTCTTATGAATGACAATGAGATTATGTCCTTACCGGAATGGGATGATGCTTTTGACGAATCCATTGACCTATTCAAAAAGCAAAACCGCAAAGAACCCACCCTCTTAGAGCTGCAGAATCTTATCGAAATACTCATCCAGAGTTTTCGCGCCAACGGCTATTTCAAACAAACGCTCTCGGAGATAGGGCGAAAACTAGCGTAACATCATTCTGCCTTCAGCGACTTGACAGGATTAACACGAGCCACTTGTAAAGCTTGAGTTGCCACTGTAATAAATGAAAGAAGCAGTACGGCTCCACCCGCGATGGCAAAAATCCACCACGACAAAGAAATTTTATAAGCGAATCCTTGCAGCCATTGGTACATGAAGTATCCGGTGATGGGAGCCGCTATCGAAAACGAAATCACAACTAATTTCAGGAAGTCATTCGATAATAAGTTGATAATATTTACAACCGAAGCACCCAATACTTTGCGAATGCCAACCTCCTTCGTGCGTTGCGCGGCCGCAAACATCACTAACCCCAACAGACCCAAACATGAAATGGATATTCCCAACAAAGCAAAAAGGTTGGTCAGCTTCGTTACGACCAGTTCACTTTGATAAAGCTTATTGTACTCCGCATCCATGAACTGAATGGCGACCGGAAAATTGGGGTTTATTTCCTTACAAACTTTTTCAATACTCGCTAAGGCTTCTTTTGTTTTGCCCTGTTCAGTCCGAAATAAAATTATTCCCCAGTATTCATAATCCTTGACATCAATAATGAGTGGCCGTATCGGTTCACGAATCGAGCTGGTGTTAAAGTCTTTCAGCACACCGATGATGTGACCTCTTTTTTTCCAGGCTTGCACCCATTTTCCAATCGGATCTTTGAGACCCATTTGTCGCACGGCTTCCTCATT
>Ga0307509_10011568_pt1 | contig 10667 bp, 10 predicted proteins | sample 10_EM_MG_FD_202245 | JGI IMG/M metagenome (GOLD analysis project Ga0307509, IMG submission 202245) | Populus trichocarpa ectomycorrhiza microbial communities from riparian zone in the Pacific Northwest, United States - 10_EM | ecosystem: Host-associated > Plants > Roots > Unclassified | place...
CCGGGTCGAGCTAGGGAACAAACATCACTCCATCTATCGTACTTTTATGCACCCCCCCTTACTTGTACAGTAGGGACGTTTTTTTTGGGGGCAGCATGGACGACGCCTTTGTAAGATGGACATATATTACGGTACTATACATTGTATCATAACTTTACTTGATTTGCGCTGCCTGCCGAAGGAGGGAGAAGTAGTTACGGGATTGGGGTGGCGGAAATCCGTATTTATTTGTTGAATTAGGTGTGTTACCGCGCAGTTTAGCTACGATAGCATGGTCCCCATTACCGGTCGCTATGGAACTCCCGGTAAGCATCCTGCCTCCACTAGCTAGTTCTAGAAGGGCTGTCAACTTCGATGTCCGGGCGGTGTGTGGCTAGATCGGCAAAAACTGAGATTTCAGGACATCATCATCCTGTTGTCCCTTTCCCATTTTCTCGCCAGATGTTTCTTTGTGTTTCTTTGACTCCTATCCTTTGGCATTTCCCCCACTGGGGACAGAACTCTCGAGAAATTTAATAATAGAGGTGCTAAAAGTGTGTGCCAACTGGTGACTAAATTGACAACTGGGGAGGGAAGGAAGAATTCCCTGCACGATACTGTACCGGGGTGACTAGTTGGAAGAAGCTCCAGGGAATTTCTATCCCTCGTTGTATGATATTATAGTATGATAAGTTTCTCGACACGCCGTGGCGGTCGACGCAAGGCTTCGGGGTAGGGCATGAGGGAGCAATATTGTGCGAAAGGGTGGTCATAGGAGAGCAGTATGCCGCATGACTCGAATAGGGCCTTTTCTCTTGAAACCTTAAATTTTCATGCTGTGGGCAAATCATCTTCACTAACGTTCATAGTGTCGAGTAACTTCGTTAAGAGTGTGTGTACAGAACAATTTATAGTAACTCCCACCACCTTCACCGAAGCATCGCCCAAAAACATAAGCACCCCAAGCTATTTACCAATTTAACTATCTTCCTTAATCCTAATTGTGTCAAAATCCGAGGATTCCATGCCATCATACTAGTAAAAAAGGAAATAAATAATAGGACTAGCCATTGTATGTGCTAGGTACAGGGGAAGCCTACCAGACAACTCAAAATACGCCGGGCTTCTTTTTCTTGTCCTCTTCGTAATACCTGCAAGGGTGGTGATGATGAACCTTCAGCCCACCCATTTCCTTAATTGGAGAAGTAGAGCTTGGGGAAGGATCCGGCGCCGCACGCTCAACCTGCTGTGGGGGAGGTGCTAGAGGTTTTAGAACCGTGTCGGGTTCTCCTTGGTAGGTGCGGAAAATTGGGCTTGAAGCTCGGAGTGCGGCTGATTGATGCCTGATTCCACAACAGTGGGGAACGCAGGAAGCCCGCCCAAACCTGGATCTTTGCAAGGTTGGAAGGCAAAGGTTGACCTTTTATCAAGCCTTTATATGCACCGACGGGATTGCTATATTCTAGGGAATAGGATTAGCTAGGTTCCTGCCTTTAATCCTGAATCCTGAAGGAGTTGGCAACATACCAGGAGCACCCATCGTATCCATAGTGCAATAACACTTACCAGGGATGCCATAATGTTTGCGGTAACTCATGCTGAGACATAGATGGGGGTGTTGCGCAGGTGCAGGGATGTGGCGGGGGTTTTGTGGTGCCATTTATGTGGTGGAGGAGAAGGGTTGAGTCGGGGCCTGAGGAGAGGAGGAGGGGGTGGTGGGGGTGGAAGTGGAGGGTTGATATCATTGACTGGTAACTTGTTAAAATTATTCTGGATGCCTAAAGGGGGAAGGGAGGAGAATGGGATGTATATATACCAAACTACCACCGATCCTATTCCCATCAGCCAATCTCACTATCCTTAACTTCCCCAGCCGCAGCCTCCCTGGAACCTTGCGTGTCCAGTTCGTAGTACTCCTTCGGGTCTCCTCGAGACTGGGCGCAGACCTCACCGCTTCCTTATCCCCACATTCCTCTTCCACCCCGCCCCTCTCTCCATCACTACAACTCCCCGCACCCCCCGCACCCCCCGCACTGTCCATCCTTACCCTCTTCCTGTCCGAGCCACCGGCAGCCCACTCGGTCACCGGATAAATCCTCTCAAACTGCCTGCCCAGCTGCGCCGAATACTCCTTCCCACTGATGAGGGTTTCAGTCTCGGTGTCCCGAAGCTTACGCAGCAAGCCCCGCTTAGCAAGTGAGATGGTGAGCATTTCGTCGTCGGAGTCTTTCCATGCCGGAAGATCCTCCTCCTCCCCGTCTTCTTCTCCTTCTAAAGAGTCACGACCGGCGCCCGGAATATCCCTAGTGGGGATTACGTCGGTACCGGACGGCCCCTCGTCAACAAAGAATAACTCATCATCTTGCAGCGCTTGTAAGTCTGCTCCCGAATCTGCATCCCCACCCCCGGCAAGCGTAATCCCTCCTCCTCCTCCTCCTCCTCCATCGCTGTCGTCGGAATATCCACCGTCAAGTTCATTCAACCCGGCTTCAAAACCTTCTGCGTCGCCAAAGATTAATTATTCGAGAAACTCCTCTTCGGCATCTTTCCCTGGAACGGGTGCTCCAGTATTTGTTCTTTCTGAAGATGCGGGTTCTGTAAGGACTAGGGAAGTGGATTTCGAAGGGCCGGCTTTCGGGCGGGACTTTTTGCCCATTTTTGCCGCATAGGCGTGAAGCATCGAAGGCATTACAAGCTTCAATCTGCTTTCATGGGAAAACCACTGGATCCTGTGAGTATTAGTAAGTCATCAAGAGTTCAGGCCAACTGTGGAATAATTAGGTTATCGGAAGGAATATTTGCCAAGGCGATTGGAATGAGCCAGTTATATTTCCAGGGAATTTGCGAAGTCTTCGGGATCAACGTTGGGAAAGAGGAACACGTCGGGACTGCCGGTCCTCACCACTTTCAAAACTTGATCAAATACTTTGGTAGACATAATGAGGTGACCAAATAGCAAATTTCTAGGGATAAGTTGAGAGGAAGAGAGAGAGCTCAAATTGAGCAATTGGTGGTTGGATATGGTGTGGGGTTGACGGTTTGTTTGAAGACGAGACTTGAGGGTGACACAATATCCCCCTGATAGTGTGACACGATAAGTTATTTGCGCAAAGTTGTTTAAGAAGGCAGTTGGAGGCTTGTGTCCAGAGGGTTGGCTATCCGTCCAACAAAATCCAGCTACCAATGAAGATTATCTCACTATTAAACTCCCCGAGATTATCTTGGTAAACTTGTTAATTCGAACAACTTCAAAGCGGGGAAGCTATGGCTATAGGCCGGGTGAGGGTTCAGCGAGGCGACACGCCAAATTTCGGTACGCATCAAACCAAACTATGATATCATACTAACTAATCTTTGCTAAGCCTCGCTGAGCCCTCACCCGGTCTACTAATTGTAAGCAATCCTCATACCAAGAGAACGAGCTCGGTTATTAACTATCTTCGGAACAACGGGATTGTGCAGGGCTCAGATTGCCATGTATATAAACAGCAGCCCTCCAAGCCTTCAGCGAAACTATAGCGATCTCAAGACGATCCGCTGGTTCTGCCGGGGGGGGTAAGGGGTAAACAAGGTCGATTTCTTTGTAATCTTTCGGGAAAGCGTGTGGACTTTTCTCGGAGGACTGCCATTTCTCCAGCATCAAGCTTAAGTATCGACAAAGTCGCTCGACTGATGTTGGTGTCTAAGAACTTGACTTATCTGAAGAGGGGTTCTCGATATCATATTCACAATCTTCAACAACTGGTTCAGAATAAACCAGATGCGTGGCCGGGTCCTAAATTAATTATACCACAAAGAAAGTAGTGACTCCAAGCTGTGGCTAAATTTCCCAGACAGAGAGCGCGCTGGAGATGCAGTAGTTAAATGGGATATCGTTCAAGAGTATCTGGAGGATTGGGGGGGGGCCCCGCATAAATTGAGTATTCTCAGTGATTATGTGCTTTACTTCAGATGACCTAAATCGTTTCATATTACTGACTTACCGTAGGTCAAAATTCGGCTATGGAGGACTTTCCGACTCAGCGAATGTGTTCGTAATCTGTACAATGCAGATTTCGACAGAGGGGAGACGAAGCTCCACGCGTACCCAGCCGAAGGAACAGGAACCGAAGCAATAGAGTTAACGGCCGTCAGGAATAATCTCTATCCCCACGAAGCATACCTCCTCACCATATCCTACGCGTCCTACCCCATATATGTTCCCCCCCTCATATCAATCCCTCCCGCATATTCATCCCCCCTCCCATATTCATCCCCCCCCCTCATATACATCCCCCCCCTCATATACATCCCCTCGCTCATATACATCTCCTCCCTCCGTTTAGAATGACTACTCTTACCCACGACGCCGGAGCAATGTGGTTGAATAAGAACTTCAGCTGGGCCTACGACAGATGGCTTCTTCCGCGCAACTGGCTTGAGACAGTCAGCATGCCGACCAATCCTTGTAAGTTGCTTATTTGCCAATGCTCAAGTACAAGTATGAAAGGCTTGCTAATTATATCAACTAGCATTTACGAACTTTATAGGCATCTTTCAGGGCTGTACGAAACAACCAGACTGCGCCCTCTTTCCCCTCCGTCAAGATATCGAATACCCTACCATTATTCTAGAGACGGGTTACAGCGAGTCGAGTGTGAAGCTTGAGCACGATGCATGGTTATGGCACCTCGGTACGGGAGGGGCTGTGCGTGTTGTTTTGCTCTTAAATATTTATCAGCCGACAAAGGAAAGGATAGTGCGAGCTGTTCTCTCAGTCTCACGAATCGGGTCCAGTATTCCCAAGCGTCCAGTCCGTCCGTCTTTGGGTCCGGACGGGACGGACGGCAGTACCTGAAAGGGCGCCCGGGACGGACGGGTATCTTGGCGTCTGTCCAGACGACAGCCCGGGACGGACTGGCGGGGACTGCAGGTGTCTCAGGTGGCGCAATTTCTGGGTAACTCCGGATGATGGGCGGGCCCTGTAGGTGACTGGCGGGCCCTACAGGTAATTGGCCAGGACCGCAGATAACGGGCGAGGACCGCAGAAGACGGACGAGGACTGCAGATTACGGGTGAGGACTGCAGGTACGGTTCGGGAGTTACCGATACGTCGAGGACTGTAGGGCCCTACAGTCGCCTCTTAGACAATAGTCTTTCCCAGAGGACGGACGCTCTTACCCTACAGCCTGAGACAGACGCCCGGGACGCCCGGGACTGCAGTCCTGGCGGTGCCTACAGGGCGGACGGGACGCTTGGGAACACTGATCGGGCCCCATGGTGTCAACCCGCCAGACAAATATGCAAGCATTGCACCTCCTCTAACCAGCTAGTTTCCCCGCTAATATGCCCCTTGTGAACATAGTCTATCCTACCCTATCCTGACCAGCCCTTTTCCTGGCCATATGTCTCCTTTGATGAGATATATGGGGGTGTTTGTCCTCCTGGTGTGGACCCGAACGCAGTTGTTTTGTTAAACCTCGATATGCTGGTTTATGAGTTGAGGTTTTGGATAAGCAAGGAGGGCAATATTCCCGCCTAGATTCATTGGGCAAAAAGAGAAATCGGAAATGTTAAGTCACGTGGTCTTGAAGTCCTAGTTATTACTCATACGCCATGGTTCGGAGGAAGTTTGTTGCGTCAACCACGGGGAATTCGAATGGTACCGCCACCCCGAGGCCCAGTACGATGAAATTGAACCAAGCATTGTGAGAAGATTTGGCTTATTGGGTGGGCCTGGGCAATGATGGATTAATAAAATAAAATTCATTGACTTTGTCTTCTTCTAAAAAATGGTTTTGTGTAAGATGTTGATGCTGAACAAATGTTATAGAAGCACATCTTATTCTCGACGAGAGTATCTAAGGGTTTTCCCTACTGTGATCTGCCATATGTGGAAGTTCCTGACCATCCGGTGCTGTGCAATTTAGATGTTCCCTTATTGAGTGGAAGCGAATGCCTCAACCAGTGGCGGGCGCTGGTATCCTTACCAACAGGAGCACACAGTCTGTTGTTTGATATCAGACTTTGCTAGCACTAGCCCTCGGCACACATGCGCACATTTGCTATGGACTTCAGGTTTGGTCTCCACAGCTTTGCGGACAATTTAATACTGATTTCGTTATGACTTATGCCATGGCTCCCGGGCTTGATGATCGGTTTCGCGACATGGTCTTGAAATCCATTGCACGTGGTTTTATTGCAGGCGAAAATGTTCTGTCGACTGGTTCCTTCCCCCGGGAGGCTCATCACTACACATTCCGTGACCCGACATAATTTTGAAACCTATACCATCCGGAATGCTATGGCTTGGTAAGGGGTCACTTGGAAGAGCTAGGTAAGAGGATCGTCCGTGTTTGTGCATCTCTTGGAGAGTACCCTGCTATACGATATTTTTGTCCACCAAATCTATTCTCCATAAAGCTCAAGTTTCATCAGAGCTACTCGCCAAAGATGCGCAGACAGAATTAGACCTCAACGCCCAGCGGCACCCCGATTTTTCCTCCGCCCTCAAACCGGCATCGGGGAGCGCCGTTTGTTATAAATAGATCTATTGATGTGTTCGCTCCCGCACTACACAAGTTCACTTATCAGGCGATGGCCCATGATCTTCAGCCTACAAAAGATGCGGAAAAAGTAACCTATGTTGTTAAGGTTACCACTTCTGGCGGCGCTGACAAGGGAAAAGAGACGGTGATTGGGAATGAAAATCGGATGTGGGTGTCTAATTGGCACAAGCATATAAAAGATACCATTGAAAAGTTGATGGAAGACTTCCAAAAATTCCTAGGGGACAACAGGAACTTTGTTGATAGGTTTGTGCGCCAGTGTACTATTTTGGTGCGAGTGCTGATCTATGAAGTTTGTAGGCAATCAGGAACAAGATGGCGAGAGTACCTCAACACCAAGGACAAAAGGACATGTACTCGCTTCATCCTGCCATGGCCCAGGAATGCACAGGCATTTTCGAGAAGAAAAACCTCCCAGATAGGGCGCTTCTGGAACAGGCGTCGAGGACCGGCCTTGATGAAAATCGCCGCTCAACAAACGATCCTGGGGAGTCTTTTAGTGCGACTTCTCGATGATCCGGCTTTAGCGTGAGTCTCCTAATAATGTGTCCTATATTTACTGTACTAATATGCCGTAGCCCTCCAGATGGACTTCGCCTGATAATCCTCAACCTGCCTTGGAAAGACGGATTGCTTGAAGGTGATATTCAGAGCTCATCCATCACTCTCATCTGCAAAAGAATGACTAACGGGTACTCCGAAATCTCGATCTTCTCTGTGCTCGGGTAACAAAATCCCTGAACGAACCAGGTCCAACCCGAAATACTTCTCAAAAGCGAAGGCGCGGCCCAAAATCCCCTGCTGATAAAGAGGGGAGGCTGTGTAGCTCTTTTTCGAACGTGCTTGGGGAATGTCTGGACCCCGGGAGTCGCTCGGGATATCGGTCGATGATTTATGTTGGAAACTGTAGTTATGGGTGCGCTCTCCTCTCATCTGTTGCTGTAGTTACGAGTGACACCTCGTGACCACTTACGTCACCCCCCCTGTTCCCTCTCAAATCCTCGCTTCTCTTCTCTCTTCCTCTTCTTTCTTTCCTTCTTCTTTTTCCCTCTTAATAGTCTTCTTGTTCAATAAGTAAAAATAAGTCTTTTGCTTTCTCCGGTGACTACTTTGCCTTTGAACCTGTGGAACTACTCGCTTGCCCTCTTCTGCACCCGATAGTTCTCAACAATTTACTGCCCGTCCGATAGTACGTGATAATATCCTGAGTATTTATTTTAACCCTTTCCTTGCCGTTCATGGTCACTCACTCGCTCAGCAGCACTTTGAATTCTGCTACTTTATCGTCAATCGCACCCTGGGGCCCAACGGATTATTATTTCATTTCCCTTCATCCCCATCGCCCACCCCCCAGACCCGCACTCCGAATCCCAATAGAGACAACCCTACAATGACTAATATGGTGGATCGCCGCTGGTATGAACTGAATAAGCACATATTCCCCCCAAGCGTGTGGACGGAATTTGACCCAAATGCTGATTACTCGAACATGGTAAGACGGGATATGGGTGGGAATGCCTTTTTTTTTGGTTAAACCAGCTCCTTCTCAGTAATCAACTCTGGCTGCTCCCCGGTTAGGGATGGGTGAATGTACTATCAGAAGGCTCTCTTGAAAACTCCAGTATGATACTGTATATAATATTTACTTCTTTTTTCTCACCTTACTCTTGTCTGTTAACATAAACTACAGGACATGGTTCAATTGTTGACCCCGATGTAAGACCATTCGTATGCTAGTTGCAAGGAAGCAATTCAATGAAACTAATAATTGGATGTTGGATGCGTCATCCCACTCCAAGTGCGAGTTCGTGTCAGCGTTAACCTCGGTGCTAAATATGCTCAAAGGATGCACTTTTGAATTTCCAGGACGGAATCCATTATTTTCTTCACATCGGAATTACCCATTGTTCTCGCCACAATTCCTTCATTGGTTGACCGAAATCCCAGGTTAGGGTGGACCGCTTCATCCTCGGATTCTACGACCTCCAATGCCGTGCCCAGGCTGATGGCTGCGCCGTTGCGACTACCTGCAGGTAATTAGCTTCCTGATTTTATTGAATAACCAATCATCCTACTCAAGTCACCAAATTGGAGTTTCGTCTCCCCCTAGTGCTGATGCACCAAGAACGGTGAAACTCCGATCTAACAACCTGAGCGCTCGCGCTCGGGGGTGTTAGTAAAAATCGGAAGATATCCTTCTTGTCCTGACAGAATATGCACTCGTACGGGATAAGTGGAGATGGTCTTCGGGTTCTTTACTGAACTCCCAAGCACACTCACCCCACCCTTGCAAGCTCTATTCCTCAGTAGTCCTTGGATTCTTTCCCTCACGCCCTATAGTCATATTTACTGCTCCAATGTGCTGCTGCTCCACGTCCTGCTAAACCCCCCTCCGAACGGTCAGCGAACCTGCCAGCCTGCGGTACATCACTTTCGAAGCCTGGCCAGGCAATAATCGCGGATTTCAACCTGAGCAGCCACTACAAGACTAGTGTTCTCAGTGGACTCAGTCCGAGTATAGTAATGGAAATCTGAACCCTGGGTTTGCCTCCTAGACTCATGAAATCACTCAGGAATGTCTGGGCTAGCTCCCTCCCCATACTAAGACGAGGGGGCTGACCATGGCATAGATCGTATCAGGAACACCTGGCAAAGTCCTTACGAGCGCCGGGAAACCAAATTCAAGGGGGAATAAGAATATTATTCGTGATGCTGATGCCGGAATCTCTGCCCTGCGGAATGAGAGTGCTGGGATGGGAGTTGTTTAAGATGAATTGGCTGGGAAGAACCCTGAGCTGATGCAAGGGTGAAGAGAGAACGCCAGAAAACTAGCACAAACACAGGTACTCTTGGCCCGCGCTTACCATTCCCATAACAAGAGAGCCTGCGCTAAAACCGTACAGGAACTCTAGGATAAACTCAAACGCGGGACATTGATATCTCAAGTGTAGCAGGCCGCTGCGGACCAAGTTCCCCCACCGGGTAATTTGAATCCCAGGAGGGACAGGAGGAGCGGAAGGGGGGTGGAAGAGGGTGTGGTTGTGATGAGAATGCAAATGGGGTGAAACCACTCATAATGCGTAGAATTAGGAGAGCTACCTGTTAGTTGACGGCTTGGTGTAAAGTTACGAACAATGATTTCAAAACTAGTTGCACCAAACAGTCTAGAATTTTGAAAAACACTGCAGGAAAAAAAATTGAAAGTATCATACACAACAACCAGCTCATCCAGAAATGCAAGCCTTCCATTGCTTAACATGAGCCTAGAAAGAATTGTTTTTTTTTCATTGAGGTATTCAACAAGAGGCCAGGTACCTCTCTATTAATTATATCTTGTTAAAACTGATCAAGGCAGGAGGAAATAGAGGTCCCATCAGGGCCATGTTTCTTATGTGTACCATTGCTACTAGCATTTTAGTTATGCAGCGTACCATTATTTTATCCCTGACCCTTGTACCCGAGTAATGCTGTTGCCGGTTATTCCAGCAGCTTGCTGGCGTGAAACAGAATGGGAACACAAAAGTTCTGCTCCAAGAAATTCTTCCTTCATTGAGATTCTGCCGCTCTCACACCGGCTATCACGTGTCCCACGAAAGCCTCTCACCACCACTTTAGATCTGGCCCGATTCAGCCCTCGGAGGGTGCTGTAAACGCAGGATAGACTACTATTACTGGTGCCCGGTAAATTGAGGGTGACGCTGGGATACTCGAAATATCCCTCTTTGGATTGAGGGGGGAGAAGCAGAGGGAAAAATTCTCCTTTGTTCCCCTGGCGAGAGAAGTACTCGTGGTACCCCCCGAGTACACGTATTGTACTCGGGGGTGCGATAAGTCGGACACACTTCCGAACCGAGCAGGAGTGTTTGTGAAGAAATTAAACCGAATTAGGAAATTCGAGTAATATTTCATGATTCGAGTTGTGGGGGGGGAAACCTGGCGCACCACCAGCTCATCTTCTATCTACAAACTAGTAAATCTGTTCCATGGTCTATTCTACAAATAATATTCCACAGTATCCACTCTATCTAAAAACTAATATTCCGTCACGCCCCCCCCCCCCCCCCCGGGGGGTGGGGGGGGGGGGGGGGGGGGGGGGGGGGGGTGGTTTGGGGGTGGGGGGGTGTTGGGTGGGGTGGGGGT
>Ga0307509_10011569_pt1 | contig 10667 bp, 13 predicted proteins | sample 10_EM_MG_FD_202245 | JGI IMG/M metagenome (GOLD analysis project Ga0307509, IMG submission 202245) | Populus trichocarpa ectomycorrhiza microbial communities from riparian zone in the Pacific Northwest, United States - 10_EM | ecosystem: Host-associated > Plants > Roots > Unclassified | place...
TAGTCTATCTGGCTCAATGGGCAATCTTCCATTCGGAAATGGTGCAGGATTCCAGCATTCACAATACTGGCATAATGGACGTCCATCTTGATGCTTGTGATTTGTCATATAGCGAGCGGGACATTCCGAGCGGCTTGTTGGTTGTGGGCCATGTGGGGCAGTCTGCTGAGAACCAGCCGTAGGTGAAGCGGAAACTTGGGTAGGTGAATCCTGAGACCTACGGAAGTCCATGATTTGGATAGTTGTAATACAGAGTCAGTAGTAGAACATAGGCCTGTGAATGATATAAGTAGGTATCGGTAAACTAGACTCAGAAAACGAACCTATATCGTGAGACTAGAAGGCTTGACCGTGTCCGATAATATTCTCTATGAACGAAGAAGCTCTTATGAAGTGAAATGGAAAAAGATAGTGATTCGGAATATATATCTTGGTCACTTATCTTTTGGCGGCTCACTAGAGCTACTATAATACAAAAAGCTCTATGCCGACTACTCCTTCCATTTCCTAAATTGTATTACACCATTTCCATATCTCCTTTCACAATTCTCATACACGATTAGGTAGTTAGTTCTGCACCGCTTTAGTGCTTCCTTGACACCTCATCATACAGGCGACAAGTGCGTGTGACTCCTGCCAAATCTTACACATTCGTCTCTTACCTTCTAAGTTATAGGTGACAGCACTCAAGTCGCAATGATGCCCGATAGGTCATGACGGCATGAGACCTGCTGATTACAAACTTATAGTACGTTCTTCTGAGTGGTAATTTTGCAGTTAGTTCTTGTCGCATTAGCCTTTCCTGAACACCTCATAGTGCATGGTGCAAGTGAGCATGACTGCAGTCAAACCTCGCATATTCTTCCCATAACATAAAACCTCCGTAAATCCACCATCAGCAATCAGGGGACTAAACTGGAATTGTCATAACCGAGCAGGGTAATAAAATTGCGAATCTCAGTTAATAAGAGCCCACAGGCTCAGCTTGAATAGGTTATACAGGTCTGAAAAATACTGTCCACTCTCAGCGGGTTTCGCCCCAACTCGCATGGGGCAAGAGGTCCGACTACCGATAGAGGATTTACTGTCTATTTACAGTATTTTTTTAGTGATTTCTAAGAGGGGAGAAGTAGCGATGATGTCCGCTAGCTGGCCACGGAATGACTCCGGGTGATTTACAACAAATATTTTGTTCTTTTCATACCCAATTTGGCAGTCAATTCTTGACCGCTTTAGTGCTCCATGAACAGCTCATGGCCCATAGCCTAAGTGCATGCAGCTCCAGTCAAATGGTCAACATTCTTGTTGTACGCTCTGACTGCTTGGTAAGTGCAGGGGGGTTGGAAAAGTATCCGATGGCCAGTCACGGAGGGAGTGCCAGTGATTTCCAACTGATATTAGGTAGTATAATAAGCCTTGAGATAGTAAATATAAAGGGAGTGTGTTTCGCCTTCAATCATTCAAGTACGGTTCCTATATCCGATCAGCTTTGGTTGGTTTCAGCTACCCACTCAAGTTCAATTCAACCCATATCTAGCGTTCGTTACGGGGCCCCGTTTCCGACAAACGGGGCGCCAAGAGCAGGTTATTAACTGCATATTAAAAAAAGAATCGTCCAAATCGGACCAAAACTGAGTGACATAGAGCTCTGTGAAGTTGTCTAACTTCAAAGAGCTCTATCTCAGTCAGTTCTTGTCCGATTTGGATGATTTTTTCAGCCAGTTAATCAGAATAACCTAGGTTATTTTGTCCCCGCTCTTCGGAAACGGGGCCCCGTAACGAAGCCTACCCATATCCGTATTTCTCAACGAACATCCATGGATAACTACAAAGAAATACTATGGTTTTGGTATATCTTTGAAAACCGTACCCTTCAAGATACACATGTCCTATTGACTAGTACAATCAATTGTAATAATAGCCAGCATCTACCGCATGAAGGTATTACTCTCTTCAGGAAAAGCAATTATAGCTTCAACATTGAATAAAATATTAATGAGCTGAATATAGAATTACAGGTGGACCAGGTATTACCAAGTCATCGGGCCTTGGAAAGGAGCATGCACTGCTGGGGCTTTCGCAAAAGCGGCTGCATTAGTATAAACGATTCACAACTCGTTCAACGCTTATGGGTTCTGTTTTATGATATGGGCCTTAATGATAAGGAAATAATCCGCTTCTGGGTCAAGGAAGGTTATACCATCAGTTTACGCATGTAAGTTCTTGCCTTATATAAAAATATCTCATTTCTCGCATTCGATACATGCAATTGGCAAAACATTTGAGAGCACGATGCACAGTGCATATGTGGTTCGGTGCATAAGGAAGTCTACTGTAAGATATAGTAAACCACACTGAAAGAGGTGAATCCACACTACAAGAATCCCGCAGTCACTTGGTCAAACTCTCATCTGGCTAGTGGAAATTATGTGGGTGTCATGTAACCTATACTGCCCAATATCCTATCAAAGCTAACTTTTGCACTAGGAAAAAGGTCTCTTTAACTCCCAGCGTTGTTCCTTCACCTGATTGAACCGGTAATAATTGTTACTGGCTAGATTATGCAGTCTCTAGCATCATTCAGTTAAGAAAAGACTTTTTCAGTAATTTCTGACTCCCATACCTCCGCATTTGTGCTTAGCTTAAGTGTTCCCGCTAGACAAATTACCTGTACGCCAAAAGCATATATGAAGTAGAGAGTCCTCATCACATTGGTCAATACGAAAGTATCCTTGTTGTGAAGAGGGGACGTTGGGATGCTATGAATAACACGGAAAGCAATACCTCTGGGGCTTATTTGCGTGACTTTCACAGACTTACCCTTGCTACCGCGTACAGGTACTCTACAAGGTCACTTGATTTGCCACCTCATCTAGGTCACTAATATCAGGAATCTAAGAAAAGATTCCTGGGAAGCATCAAGGCTTACCTTACTGACAGAACTGCTCCTCCTTGTCCTTGTTAGATCTGATTAACATGCAAAGCTAAGCGAGTTTTTGCTAGATGAGAGGAGGGGGTGCCTGGGCGTGCTCTTTTTTATTTACCAATTGCAAGTAGATATGGATACTAACTCTTGTGGAATGAAAGGCTTGGACGGGTACGGCTTGCTCTAGGAATGCGACGCCGGTTCGATCATACCTATTTTGAAGCACACAATGCTACTATACGAGCTATGCTAGAGAAGCTTTTGGATAGTGGACAGACCATACTGTATGGTAGACAATACACCTATGAGCATCTCAAGCAGGCGGGCATGCCAGTTGTGAGAGACCGCATGTTCCAAATCCTAAAATCTCTTGATCCTGTTGGAGTCGCTAGTCGGCGTCTGCTGTTGACCCCAAGACCAAGAGGTGCATACAGGGTGCCAGGACCTAACTTTGTCTGGTCAATTGATGGGCATCATAAGCTCAGTATGTATGGCATCAAAATTTATGCAGGCATAGATGCCTTTTCCAGGTAAGTCAATTTACTGCAATTGAATGGAACCGCTAGAGCTAGTGATATGGGCAAGTAATTGGGTATGAATCATGCAGGGCACTAGTACTACTGTCGCTGATCACATTACTGCATCTACATCTAGTGCCTTACTACATGCATGCTAACTCGCCTATCACTAGTTACTTATGCATCTCGGGTAAATTCTTGAAAAAGTCAGAATAGCGCTAGTGAGAATTTCTTAAACCTGCCAAATTGGGCTCACTATATTTTTAAACTGTGGCAACTGGGTCTTCTTCCTACCTTTCGGTTCGCTCAGTTGCCGTAGTTCCACTATACCTCACATTAGCCCCATTCCGACTTATCCTAGAATCTGGAGTAAATTGAACTGATTCTAATTCATGAGTAGATACATTCCATGGATTTATGTTGGTATTTCTACTCACACCGGAGTGTCATGCCTAAGACAATACTTGGAAGTAGTCGCTAGTACTGGGGTATTACCACATGCCATTTGGTCAGACCGGGGTACGGAGACTATGATGATGGCGAGCGCCCATTGGCGCCTACATCAAGCGCTAGCTCCTAACATTCTATTTCAGGAGATTTGGGGGTACGGTACTTCCACCCTTAATCAACGCATAGAGGCTTGATGGAGGCATATGAGCCGTAGCCAAACTCTCGCCTGGAAGGTAATTAATCTTCCTGATATTTAACCTAGTCTCCCCTGTTCTAGGTTATATGATGTTGACTTAATATAAAAATATCTATGTAGCAATACTTTGATCAACTTGGAAGCAATGGGCTGTATACAAATTCAGAAGCCAATAAAATTTCGTTGCTTTATGTCTACTTCCCTCTCATCCGAGATGAAATTTATAAATTTGTTCACCTATGGAATAATCATAGGATTCGCTCACAGCAAAGACAGAGACCCAATTTACCGACCGGGAAGCCAAGCGTTCTTTACTTTACCCCCCCTGAGGGTACTGCAAATTATGGATCTATACCAGATCCTAATATTCTTCGCATGCTCAACCAAGAGGTCCAAGCCTGGGGTAATAAACACTTTCTAGCTTTCACTATCACTTTCTAGTTATACTATTCCTTCCTTTCAAGTCCCTGTGTTAAAAGGCATATCTAATTTAAATAATACTAACAATTTTGTACTTCAGATCCGGATGAATACTTACCCTCTATTACACATGATTGGTGTAATAGAAGGCTTAGGATACTTGAAGTTGTCTCCGACAATTTTGCTTTACGAGATCTCAGGCCGGACGGTACCCCCCACCATTTTTACATTTACATGCAACTTAGGACAATTCTTCATGCCGAGGTTTTTGATCTTGGGTTTGAATTACCTCGCTGTCATCCACCTGACGGTGGATACAGTTGGACTCCTCCTATTTCAGGCTGTGTATCAGGCGTTTTTACTTTATCTATTTTGGGTGAAGATGCGATCGAAGATGCCGATTTCTGATCCTTTTTTTTTTTATTCTAATATGCCCTTTATTCTTATTCTGTTCTTTCCTTTACTTCCTTCTCTCCCATTGTTTTCCTACCACTTCTTAGTTCAAGTTACTGGGTGTTCAAAATGTCGTTTGCAAACATTTTACTTTTTTTGGGCTCGCTTCCACCCCCCTTTGTCTTTTTTCCCCTACTAGTATTTGTCTATTCCCAATGATACCAATGATGATAAAATAAATAAGTTATTACTTACTCTGAACTTCTGATGGTTGAGGGACTTTTTAGGTTTTTGGTTTTTAAGTTTTGGGATTTTGGCGCGGTGGCGGTTTTGGTCGCTATAGTCCGCCGTAAACAGCTCATATCCTTACACCCCCCAGGAAACAGAATGCCAAATCGCCTTTGTGCTACATTCAAGTAACCTAAGAGGTTATGCGTAGTATTGTTTTCTTTTTTACTGAACTTCATGTTATTATCTGTTTTTCAGCCTGTAGCTCCCATGACCATATCGCACTCTTACAGGCTACACTTTTGATAGTCCGTATTCTTGTGCTTTCAAGTGAGATGCTGTGAAATCACGCTCTGCTGTCTCAATACATATATAAGCTTGCCTTTCTCAGGGCTGAGCTCTCCGATGTGAATCAGGGTATGACAGAGCTAAGCTCCATTGTGCAGGCTAGGGAGGTGGCCAACAGGAACTAGCCGTAATGGCGAGAGGGGGCTACGATAGCCCAGGATGTGACCAGAGATCTCAGAATGCTGGTGGCTGTTGTGGCTCCTGTTGCATGCTTGACTTTTGGCTGTTTTTTCCGTTTCTTTGTCCGTTCCTCTACTCTATCAGTACTGCGAGTGAATATGTTCACCAAGCACCCTACGGGCATATATACCAACAATGCATTGCATGGGATCAGGTATTGTGGAGGATGACAAGGGTCTTCGATAGCTTGCAACTCTCTTCTTGGATCATCTCAATGGGAACTGGGGTACATACTGACAAAAAAAAAAAAGACTTTATCCTTCCATGAATCAAGCCTTCTTCCGAGTGCTACATTTTTCTGGCTCCCTATTCTTCAACTGATAATAATGGCCACAGGACAACATCACTAGCCCAATTCGCTCTATAACTACCAAAGGCCGATCCAGATGTACCCCAGCAGGTCATACAATCCTCTTCCTAACCACTCCTTTGTGAACAATAAGGTTTGAGCACAGTAGTCAGGGGGTGTGGTTTGACAATATAGTAACAAAGAAAGCAGAACTCGTAGAGAATCCTGAAAGTAGCAAAAGCGATAAGGTTCTAATAGACAAGTATGGTGAGGAAGCGAAAACAAAAACTATGCCAATAAGAAATGATGCTTTTTTCCAAGAAATCTGACCCTGGAGTACTGTATGAGCATAAGTGTAGCACTTTCCAGATGTGCGGTAGGATAGGCGGGTTGAGCAGGCCTCCCTCGGGGATGTACCATCATGGGTGCAATAACTATAAGTCTGATGGTATTCACTTACTGGTTAGTAATAAAATATGTTGAACATGAGAGTGCCTTGTCTGTTACATTACATGCCAAGTATTGTTTTGTGATATCTTATAACTCAGGCTCTCTTCTAGAAATTGTGATCGCCTAATTGCTTTGGCCCTGATTCAGCATGTGTAGTTTCCGATGTTCAATTTACCGCCCGAGTAGCACCCTTATTTCTTGGCATGTGCGACAGAGAACTATTAGCTACAACCTCAGAAATTCCCGGCACCACCGAGCCTCTCTCACAGGTATTCGCTCACTTTCAAAAAATGACCTTAGGGTCATTTTTCTCCAAGTCATCCTTTTATGAAAAGTATATCCTGGATATGGCTAATTCAGGTATGAACAAGACCCCGAGATCTCGAGGGGGCTTATGCTAGTTTCTTGCACTGATTGTAAATATTTTCTATGTTCCCTTAGAAATGATTGGTGCCACATGTTTCCCAACCATAATCCCAACACAAAAGAGAACCCTTCCCGCTCGCCAAAAAAAATGCCCCGACACCCCCGCTCACCTTACGCAACCAAGCAAACAAAATAAAAAAGCACAGATCACCGGTCAATTTGTGACCACTTCCCTACCAAACTTCGCACTTACCTCGCAGCCCCACCACAGCAACACTACCTTCACGCTGGAAAAAAACAAAGCGCAACAAACCCGAAAACCGCAAATATACACCTCAAAAACCCTCTTGAATTATAAATCAAGAATGGCCGTACCTTATTCTCTCGCTGGGTAGTACCCTCCCTCGAGTTCCCTCTTCTTACCGCTCTGACATAGCCAATTTATTGCAGTCTCCCCACCGACTCAGACTTGGACACCGATACAGAGGGTGCTTACATCAATGGGAATCGCGTCAAGTTCAAGGCCATGTGCAAGCCGACCTGGAACTCGAAGGCGATTCCGCATGGGAAACAAGGTGGCTATTTTACGTGCGAGAAGTGCGGTGTCAAGTTTTCGAATATCTAGGATGACTCTATTTTCGAAGAAAATTGCGAGGATGATCCCGGGAGGCACCTTTACTGCGGAAAATGCAGGGTTACCTTTAAGGAGAAGGGGCAGGGGAAAGGGGATATGAGGGAGAGTTCCGAGCTCCGTGTTTGTCGTGAGTACTCTCAGGAGTTTCGTATTGTTGAGCCTCTTGATCTTCATTGGAAGCCGGTCTGTTTTCAACCACTCTTCCCTTCCATTCTTGGAGCGCATTTCGCCAGCCAATACTACAGCTAGGTCCGCGAGCCGAAACCAAAAACCACTCATCAGTCTCACGCCTGCGATACCTTGTTTAACTCTATTTCTCGCATCACCCAGCATATCGAATCTGGACAGTGCAAGGGTGACCCCTCTCCCTCCCCGACTTTTACGAGCTCATAATTGGCAAACCCTTCTCTCGTGGGCTTCGATATTCGGAAATCTTGGAGTTGTGAAACTCCTACTTGAACTCGAACATGTCGGCCTCAACTTTGAAGATCATAATGGGAGATCACCACTTACTTTGGCTGCCTATTCTAGGATCAATAAAGTAGATGAGCTACTGTTGGCGCAGAGCGAGGTCAATGCTGATTCACCGGGTATTGATGGCAGAACACCGCTCTTGTGGGCTGCGGGGAGGGGACATGATGGGGTAGTAAAGCCCCCGCTGGCGCGAAGGATATTGATACGAATATTCCAGAGAGGCATGGCGCGGCACCACTTTTCTGTGATACCTGTCGTTGTACTGACTCTACACAGAACCAAAGCTTCCCAAGGAACCCAAGGCAAAGAAAAACAGGGAAAAGCCTATGAAGCCCGATCCAAAATCAAAAGGTAGCCCTCCTGGTTCATTTTATGAAATTTATTGCTAATGTTTCTAGCCCCCGTTGATGCGGAGAAGCGGTGGGGAGTCCTACCTGCTCATGACGCCCTCTGTGCCAGTGCCCTGACCTGCAAGTCCCACTCAATGAGAACCATGCGTGCAGTCCTCGGCCGTTCCCAGCCATACGACCTTCTCGAGGCAGCCTACCAGAAAAAGAACCATGCAAAGCAACAAAGTATATCCAATCGCTTCACGCACTTTTGTACCCTGCTAACAAGCCACTAGAAGCGACAATCAATGCAGGAGCTCCGCCCCGCTGACGAAATCGAAGCTAACAACATACTTATCGACTCCGACGAAGAAACAGAACTAGTCATGGCTGCGGTAACGCTTTCTATGTCACAGCGGTTGGAACGACATATTTTTGTCCCTGTGCGGAAGAAGCACGAGTACGTCCGCAAGAAGGAGATGTTGGCCAGCACCCGCAAGCCGCTTGGCTAGCCAATCTTTGATTGCCCTAATGTAGGGTCATTGTTCAATACCTCTATGGCGAACCCCGCCTCTTGAACCATGCCGGGGAGGCAGTCGAACAAGGTAGCAATGAGGCTCCCGCTTGATCTATTTACTGATTTGGTTGACTTTTATAGGATGATTTCTGTTGTGGAATTCTAGAGTCCTATTACAATATACTTTCCTTGCTAGTTCTTTTCTCCCATATCTGCTTTCCTCCCACGGCCAGCTTTATTCTTGATCGTGATTGCTTAAATCTTCGGAGTTGCATTGTTACTGCCTTCGCTTTTACCTCTTCATTCTTGTGTTCTTTTGCTGTTAAATCCCCAGGTGTCTCTTTGTGTTGGCTGGCCGGTGTTTCTCAGAGAGGGGATGGAGGAGGACATCAGTGAGGGGAGGTTCCGGTGCAGGAGGGATCATGAGAATCGTCGAATTGTTTGATCCTAATAGCAATGGTACCCATCAATTCATTTCTTTCTATATTTTTGATGTAACCGTATCAGAAACACATGGCTCATTGTCTAATATCTGCAATTGGTCTCGTGATCGTGCGGATGATTTCCCAAACACACATATTTGAAGAAAGGCTGTGGACGACGCGCGAGGGAAGAGCTGTGATAATCGATGCTAAAAAAAGGATGACGTAGAAGTTCCCTCCCCATGAGTCAGAGTGCTAGCATTGTATCATACCGAATTAACTTGGCATCGCCAATCTAATTTTATCATATTTTTATTACAAGGAGAACATGGGTAATGTTGTTAGAGTTTTCACGAAGGTTCCATATCTACGACACTAACTACAACAAGGGAAGTTTGGCGCAGGAGAAGTTTGTTTGGAGAATGTGGGAGAACATAAGAGTTGAAGTGGTGGGGTGTTTGGACAAAGGGATAGGCGCAGCAGAGATGTTTTGAGATGATGCAGGAACTTGAGCTAGCGGTACTAAAGGTTTGGAACTAAGAGATGGAACGTACATGTGTCACAAAACGAGGTTAGCAAAACAGGAAAAGGTAGCAGGAACGTTTGGGAATGGAGGAACTCTGTGAGTAAACGAAACCGAGGTAAGGGATTAAGGGACATATTGGTTTGGGAGAAGTTTGAGTGTGGAAAGAAGGGGACGGCGATGGAATGAGTGTGGAGAACTTGGACAAATTTGAAGGAATGTTTTCTGTAGTCAATTTTGTGTATATATAAGACACCGCTAGCGATGTTAAAAGAATAAGGACCCAAGTTACTCCCGACCATCATAGCCTATTTTGAGAAATGTAACCCCTTGGGGCAGGGTGGAAGCGTAGGAGGGGACAAGGTCAAAATATATCTCTTTAGCGGGGAATTGAAACCCGGTCATCCGCGCTCAGAAATAACCAATAACTGATAGGCGGATATACTAACCGCTATACTACTTCTATTCTCATCGTGTGTTCGGAATACGGTTGCTCTAAAAGTACCGGAAGGTGTGTCAGAATTATGTGAAATATCAAAGATTTGATGTGTTTAATACAAAGAGCACAATGTAGCCGATGTTAGTGAAAATAATGATGATTATGAAAATTGTGACGGCAATTGTGACGGTAGGACGAGGGAAGGTGTTCATTCACTGTTGAGTGTAGCCTTGATGCTGCTTTTCTCAAGCACCGCGCAATAAATTATAAAGTGACAGTTCATTCTCATACATGGGGTTTACCAGCCACTTGTGCCGTTCACACAATCTTTCAAAGGATGAACACTATATTTTTTATAGATTCATGATGGCTCTTCCAAAATGGGAGACCAGTGTTCGCAGCCGTCCGGGGGCCCGGCGGGGCCCCGCGGGGGGACTTCCAAGAGCCCCAGACGGGACGGGACGGCTAGCTGTAGTCCGTCCGGGGCGCTTTAAGGGCAGGACCGCCGTCTTTAGGCAGGACGGCGGGCCCTACAGGGTGAGACATGTTAGTGCAGGGCAGGGGG
>Ga0307509_10011570_pt1 | contig 10667 bp, 7 predicted proteins | sample 10_EM_MG_FD_202245 | JGI IMG/M metagenome (GOLD analysis project Ga0307509, IMG submission 202245) | Populus trichocarpa ectomycorrhiza microbial communities from riparian zone in the Pacific Northwest, United States - 10_EM | ecosystem: Host-associated > Plants > Roots > Unclassified | place...
CAAACCCTCTTTGAGAATAACCCGAAATCATTGCAGTCCAAGAAACAACATTTCTCTCACGCATTTCATCAAACACATGTCTTGCACAACCCAAACACTCACACTTCGTGTATAAGATAATCAACCTAGTACTTAAATACACGGGTGGTAAATAACATGTTTTGATCATGTGGGCATGTACCCTTTGGCCTTCTCTAACAGCCCTTTTATTGACACACTCGTTTAGCAGCATGTTGTACCCATCAAACTTAATTTCAGGACCTTGAATTGCCATTTCTAGTAGTGCCCTTTGCAGTTGGCCTTTAGTGCATAGAACATTTAAATTAGTTGGTTTAGTTGGCAGGAAGGAAGAGAGGGTTGTTAGCTGGCGAGTAAATTGGTTAAGGATAGAAGCGTTTGCATGTTTAGGACAGTGGAGAAACAAGTCGATGTATGAGAGCAATTTCATGTCCTAAAATGATACTACTGGTGCTGGCCACAAAGATGAACGTTGTGGCACTTCCCTTCTTCTTTTTTTGTTTATTTATTTCAATGATAAGACATACTTCTAAATTAATTTAATATTAACCGAGATTAAATACTTCTTCGAAAAACTTAATCTCAATTTAATGCTTATTCTTCAACTAACAACTAACTGATCTAGCTAACTATTATCGCGTGCTTACTACCTGATTTCCATTATATGCTTATTCTTCTTGCTGTTACTTGCCGCTCTTTCGCTCTAAAATTGATTCGACATTCAACCGTAATTGTCACATGTTTAATATCTCCCTCCTCAACTTGTAATAATACTCCTCTCTTGGAAAGATTCTTGTCTTCAATAATCAATCTTGAATTCTGGGAATTGTTTGGACAATTCTTCTAACTTTTCCTGGGTAGTGTTCTTTTGGAATAGATTTGACCATTGAATAAGCTCTATGACCACTTCTTAATTGTCATTCCTCATCAATTTCCTGTCCTGATTGCTGCAGGCTTGACCACTCTTCCATACTCATCGATCTTGCCTTTTTCAACTAAAATTTCATTACTATTACCTTCTTCCACAACCGGGAATCTATCCATTTTTACTCTTTTTATTACATGTATTTCCTTCATGCTACACTGGTGTCCAAGTACATATTTCTGCCCATATCTAAAACATTGCCCAACCTCCTTCTCTACTCATGTAATGTAAAGTTTGTACCAGCATTGTAAGCTTGAGAATTTTCAGCATTAGATCATCCTTTAATCCACTTACGAAACTGGAAATATAATATAATTTAGGCAAGGAACGATTCAAGGCATTCATTAGAGATTTGAGTTCTTCAAATCTTTCTACATGTTCATTCACACTCTTGCTTTGTGCTAGCTTATTAAAATCTTCCACCACATCCTCTGACTTGGAATAATTCCTCCATTAGTTGAGTTAACTCTACCATCTTATAGGCTTCCTGAATTTGCCCTCAACATAGCCATTATAGCTTCTAATTGTGAATTGATTTGATCGAGCTTCTTGCCATGCTCCTCTGTCTTTTCTTGCAGATGTTGAATATACTCATCCACCTTCCTACCATGCTCCTTTAAAGCCTGGATTTTACAGTTATGACTCTGATACCAATTGTTAAGGATTACTCCTTAACAAGCATAGTTTATAAGAAAAATGAGGGAGAAATGGAAGAATACTGAGAGGGAGAAAGATTAACGGCAAAACTGCTAAATTGATCCAATGTGATTGCTTGCCTTCTTAGCTCATTATTCTCAAGCTTATATACGATAGACCGCTGCCATGTAACTGCTTCTACTAACTGACTAACTAGAAACTAACTTTTTATACTAACGAACTAACTATTATAATCGCATGATTGTTAACTTACTTCTATCACATGTTTATTCTTCGTGTTACAACTGTTACTTGCTGTCATTTTCTTATAAAATTAATTCAGCATTTTTAACTGTAATTGTCACATGTTTAATATCCTCTTCCTTGGCTCATAACAAAATCATTTGGTACAATTAATCCTTGATTAATCTTGATAATTAATCACATTGTTTTTGTTAATTAAAATTAGGTTTCATCCAGTTAAGGGAAAGTCGCTCGAAATCATACGAAATGACACGGGACTGAATATCCCTCCCATCGTCATTCATCAATGGCCTCTAAAAAATTTCACAAAAAAAAAATTAATATAATACTAGTTCACAACCAGTTAGCAAAAAAAATCACAACTTTCTTGGACAAATTAAGCGAATAATACTGCCGTCCACATAAGAAGTCACCAAGATAGGAACCGATCAATCCGGTTCGATCAAGCGAGGTTTGATGAAAACCATGAATTGGGATTCAAATATCCTCTATCATTAGCAAGACAATCCAGGAAGATCAAAGCAGATACCTCTGGCATGTTCAAGCTCGATATATACATGTCCGAAGGAGAACTTATCACTATTATCAATGGTTTCAATATAATAAAACTTGAATACAAGGCTTCCTTTATTACATATTACAAGGCATGTGTTTCTCTTCAAATGAACACCTGTGCCCCAAATGTAGAAAAAATTGGAACTCAACTCTATTGTTTCAATCCAAGAACGACGTCAAGTGACAGTTCCTCTCATGGTTTCCTAGCTATTTCATTTGTTTATACAAAGCAGAATGGAAATTGAGAAAAGAAATGTTATTCACAGTCGAAGGTCTGAAATCCAAGGGATTATCCCACGGCTCATTTTGATAATCAGACCATCTCATATTTACGTTCTCAACCTCGAAGCCCTCGATATGTTCCATGATAATCCCGGCTGCACTGTGATTAACAAGACCCTGGCATCCAGGTCTGTAGTCTACCAAGCCACCTGGATAAGTTGTCCATCTTCTGAAAGTCAGATTCATGTTGATGAATCTCAGATTGCTCAGCAGGCCACCTTTAGAGCCTGACAAGAATACACCATTTTCAGAATTCGTCGTTATGTTGATGAATTGTAGATTAGATATTGAGCCCTCTTTTGAACTTGAGTGTCGCGGACAGGTTGTCACATAAATAGGCTCTGCTCTACCCCACCATGATGGATCATAGTATCTTGTGCTAATATTTATGTTTGAGAAGGTGATGTCACTTACATTTCCTGCAAAAGTTGTCCTGTGTAAGTTAGAATAATCAATAATCAATAATCCAACAATGTTTCTCATATATGTCACTAAAAATCATCATTGAAACTCATAATTTAGGTGGCCATCAAATGTTGGGATTGTCACATCAACTAGGCACTGCTTACTTGAGATATAGCAGGGATTAATTAAATTACAAATGCCGGGGCGGAAGTTCTCAGGCAACAATATTTAACCATCAAGGATCAGGGTAGGATCAGTATTGTTAATTGAACTCTGGTCCCATTTAGAGCCAAAACTTCACTGGTGTCTCAGTCCATTTCATTAGCAGCTATGATAACACATTTAGTAGACAAGATCAAACATAAAGATGCCATCCACTCCTTATAGTATACCTAAGAAACCAATCAAAATTCTAACCTACCAATCAAAAAGATGTCAAGGATCAAGGTAGAATCAGTATTCTTAATCAGAATCGCCAAAGATTAGCATGTCAACTTATGATTGCTCACATAAAGGCCATCAGCATAGTTTTTCCATTCCTTATGAAACATATTTTCTCATACTCAATTCATCAACTTTAAAATGTCCTGGTATGGAAAGGATATTCCATATTTACATCCTTACAATAATGGAAAGCCTTGTATACGCAAGCCTGTTCTTGAAAAGGACGTATAATCTAACAAACGATTGAGAGCATTTGCCGTCTTCCAGCATTTGCATTTCTATTTATGAAGAATTTATATTCGAAAGTTGTTGATGTCATTGATGGAAGAAAGAATGAATTACCTCCATCACGTATCTGCAGTCCCAATCCTCTATGAGAATCTACAATAGTGATATTGTCAAACACCAGACCCTTGAACTCAAACCAGCTAGCACTACCAAGCTTGATCGCTGAAGATTTTGTTCGAATCCAACAGTCTGTAGCAGTCAAATTATAAATCGGACCGGTGTATGTCTTCGGACAAATAGCATCATCTCCGGTGTCGATATGACATCTTGTAATAAGTGTATTATTAGAATCCTCTATATCTATCCCATCATTATTAGGTGAATTAAAGTCACCATATATGGAAACGTCAGAAATGTGTGTATTAAGGCACTGTACTATGTGCAAACTGCAATAACAAAAGCATTAATCAGATTATTAATTCAACAGAAAAGAATTGAAAAACGATAGCCAATTAGTACTCAAGTAATGATATTCAATTCAACTACTCTTCCTAATAGACTTCCATGTAGACAAATCAAACAGTTTCACTGGTTAGTTTGGTAACTCAGAGACTTGGAAATTTCGTCAAGCTGCACCATCAGTAACCACACACTTACACAGACTGCACTTAAATCTGATGAACCAGAAGTAACCAGCTTCAACATTAGTACTTGAGCTAAAAACTGATTAATGTGAGGCACGTAAACGAGGCATTGCCAGCTGACTTCTAGATCGACAACAGTAAACATGCAATTTATGCAAATGCTGAAGAACAGCTCCTATAAGGGCTTATTCGATTCAATCGTACCACGTAATTTGTTAAAGGGTATTCTGAGCAAGTTATTTCAGCTCCATGCTTTCTTTCCACACATTGGTGCCCATAAAATAGGAATGGGAACATGATGTGAAGGCTTGGCTTGAACTAAGGAGAGACAAAACTAATGTTTGACCAACAAAACCTAAGTAACTGCGTCTCAAACTACTTCCTACTGGTAATTAAATAACAACTTTCAAACTTAAGCTGTTCTGACTTTAATGAAAAAATGATTTTCCTAACCCTTAGAACATTTTGTAATGTTCATGGCACCAAAGTAGACATTTCAATCAAGTATTGGGATGTTCTATGTATGGAATGGATGGATGGATAAGCTTTTTTTAAAGATAAGTGATAGGTGCAAATCATATTCGTTAGGTGCAAATCATATCCGTTGACGTGTATAAACAGAACAGCTGCTTATCAACGGTCGAGAAATTTTCACATGCCACGCGTCCTCTTATTGGAGCGAGAGGGCAAGCATCAACGCGGGCCCTCTCCAATTCAACAAGATCAAGAGGCAAAAGTTATATTGCTGATTGGGTTCCCAACAAGCTTCTGACATATTTAATAATAAAATAAAATCCCTATTACATTCGTTTATTCATATTTAGTCCTCAAACTGTGTTGAATTTCAATTAACTCTGTCAAGTAACTAGTCCAATTTGTAACACCAACCTAGTTACTATCAAGAAACTCAATTGCTGATCCCTTTAGATGCCGTTTAGAAATTCAATTTTTTAAAAAACAAAAAAATTGTTTTTATGTAGGATATAAAAAATAATTTTTAAAAAATAAGAAATATTATTTTAAAACATTTAAAATAAATATTTTGAAGAACAGCAATTATCAAACTCCAAAACACTGCCTTAATTATCATATACCGAAGCTGAAATGCCTAAATAAGCGTGTATTTACAAGAAAATTCAGGAAATAATAAAACAATTAAGGATAAAGGGAATTACCACCAATAAGCTGGCTCACTTAACCTAACATTCCAAACCTTGACGTTTGTACATCCAATGAAGCCAACCAGTCTTGGCCTACACTCATCACCCAAGCAAGCCCCAGTAGAATTCCAACTCACCATCACATTCTTTCTCTCATTAAACCTCTTAACAAACTTCAATCCTTGACCATCAACAACCCCACCTCCAGTTATCCCTACATCACTCGCGTTCTCTGCTAAAACAACATACCATCTGTTAAACTCTTTTGGGTAGTCCTCCAGTTTTGTGCCGCCTAGCAAGGTTGCTCCTTCTTGGATGTTTAGAACAACGTTGGATTTTAAGTGGATGGTTGCTGTTAGGTAGATCCCAGGTGGGAAGTTGACGTGACATGCTTTGGTTGGTGGGGTGGTGGGACAGGAGTTAATGGTTGATTGAATGGCTTCTGTGTCGTAGTGGATGCCGTCTCCGATGGCACCGAAGTCGGTGACGGAGAGGGTGGTGGGAGGTGGGTGGGGGAGTTGGATTCTGGTGGGGGTTGCTGGTTTGGAGGGGGGTAATTGGCGGAGAGGGGAGAGGATTAAAAGGAAGATTAATTGGAGAATTGGAGTGGTCATCGGAGGAGATTTGGGATCTTAGGTTGTTTTCTTGAGTTTGGCTACCAACTCTCTGTCTGGTTGTTTTTGTTTTAAGAAGAAGAAAAACCTCTACAAGTAGCTTTCTGTTCATTCTATACATCGCAGTAATCTATTATGTTTATTTATCGGGCCCATTAAGGAAAGAAATTATTAAAAAAAAAAAAAAGTTGTTTGAGTTGTATTATGAACTCAAGTGTTTGCTTCTTGAGTGAAACAATTGACAAACGAAAAAAAATAAAATTATGCCCTCTAAATTGTAGTGTTTGCTTCTTTAAGCTCTGATTTTTGGGCCTGGGAAACTCTAATGGATATCAGATTATTTCTGTCATTCGATCTGGGTGGCAAATAAAACATTCTGATAGATTAGCATCCTGATTCTTGCAACCGGAAGATGGAAAGCTCATTGAGAAGAACTTAGAAGGGGGAAAATTGGGATGGGGCCACGCAGCGCAGGGCATGTTTTATAATATGATATGATAAAAAGATGGTCACAGCACAAAATCAAACAAAATGAAGGCTGCTTTCATAATAGTCAAGAGATCGATCATTGTTCGAATCTACAATATAAATCATCAATCATCTCACAAATGATGAAGTATTAGATTGACTAACTCTCAAAAGAGTTAGTATATAGATATATGTATGTAGTACATCATATATATAGAACTATATAAGAATTACAAGCTTGGATTTCTTCAGTGAGACATTTCCAACGGACCTGGAGACATGGAAAACCAGATTAATGTTTGATGCCTCCGCTCTACTTCCTGCTAATTGCTTACATTTGATATATACAGTACTAGCTACTGGTAGAACTTCATTCAGCCTTCATAACTCCATTTTCATTTGATTGGAGTGCAGAGATGCTGCATCACAATGACAACTCAAGTTAGTCAAGTTTCAATCTATTCATGTTTGCACAGAAAAGAGTGACCATTTAGCTTTTGCATCTTATGAAGAATTTAAAATGTCAACGATAATAGACACCGGATTCCAAAGTTAAAGCCTAACAATTGCCAGGGATGTTGAAGGAATGAAGAGCAGGGAGCACACCGGATTCCCTAGCCATTCTTTAACATCAAAACATAGCATGCTATTATTCTATTTATTGTATACTTCAGATCTTAATTAATAAATACTTTTAAAAACTGGAAAAGTGAACTCGCATGAATTACATTTTCGATTGTTATGATCTTTGTTAAATAGTGTTCATTTTATTCTAAATGAAGGAGTTCCTTAATTTTAAGCATTATTTTACATTTAAAATTCCTTTTACAATCATAAGAAAGGAGGACAAGAAGAGACAATGAGATGGTGTTACAAAATATAGAAGGAATAAAAAAAAAAAACTGTATTGTACCTGAATTTGCTGAAGAGTCGTAACTTAAAAGAGAGTTCTCTGGAGTAATGAAGTTATGGCTGTCTTCTTCTCTTCCCCAAACTGGCTGGTGAGGCGCATCAAACTGCCATTGCCGTTGGAACTGATGTCTGTTTCTATTGACTTGGGCTTCTGGCCACGTCGGAGGCATTACCATGCTGGGAAAGTTACTGTCAATTAGAGATCCACTCTGCAAGTTGAAAAGGGACAGCAAATTAGCTAATTCATATACATTTTTACTTCATAAAATTGTGAAGCTTGTGCAGTAAATGAATTATAATTACCAAGGTGGTGTTTTTATCAGGGAAATAAGTTAAATTAAGCTTCAGGATTTCATTTAAGTTCATTACCAGTGCTTGGGAAAATTCAGAGATTTCAAGTGTACAGGGTAAATCAGTCATGGTCATAATCAGAAAATACAACAGGCAAGCCAAAGTGTAGTTTTTGAGGAGATACAAATGAATTGAACCTTAGGATAATCGCAAAGTACCTCTGCTCATTAAGGGGGGCAGTTAACCAACTATTGCAGGAAAACTACAAAGTTGAAGGTAAAAATTTCTGTAGATAGAATGGCATGGCATGGCCCAAAGTTGACTCATATTAGTGAAAGTAAAACTGCCCTTTCGGGAAACTTATGGGAGTTCACTTGATGAATGTATCATAATTACAAAAGATTACTTTTCTGCTTCCACCTGCTTAATAAAGCATCTGCGAACTGCCAATAATACAGACATGACAAGCACTAGAAATCTAGAATCCAAAAGCAGAAGTGTTTCAAGGTGGTGAACAGGGGATGCACCAGAGCATATTTGTGAAGTGTGTACAGAAATAGCTCACAACAGCACACAACTACACATGGTCTAAGCTTTTGCTTAGTTCTGGCACAAAACCCAGGAGGAACTTTTGCTTAGTTGAGGCACAAAACCCAGGAGGAAAGCAGAGCAAACCTTATTTTCTCTTGTTTCACAAGTTACATGAAAAATAGAAAGGGCAAAAACCGATACTTACTTCTGTAGCAAATATGCTGTCGAGATTGAAATCAATTCTTGGGTTAACTGCTGCAAGTCTCATTGATAAGATCTGAAACCAAACACACATCCAGAATAAGATCGTGGAAAATAATTATGGCAGCAGGTAAGCTTGCCAACATTTTCTAGAGCTTTGCCTCTAAACACAGAGATGATACAAAAAATGGCATCCAAAGAAATAAACAAATCTAGTTATCTAGAATTATAAGACATTACGACTCCTTAATAGAGGATACATCCGGCTGTCAAAAGCAACATCCTTCCCCCAAAACCAAAAGAATAAAAGGAAGGAAGAAACTCTCACCTCCACTTGGCGTTGCAGGAACTGCACATGGTTGATAATTTCATCCAGAACCAATGCCGTACCAGAAATCTGCATAGAAAGATAACTTCCAATAACTAAGCCACGTTGTAATTAAAAAGGAAGCTAACTTCAATGATCTAGGATCAGCTGGTTAGAGCCAATCTCAAGTAAATAATTCAATGTCCAATAGATCATAGCAAAGACGACATGGGCAGAACTAGACAAGCTAGTTAAGAGAATAAATACGCTTGCTTATGAGACCACCATGTCAACTATGATAGACTAATATTATGTGTATAGACAAAAGGATTGGACTTCATTTTTTAGCCTTTCAACTTTAATTTGAAAACCAATCCTAGTTAAAAAAAACAATGATCAAATACAAGCATAACAAGTCAACTAATCAATCCACAGATAAGAAAGCATTACATGGGTGTAACTTCCAACCACAATAGTACTAATATTGACACCATGAATTACAGAAAAGATATGGCAGCAACATCAAGCGAGAAAGAGACAACTTGAGCAAAAGTGAAGATTGAACACTGATTAGTACATACACTCTTATTACAACATATTCGATACTTGAATTAAATTTGGTTGAGCCCAGAAGAGCTCCTTACAAACTGCTTAGGTGCATGTGGACTATAACATGAACTTTTTGGATTCAAAGACTTTAAACCACAGTAGTGCTAATATTGACACCATGAATTACAGAAAAGATATGGCAGCAACACCTAGCAAGAAAGAGACAACTTGAGCAAAAGTGAAGACTGAACACTGATTAGTGCATACAATATTATTAAAACATATTCAGTACTTGAATTAACTTTGGTTGAGCCCAGATGAGCCCCTTACATACTGCTTAGGTGCATGTGGACTATAACATGAACTTTTTGGATTCAAAGACTTTAAACCACAGTAGTGCTAATATTGACACCATGAATTACAGAAAACATATGGCAGCAACACCTATCAAGAAAGAGACAACTTGAGCAAAAGTGTAGATTGAACACTGATTAGTGAATACAATATTATTACAACATATTCAGTACTTGAATTAATTTTGGTTGAGCCCAGATGAGCCCCTTACATACTGCTTAGGTGCATGTACTACAACATGAACTTTTGGATTCAAGGAACAACTCAGGCAGGTAGGCATACAAGGGCACGCCTGTTTTGGCCTTTTTCCTCAGTTAATCCCAGATACATATGGTCCCCAAACTAATTTATGTTCTTAAATTCTGGTAATAGTCTCTTATGATGTGTGTGCTCGCCTGATAAGAGAATGCGAGGCGGAAGCTAAGTACATGATAAATATTAACAAAACAGTCACGAGTGACAATTAAACTTCTATAACTTCAGAAAATCACAATTAGAGGCCAAGAGAGGGAGAATTATCACTGGTTAATGTAATCTATATTTGGTCAAAATCACTTTATTCAGAAAGGAATTCAATATATGCATGTTATAAATCCCATTCTATCAGGAGCTAAAAGATAAAATCACGAAACTTTTTTCTGGTCTTTTTGTTTGAACAAATTAGATAAATTTAATTATCAACAATCACATCATGTCACTTTGTAGTTAGGTCTAGAAAATTAGACACAAAACTTATCCGGTAAGTATTTTTGAAAAAATTTAAATTTTTTTTTTTTTTTAAAATTAATATTTTTTTGTGTTTTTAAATCATTTTAATATGTTGATATCAAAAATAATTTTTAAAAAATAAAAAAATATTATTTTAATATATTTCTAAAT
>Ga0307509_10011571_pt1 | contig 10667 bp, 16 predicted proteins | sample 10_EM_MG_FD_202245 | JGI IMG/M metagenome (GOLD analysis project Ga0307509, IMG submission 202245) | Populus trichocarpa ectomycorrhiza microbial communities from riparian zone in the Pacific Northwest, United States - 10_EM | ecosystem: Host-associated > Plants > Roots > Unclassified | place...
AACGGACGAAAGAACGTGATTGTGCCGCGGGAGGCCGAGGTCGCGAGTTGAAAGCCATGCACGGACCGTGACAGGTTTGAGAGGAAAGGAGAGGTAATCAGCCGGCGCCTTGGTAGAAACTTCGTGAAATCATTCTCATCCCGGCGGGACGGAACCAATGTGCGTGACCGCCACCACCGTGACTGGAACGTGACAGCAGCACATCAGTCAGAACACTTCCGTCTCACACCACTTCCGCGCAATCAAGGAAATCCTGGGAGATGCGGTTCCTAGCGCGAAGTACGCATGGAGTAGTGAAGCCAGTCGCGTTGATGGGCTGGGATTTGAATGTGCGGGGTCGCGACGACCCCGGACCAGGTTGAGGTTAGACAAACGAACGGGATGGGCACGCGTATTCTGACTGACCCGTATTGCATCCAGTTCGATGTTCTTGAACGAGACGTTTCCGAGGCCCTCTGGCTGATTCGATCCTGGAAAAACCGCACCAACCAATCCGGTCCCCCCAGAAATCCTCTCTCTCACTCCGGACTTTTGGTACCGCGTCCCTCTTTGTGGACCGATCCTGACCACGAGGACCTGGATAAAACACGTGTCACCTCGAACACTCAAAGTCCCCCTCTCAAATATCACTGGACAGTGACGGTTCTCTCCTCTCTCCAGCCCCTTCAAGACCATCCCCCGCAGGCGACTCGAATCCCTGTACATTGAGAGGTGGTGAGGGTGGTTGAGGGGGGAAAAGAAGGGCGGACATTGTGGTACGTCCTCGTGAGTGGTTCGCGTTTTCCTTGGAACAGTGCCGATTCTCAACGGAGCCGGCAGAGTAATGGTTCTACCAAGCCTAGGTTATACGATGATGTCCAGCGAGTAGGTACATCCCGTCCATTTTGCCGCTACCGCTAGCCCGACAAGCTTGCTCGCCCACCTGGTAGCTACTCTAACGTAGCATCTGTAACGCTCGCCTCTGTACCAACAACAGAATCGCAGCGTTTTCGGTTCTATTGGTCGGAGGCGGTTGTGGCGGTTTCTAAATCACATTGACCTGGGATCGCTCACACGCACACCCATGGTACTATGCAATCTTCTACGACCAAGGGCAGTGGGTTGGATCCTAGTGGTATTGCGCGGCGTGCCGAGTCGATCGCCGAAGCTTGGGGGTTGGAGAGGCGGCAATCGGATGAACGTGGATGGGGAAGGGGGTGATTGAAGGGTCGCCGCCAAAGAGGAGCAAGAGCAATCCTGGGTCTGCCGGCACACTACCACGGACAACACCCCCCGAGGACAAACGGCCGGTTTGTGGAACCGATCCCAGGTTGTGAAAGTGGTCAAATTGCGGACCCTCAGTTGGAGGGAGTGGAACAAGCGCCCCAGAAGGTTGGAGAGGGTGGCAGGAAGACCAAGTTCACGGCGATGAGCTGTCCTTTGTTGTTCCTATCGTCGATACACCCTCCCTTCGTTTGCTTTCTGTTTCTCGTTTTCTGTATGTGCATATGTTGTCTTCACGCGCCGCGTGTGACCGTAGCGCGTTGGATCCCGTTGAATATTTTTCCGGCCAGTCTACAAAATTCACATGTACCATGTGTAGGTACAGACTTATGGATACATGCCGCTAAATCATAGAGCTGGTATCTACGAAGCCCGTGACCGCATGAGCCAGTAGGCGGGGAGGTAGGTCGTGGAGGCCAATGGGGGGTTCGCCGACAACCAAGTCCGGCCCGGGGAATACATATCACGCGTGAGCTGCGGGATGGGGAGAATGGCTAAGGGAGAGGGGGAGTGCGAGCGATGACACTGGTTCAAGGCAACGGCGTTGAAGAGTTCAAATCGAAATGTTGCCAGCGGATCCGCCTGACACGGTTCAAACCGTTCGAGGGAGAGCCGAATGGTATTTGAAGGTGGTTGTGCCACTGGCATGGGAGATCGAGGCCGTGAGTTGAAAGTTGTGTGCGGACCCCGAAAAGTCTGAGAGGTGATGATGGGGGTACTTAGTAGAGGTCGACGCATTCGACGTCCCGACCTAAACAAAGGCGCCGGACCGGGGTCCTCTGGACAGCGATTGCAAAGCGGGTGAAGTGAATCGTTGTGAGGGATCACTGGTCACCCGCGACCACCCACCCATCCACACGCTGTGTCGCCCCATATATCCATATCGCGCTCCCGAACCCTCAAGGCCCCTGTTTCTCCTTTACGATTGTCGTACCGCTGCCTTCGGAGTGAGAGCAGAGGTGGGAAAAGGGTTGCAAGCACGATATAAGGGCGGGAGCCCGGATACGGACAGGCGGGTGATATATTCTGGCCCGTAGTGGGCTTGGGACGAAGCGAATCGAAGCCCCAGTCGTTGGTAAGACCCCACGGCAGGAATACGAGGAGTTGATAAGCTGCGAGCGACCCGCGTATCAGGGATCGGCCGCGCTCTCGTCGCATTGTCAGGGTAAAGGACACACTGGGGGGGTGAAGAGTTGATGTTCGACGCCACACGGTTCCGTGAGAACCTGACCACCTCCCCCGGGTACGAGGTCTGATGCGAGAATGTGTTGGATTGTGGGCGCCAGATGACCGGGAACGATATAACGTATGTGACCATGTTGTTCCGAGTCGTAGTCCCCAGCGTCGGTTAAGGTGCGCTCTGTATTCCGTTAGGCTGTTCAAGGGGAAGGGTAATCAGAGACGGAAGGAGAAGAATGCAAAGGGGATGGCCCGCATCAACGTCGGCAGGACCCAACTAGATCAGTCTTTTCGGGGTGGCGACACAAGTAGGCTATCCCTAGGAGGTGTTTACAAGGAAAGCCGAAGGTCTTTGAAAGCATTGGAGCAGGGCGAGCATATCCACGAGGACCGCGTAAGAGAACGATACCACAGATTCTTCGACGCGATGCACGGCCACTACTCGGCCTCACCGGTGAGGCCTTGAGGATTTGCTGGGCGTCCTGTGGACTTGCTTTGCCACCCGTTCGACCGAGACCAACAGAAAAAAGCAGAGAACAGAGGGGGGAAGGTCAGGGTGTACGCGCCGATCGATGGTCATCTAAGAATGGGATCTGGGGAGGGGGTAACGAGAACAGATAAATCACAGTGCGACTTCTTCCCAATTGACACATTGTCAGCGGTTCCGCCTGAGATGGTCCGGAGCGCGTGAGGGAGAGCCAAATTGACAGGTGCCGAGTCGAGAGGCAACCAAAAGGACGTGGTAGAAACCTCGTGGGGTCCTTGTTGTGTAGGTGGCGGGGCGGGTGACCGGTAAGTACCGTGACCGGAACTTTTTAGTAGCACATTCTCTCCGCTGTATCTCCAATATCCCCTCCTCCGTCGCCACGACCTTCCCTCTTGACGAAAGAGCCATGTCCGACATGGAACCTTATACCAGTGGGTCGCCAAACCGAACCCAGGCAGTGGCGGCTGACAAACGGATGATCTAGTTGAATTTCCCCCGGTTCGTCCCAAGAACCTCATTCGACTGGGGGAAGATTTGTTGCATGCCTCCTCAATTCCCATCTCGGTCGATTATTACCTCAACACGGGAGAATGCCATCGATATCTATCGTCGATCTCCTCCCTGATATCGAAGCATAGTACTTCCCCGACAGGCTTGTCCTGGACTGAAGCGACACTATTGGAGGAAATGTTCCGCAAAGTACACCTTCCATATTGGGTCCTCCAATCCCTGACGCCTCTGCTGGCTAGGTCGTATCCACCTTCTTTTCCCCGCGACCGTATTATTTTATCTATCCCGTGTTGAACCCACGGTTCAGACTCTATGCCCACGCCCTCCTCCGTGAATCGCGAATCTTCCCCGGCTTAGAACTGTGTGATGAATCCCCAGACTCCTTGCGCAATGGGTTCGCGGAGATTTGGAAGGGGGATTATCACGGGGAGCCGGTGTGCATTAAGGTGATTCGGACACGGGATTCGGCCCCCCTGAGGAGAATAAAAAATGTATGTGGCCCTTTGTTTTGCCAGGAACGTACTCAGTGTGTTCCACACCAGGTATACCGTCTTGTAGTCGAAGGGGGAAAACTCAACCCTCATCCGAACGTGCTCCCCGTCATCGAGGTCTCGGAGACATCGTTTCCCCTTTGTATCATAAGTCCGTGGATGCCCAATGGGAACATCGCCCAGTACACCCAGAAGAACCAGGGTGTCAATCGGCTGACACTGGTACGTGTCGATCGACCTGAAGATTGACGAGGGTTGCCCGTTGACCACGCCGACAATAGCTTGCACAAGCGTGCCGTGGCCTGATGTATCTTCATGCGTTAGGGATTATACACGGTAATATCGCACCGGTGAGCAAACTAAGTGAATAAGTGAGTGCGCACGTTGAACGTTGATTCCTGCCAATGCCCAGAACAACATCTTGATTACGCAGGATGGCCAGGCGTCCCTCGGAGAATTTGGGGTCACAGGATCGTTCCCACGTTTCAGCGTGAGGGCCTACGAATTAGCAACTCTTCGATACATGGCCCCGGAATGTTTTTCGTTGGAATTTGGGGATCGGGATCGGGCCAGCGCGCATTCAGGAGGTAGTGACGTTTACTCCCTTGCGGTGACTTCCTTCTCGGTACGTTCCTCTAGTGTGAACCATCCTCCTCTCTAATATAATCCTCCACTCACAATCAGGTCCTCACGGGTGTATTGCCATATGATGGCAGCGACCACAACAAGATCTATTCTGATGTCAAAGGCGGTGTGCGGCCATCCCGCCCAACGGACCCAAGTCAGAATCGATTGCTGCCGAACCCCGTATGGAACGTGATCAAAGCCGGGTGGCACCGCGAACCAAAACAGCGATGCGAACTCCCTGTTGTGTACCGCGCGTTTTTGACGCCTAGTCACCAGGGGGTCCAGACTGCCAAAATAGGTGAATTAAATGTGCGAAACAGCAAGGTTCCAGTCGTCGAAACAGGGCAACAGCAACGTGGAAAAACCTTCCCATGGATCCCCTCTTTCTTCCAATCTCGGCGAGATTCAGAATCAAAAGTCCAGAAGCGTGTTGACGAGATTGATGAGGCAGGTCCTTCCACTCCTCACCTCTCCTATCCCAACTTTACCGTGAGCTGCAGCACCTAGATGATGACACTGTGTCGGATCAGGAACGACTAAAGTTGCTCAACGAGCTTTGCAAAACGTGCAGCCAACACCAGGTGGTCCCAAGGTCAATGAACATCCCAGACTGTTCGGAAGGCTCCGTGGAAGTTGAATGCGGGGGGTTTGCCAACGTATCGCAGAGTACATACGAAGGGCGTCGCGTGGCTGTCAAGGTTGTGCGTATGTACACCACCAGCGACCTGGATGTCGTCCTCAGCGTGAGCCTCCTACCTGCGTTGTCACACATATCTAAATGAATGGATCACAGAGATTCTGTCGAGAAGGTGTCGCCTGGAAACACCTCAGGCATCCCAACATCCTGCCACTCCTCGGAGTGACAGTGAGCAAATATCAGTTCGCTCTGGTTTCCGAGTGGATGGATAATGGGAACATCAACGAGTTCATCGAGAGGGATCGGCACGTTGACCGCGTTGAGCTTGTACGCCATCACTTGACCCCACAAGAGCCTGACTGATGTAATATTCAGTTAGTTGACGTTGCAAACGGCTTGAAGTATATGCACGGCCTCCGCGTAGTCCACGGAGATCTGAAAGGGGTACAAAGTTCCTTTAAATAAACACCTCCACACGCTCATATCTCCCTCATCTACACAGGCAAACATACTGATCAGCGGGGACCGGCGAGCCTGCATCGCCGACTTCGGTCTCTCGACCATCACTGGGGTTGCAACTGCCGCCGGGGCATCTCGGGCGTCGTTGATTTCTAACGACTCCCTCATGTCATTTACTGGCGGGGGGACCCGTCGGTGGATGAGCCCTGAACTTCTGGACCCGGAAAGGTTTGGGATGCCGGAATCGGAAGACAATCGGCCGACCAGGCAGTCTGATTGTTATGCTCTTGGGATGGTCATCTACGAAGTGCGTCCTCGCGCGAGTCGATCTGCCGTCGTGAGTAGCTAACCGGTGATACTCTAGGTCTTGTGCGGACACCACCCCTACGTTGAGATGCCGTCGGATATTCTGGCCGTGAATGCGATCATGGAGGGGGTTCGGCCGAACAAGCCGGAGGACGCGGAGCGACTCGGGTTCAGCGGTGAACTGTGGGGGACCGTCGAACGATGCTGGCTGGAGGATCGCAACGCACGTCCCAGGGTGGAGGATATACTCTCCTCCTTAAACGACGCCGTGTTGTTCTGGTGCATATGGGGGGCTCTAGTCTGCGATGGGAGAACCGAACTGTAGCCATGTTGACAATCCTGTCTTTGCTCGGTGCTTTTCCTATCCACATCTCTTGTTACATTCAAATATTGAGTGCACAGCAGAGCTATGTATTTTTAATGAATACTGCTGATCCAAAGTACAGGGAGGAGTATTTGTGGCTGAGGAATTCAGACAACCTTCAGGGTAATGATCGTCCTTGACAGAACTGGCTGTATCTGCAACCTCTCCAACAACCAGGGCATCTTTTGGGGGGAACTCGATCTCCCATACCCCCCCCTGAGGGTCTGCAAAACTTCTGCTGAAGTGGCCAGTAATACATTCACCACCGCTGAACTCAGGTCATTCATCAGCAGCAGTAACAACTCAAATGCTGCTCGCAAGAACGGTTTGTTAGAACCACCCAACGGCCTACGCAGGATGTGCTAGGGCTAGGGGCTTTTGTCTTGAAAGGGAGAACTTCGGACCTTGGCACCTGGGTATGGGGGGAAGGGATAGGTAGTGTGTGGCACTGACAACGAAAGAGAATAAACTTGGGGTTACCAAGGGGCCAAGGATGTCAATAGACTCCTTGAAGAAGAGTGTGTGGAAAGCTTCAAGAGGATGTTGATGGACTCCTCAAAATATCTCAGGTCTGTGTACAGCTGCATTAATAAACCGCTGAGGAAACTCTAAGTATATTTGCATGGAGGGTATAGGGGGCATAGGGGAGAAAGGAAACATACCTGAGGAAACTCTAAGACTTTAGGCTAAAGAGAATCCTCAGGGGAAAGGTGAAATATATATACTAAAGCGCCTGCGCACGGACCATGTTTGGTTCCCAACTAAGGTCATAATAGAAACCCAACAAAGGATGTAATGTGATCCCAACTACCATCAGGATCATGAGAAGATGAAAGTGGCTGGCACTTGGGCATTGCCCGATAAAGAAACAGGAATTGATGGGGGTATATGTGTGGGGGAAAGATGTCTAGTGTTGCAAATCAAGATGTGCTAAGGGAGTGGCAAGTGGTCAGGTAATATGATAAAGAATGGCATGGTCTAAGCATGGGGAGAAATGGAGATGGAGATGCAATAAAAGGGGTGGGGACCCATAAGTGAATGGGGAAAACAGTGGGAACATGGGGAAAAGTAGTACTGGGGGACCATTTCCTGACAATTACCCCCCTCCTTTAAGTCCTTTGTCCTGAAGGACTAGGAAGAAGGGAGATGAGTGCCTGATGCAGAGGTTACAACAGACATGGGGATTTCAGAGATAGAGTGAATAGCATTGGGGAACTCCTTGTAGAAGTCTTTGATGGCTCCCTTTGTGATATGGTGTTCAGGTTCCCAGCTTCGCTCCTCCTTCCCATAACCTTTCCAATCCACCAAAAATTCCTTAGTGGATGAACGACCTTGCCGATGGATCCGTATGTTCAGTAGTTTCTCAATCTCAAAGGCAGGGCCTTCTTTAGTGCGGATAGGCGGAGGTGGTTTCTGGTGTTGTTCAGGGATGGGGTCCTTGTTGTACTTGCGCAACTGAGACACATGAAAGGTAGGGTGGACAAACATGCTCTTGGGGAGTTTGAGCCAGTAGTTATGGCTGCCAATTTTGGTGGTAATAAGGTAGGGTCCAAGTCGCCTAACATCCAACTTCTTGGTAGGTCACATAGTAGAGATGTTGGACGTGTCCAGCCAGACCTTGTCTCCAACAGCGAAGTCCAGGGTAGGTTTTCGCTTGGTGTTGTAGTGCCTAGCCATGTCTTCCTTGGCTAACTGCAGGGCTGACTCGGTATCCTTCCAAGTGCTAACTATCCGCTCAGTGGACTCCTCTGCTCTCTCGGCCTTTGACTCTTTTCTTGGCTCAAGTCCTACTTGTGGAGAGAAACCGTAGACGATCTCAAATGGGGACTTCTTGGTGGAGGAGTTGACCCTGTTGTTGAGGGCGAACTTGGCGGTGGGCAGGAGGGTTGACCAGTCGTTCTGCTGTTTGTTCACAAAGTGCCTTAGGTACTGTTCAACCTCTTGATTCATTTGTTCTGTCTGACCATCGGTTTGTGGGTGGTAAGCCATAGAGAGTCCTGCCTTGATGTCGAGTAGTCTGAGGAGTTCCTTCATGAATGTTGCAGCGTACTGGGGTCCCCTGTCTGAGATGACCTTTTCAGGTAACCTGAAGACCCTCCAGATATGTTCGAGGAATAGTTTGGCAACTCCGAGGGAAGTGACATCAGATGTGGAGGAATGGCTCGAATCATTTTAGAGAATAGGCAGACAATCATTAAGATGGCATCAAACCCATCACTCTCAGGAAGTTGGGTGATGAGGTTGGTTGAGATGACCTGCCACGGTCGTCCAGGATTCAGCCAGTAGTCCCAGTCACCTGCGATTGATATTGAGGCCTGGGGTACGACTCGCGAACACATTTAGGAAACCAGGTTGGGGTCTTACCCCGAGGGCTTCTCCCCGCGACCGCCGCTGATTGACCTCAAAGACACGGCACTCCGCCCTAGTCAAGCCCGTGCCGCACGGTGATACAGACTATACTATCTCATACCGGACCCCGGCCGGAGGATTTTCCGTATTAAAATCTACGCCTAGATATTATACTTGGTATATGTGTAGTTTGGTTTACAATGACAAGGGATAACCGGCCCGTGTGTCGTGTTTTCGTCTAAGGTGATGGATCGTGTGGGGAAATGTGGGAAGGAATGATGGGTAGCCCGAGGCTGGTGGGGCGGAGAACAGAAGAAATATTTCTCCAGTTTTCCACTGAGCTATCCATGAGGGCTCTAAGGTATGTCGTTGCTTCGATCGCCTGCATGGCCGTCTAGATTTTGGTCAGTGCCGTGGTATGGAAACAAGGCCATTCAGAACACCTACACGTGCCGCTAATTTGTGTCGCCCAGCCATGGTATTCTGTGGGTCGAGCATCTCTTGCTCCCACGGGGTGATCATGAGAGAGATCTTGATATCGTTCGCGAAGATCGCGTGAATGGGGTTCAGGAATAAGTCGATGCCGTTTTCGCGATCGATCTCGTCCAGGAGGTGTCGTTTGTCGACTCGGGAGAGGACCAAATACTTGTGCGGCATGTAAGCCTCCGCGTGGGCAAAATTCTTCTCGTAGGAGAGGTCTTCGGTATCGAGGTCGAGCTCGGCGTTTGTAAGCCGCGCCTCGATGGACGTTATAAAATCGTAAAGAGCGTCTGGGTGAGGATAGAAGAGCAGCTCATCCTGCTCTACATTTTGAAGGAATGCGTTACAAACTGTACGAGAGAAACAGCTCAGAATTTCGGCAGGGAGACGTGTTACGTTTGAACTCACGAGGAAATATGGTATCAAAATCGCGGGTAACTGAAGGGATCCACCCTTTGTGGGTATATACGGGAGTCTAAGTTGCAATCAGTGTTGAGCCCTACGATTTGGAAGCTTCACAAGACTCACAAGGACAGGGTGGGTTCTCATCACGACGAAGCTATTTCTGGGTACGAGTTCACCAGTCAGGACGCATCGGGATCCATAGAGGGTGACCAAAAGACGTTCATCGTCCATAGGCCACCACTGCCTCAAAGGGACATCCTCGACGCGTCCCGATACGATGGTTTCCGGCTCGGTGGATTCGTAATCAGTGGACATGAATGCCCTGGACCCGAGCACTGTGGATCCACGTTCAGTGAAATCCATTTCGGATCCCACCCTGGTGAGCTCGGATCCGGAGGAGGAGGATCTTAACTCCGTGGGTCTGACCACGTAAGAGTCCAGCTCCAGATCGCCAGTGTGGCAGCAAAAGAGAGACAGTTCGATTCCCATAGCTTCGAAAGTTGAAAGGCGGATGAAAGGGGTGAAGAAAGATGCCGCGTCCATCACGCCCCCTACCGCGAATTTATAGAAAATATTTGGGGTGGCAAATCAAACTCGTGTCGTGGCCATCCTCCATGTTAACGGGGAGATCCGTGGGCCTGGTTCTTTGCCCATTTGGCGGCTGTCATGAGTAGGCCGTGCGGTCCATGGCCCATTACACGACCCATTGGTACCTGCATTTGGATGAGGGCATCGCAGTGGGCCCGGGCCCGAACGTTCGGTGCGTACCAATATCTCACTGATGAGGGGACACGTTGCCACAAGCGGCGTCGTGACTCCGAGAGGGATCCAACGCAAAGTCACGGCCACGCGCCGAGCCACTCCGTCATGGGGGTCAACTTTGTGAGAACGTATTTCCTTGGCCCAGAGCCTACCAAGTCGTTATCCGTGGCGGTTTTGATGCCCTACACAGGGTGGGGGGCCGGCCAGGGAAGGCCGGCGGGCGGGGTGATTTCTGCGACCCGGAGAGGGGTTTGGCCGGGCATGTTGTTGAAACCGTGGGAATGTTCAACCACACACGATGCATGGCATATCCCATATAGACGCTCTAAACATCCGTGTTTCAAGATC
>Ga0307509_10011572_pt1 | contig 10666 bp, 15 predicted proteins | sample 10_EM_MG_FD_202245 | JGI IMG/M metagenome (GOLD analysis project Ga0307509, IMG submission 202245) | Populus trichocarpa ectomycorrhiza microbial communities from riparian zone in the Pacific Northwest, United States - 10_EM | ecosystem: Host-associated > Plants > Roots > Unclassified | place...
CCACCTGCGGTTGTATTGGAGATGCATTGCAGAAACTCATATCCTATTGACGGAGTTAAGTGTACCCGAGTTGGTCCGACACTTCCAGCAGGATAATTCCTGATGGAGGGTAGACCTCGGACAAACACTGAGCAGGACAGGGTGCTCGCACAAGGTCGGAGTAGTGGTGAATGTCAAAAGGCTTAAATCTGATATCTACTTAAGTTCAAGCGTTTGGCATTCTACTTCGATAACCAACTTTCCTCGAGAGAACTTATTGAGTGAAGCTTTCAGCTTAACGATATTAAGTTTAACCTTTTTGATTCTTCGTGAATTATTTTACTCTATCTTTATCTTTTACTTTGAGTTTTGGTGCGGTCGCAACCTTAGAGTTCACCTCTCTATAGGGTGGCCCCGTTACACGAGGGGACCACCATGGTTTCGAGCGGGGGCATGGGCATTTGCTTGGGGCATGGGAGGTAAGGAGGGAGGTAAGGCGGGTAGAGGAGATGTCAAACCATCTACTAAGAGAGTTGGGTGTGGGCTTCGTCGGGCAGGGCAGAGTGGTGAAGGAATCCAGTGCGTTTCCAACCGCTTCTAGGTCAAGGAGGGCCCAGTGTGGAGTAGGGGGGGGCAGCATAATTGCGGGTGGCCTCAGTCTTATTACACATGGAACGTGGTCTGAGCCAGTGGAGGGGAGCGGGGTGTCCCATAAGGAGCCGAGGGAGGAGAGGGCGGTATTCGCGAGTGCCAAATCCAAAACAGAGGGTCGCAAAACAGTGTCAAACGTGAACCGAGTGTAGACCCCGGGGGTGTTGAGAAGGTGTTACAGGACGTCAAAAGCGGCATCAAAGTAACGTGTATAGATAATGAACTCCCTTTCGGAGAGGGAGCGGCAGGGATCTGCCAATGGATGGTGGAGGTTAAAATCGCGCAAAACCAGGTGAGGGTAGGGGAGAGAAGAAAGAATCCGTTCGGGCGGTGTGGAGGAGTAAGGAGGACGATTTGTGCGAAGAAGGTACACCGAAGTGACTCTGAGGGAGTGGTGGGGGAATCCAAAAAGTTCCTCGGCAGAAAAAATATCAACTGAGAGCATCTTCGAGAATTCGTGAAAAAAGGTTGAGCCGCACAGGTGTTGGTTCAAAGTGCGAGAAACATAAATGGCTACCCGTGGGCGGCCAGGAGGGGGTTGGGCGAAGGACATGAATCCTGGGAACGTTGGAAGGACCAATCGTCTGGAGGGGGGGTCTTGGATGGCCACAAGTAAAGGAGGGTAAGGCAGCATGGTCAAGCTGTGAAAAAGTGAGAGGAAAACATCCCAGCTCCCAAGGCAGTTATGTTGAACGATTGGAAAGGACGGGAAGACAGCACTGCTTTCGGTGTATGGAGTGAAAAAGTTCTCCATTACTGGGCAGAGCCCGCGGAGGAGTCGGAGTCTAGGGATTCATCACCGCTCTCTCTTGGGGCGAGATCGGTGACAGTGATGGTGTGGTGGGGTCTCTGCCTAGGTGGAGGAGCATCGAGTGGGAGTACAGGGGCACTCGGGGTGTGAGGCGGGGCACCTGGTGCTGAGGGAAGGATCGTCGAAGGGCCAGCCAGGTCTTCAGCGAGATCGATGCCATCCTGCGTCTGTCGTGATAGCACCTTTGGTGTGTCAGGAGTGGTCCTTGGGCGGGAGGGGCAATCCCTGCTGTGCGCACAGTGCTCTTCCTGGCAGTTAGGACAGCATGCCACCGAGGATGGACCGCAGGCGAGGACAGGTTGGAGATTGCGACCCTTAGGGCAGGAAGGGTTAGGGCAGCGATGCTCCGCCTTGGTGTGGGCGAGCCAGCAGAAGTGGCAGACGGGCAGTGAGCTGGGACAGCAGGTGGGGATGTGGCCGAACTTCCAGCACTTCTTGCAGTGGGAGTTTTTAGAGGAGGAGGACATTTGTTCGACTCTCCGGTTCCGGGAGAAGAGGTTGATGGAGGGGAGGATAGCGTAAGCGTCGGGCGGGGCAACTGTAACAACCACTGAGGTGGCGTTTTTCTGTCCACGGACTTCCCAGTCTGGGTTAAGGTAACGCGGCGAGAGAATGGAGACTCCCCTGGCATTGCGGATGGACTCATGAAGAGAGGGGAAGAGTTGGTCATCTTCTGAGGGGAGGAAAGCAAGAGGAACGGAGTGAATCAAAAGTTGTGTTTTGTTTGGGGTGGGTTTAAAGATGTCCCAAGGAGAGTTGCGTATCGGAAAGGCCTTGTTCAACCTTGAGGTAAGGGGAGCGCAATAAGGGGTATAAGCGGAGGCGGGGGTGTGAAGGTCGGTACCGACCAGAGACACTGAGCCTTTGTCGTTGACCGTGCAAGTGAAGAAGAGGGGAAGGGAGCAGTTGGCCTCTCTGAGAACAGAGGCCGTGATGTCTGGGAAATCGGCTGCTATTTTGAACGCTTCAGGGTGGGGTTCGAAGGTGGTTCTGGAGGCGAAGAATCTGCGGACAGCTTGAGAGAGAGGAGGGGGAGATTTCGTAAAAACCTCACCCGACGCAACCGCAACGGAGGAAGCCGAGGTAGGACTTTTCGCCTGATGACCCTTCTTTCCTTTACCAGGGGGTGCGGCAGCTTGGGCATAGGTAGGGGTGGACTTGGAGGCCATGGTGGTGGGGGGACGCCAGTCGGGGTCCAAGTGGCCGGGGGTCCAAGAGGGATCGGGGGGGTACGTCACCTTGGCGAACTCCTCCGCCTCCCAGGTGTGGGGGTATTTCTTGGCAAACGCCTCGGGGTTGCCGTATAGCGTGGGAGGGGAAGTTGACATGTCGTATCTCGGGAGATCAGGGTCAGCTGCGGGGGAGGGCCAAACCGTATTAGGTGGTGGTGCGGGTGGAGCCGGAGGAGCTCTTTCCTTACCCTTCTCTTGGGGAGCGGGGTTGGTGTTGCTGGTGGGGGTGGGACGGGACCCAGTTGTGGGGTGTGTGACCTGCTGTGTGACACCAGGGTGCTGGGGGGGGAAAGAGGCCTGAGCGACGGACGGAAGCCGGGAGGCAATGTCACGAAGAGATGCCTGGAGTGGGGCGAGGTTTGGGGGTTGCCGGGAAAAGTCCAGGTTGGCAACCGGAGAGGATAGGTCATGGATTTCAGTCGAGAGATTCTCAAGGGCCGTCGCGATGTGGACGCTTGATTGAAGGGAGGTACAGAGTAGAGGGAGGAGCATCTGTTCCCCGATAGAGAGGGTGGAAATGTTCGCAGGAATGATGGGGGGAAAATCCGCGGCGGGGAGCCCCAGGTCAGCAGCAGTCTGGTGGAAAAGCGAGACCAGATGGTCGAGATTTCCAGTGGTCGCGAGGGGGGAGAGAGGGGCTGGAGTGCCTAGTCTTGAAGGGCCGCCCTGATGGGAGGCCATGTCTGGAGGTGAGGGTGGGGACGCGAGGCCCAACAATGAGGACAAAAAGTATGGGAGAGGGGATCGTGCGCAGAACGACGTGGTGTTGAGAAACGTAGGGGGGGAAAGAGGGGAGCGGAAGCGTGTAACTACTGTGAAATTTTTTTTTTCTTTTTTTTTTTTTTTATTCTCGCTTATTTATTGTTTCTATCGGGGCAAAATGCACAACTGTGCTCATCCCACAGTGTTAGGTACAAGGGTCCTCGGCTGGAATGTGAGCCAACTGGACCAAAACCTCCAACTACAGTCCTTCACGCTATCCCCAAGCTAAAACCCGCTGACCCTGCCCGACAAAGAAATAATCCCCCGCCCGGTACTATGGGTAGAAACTACAAGGAGATAAGAGCATGGGCCTGAAAGCCACAAAGCAAAAACCCCTGCGAAAGCCTAGCACAAAAGAAAAACATCCCCAACCGACAGTAGACACAACCAACAAAGAAAAGCAAACCGACTCCCCTAAATCAACGAACCTATAAGCTAAACCGTAGTAAAACCCCACCGTGCGAAGCTTCTGAAGAAATAGGGACTCCTGCTTATCGGGTCTCGGGGACACACAAAGGGGAGGTAACTCCCGGGGGCTAAATAACCCAGCCAGCCGAGGCTCAGGAAGAGTAACCGAGTTCGAGAGGATGCCGCCTAAAGAAGGAAGGCTCGTGGCAGTCGGAGGAAGATCCGGTCGGCTATTTCGGGAAACAGGACCAGAATCAAATGAAGGTTTAAACATGCTCCCCTAGTCCGTGGACATCAGAAGGGAACAGAGGTCCATGGGTGGGCGTAGAGCCACGAGCAGTAGGGTGCCAGCCGATCGAAACGTCGGGGAGGTGGAGGGCGGATGGCTAACCGACACAAGAAGTGCTAGGAAGGCCGACGGAAGCGGGGTCACAATGTTTCGTAAAACCAACCGTACCAGCAGAGCACAGAGGAGACAGTGCAATACCATAGAGCAGTGCCACCGGTGGCAACTACTTTATCGATCGACCAAGACTAAAGACCGAGCGTTGACGGGTGAGGGGTTGCCGACCGTGGAGGGCTGCCTAAGCGAGCCCGGAGAAGAGGGGGTAAAGGCGAACTCAACCAACCCCTAGGCACAAGCTTGCCAGGTCCGACCATCAGAAGGGAAAGGAAGAGGGAGGGGAGACGGCTTCACTCAGACAGAGGCAATGTGGCGTGTCCCAGGAGAGGGGGGTGGATGGAAGTGACGATGATTTCTCGTGGTGTTGAGATTTCAATCGCCGGAGGTGTAGCGGAGACGGAGGATGGTAACTACTGTGAACATTTTTCTTTCTCTTTTTTTTTTCTTTTTTTTAAATCATATGTTCATAGTTTCTACGGTACAAGATGTGACATGCATCTTTAACGATATGGCCAAAACAAAAGCGAAAATCAAACTAACAATCAACAAATGAAACAAACATAACCAGTTCCCCCAACGAGACCAATAATCGTCGCAAAGCAGCCGTAGCTAATCAAGGAAAGTAAAAACCGCTAACCTAGTCTGGAGGGCCGGGGGCGGGTGGGGGAGTAGCTTGGAGGAGAGGATTTGGAGGAGGGGTGTGGAGGGAGGGGGCAAGAGAGGGCATCCCCGGAGGGAAACCGGAGGCAGTAGTGCGGATGAACTCCGCCAGCGCAATGAGCAGCTGCTGGTAGGACCAGACAGGGGCCTCGGGGCCCAAGTCCGAGACCCCTTGAAGATGGCGGCATCTCTGATAGGCGGAGGGAGGGGAGGACAGGATGGCAGGTTCGAAGGTCTGCAGGGCCTGCGAGCACAAGGGGCAGGACATGTCGCCACCAGGTATGCCCCACGAGGGGTGAGCCGCGAGATAGCTTTTCCCAGAACGCATCTGCTGTATCCTTCCGGCAACAACTGTGCCCAGGCCCATGAAGGGGTGGGGACGTGTTGAGGGCGGGTAGGGATAATAAGGGGGGGCCGGGGTGGCAGACCAGTCGGAAAGGAGCAGTTGTTTAGCCCTCAATTTGAGGCGCGAGTAAGATGGAACAATCCCCGGGATCGGGGGTAGGTAGTCTGTTAAGTGAAGGGAGATGGGTGGCAGTTTAGAGACATCTTCTACTAAGGGGGCGGCCGCATTAGCCAAAGCTGTGATAGCCTTGTGACGGTATCTCAGGTTGTTGATCTTGTCCGGAGCAGCATGCCAGTCAAGGTGGAAGAAGAGATAGGGTTGGGAGGTAATCTTCCCACGCGCCGTCGAGGAGGCACGGTGGGGCGAGAAGGTGTGAACGGACTTTGGGAGGCGTGCCGTGGCCGGGTTTATTTCCGGGGGGGAGCAGATGAGCCTTAGGCCAGCAAGGCGGCGTTGGTGGCGTACAAGAACCGCTAGCGGGGGAAGACAGGCGTCCCTGTGCAAACACGCTAGGTTGGTGGAGGAAAAGCAGTTGGTGATCCAGCTACAAACCCATGCCAGAAACGGGTATCGGGCCCATGATGGACGGTGGGGGGGCCCAAATTGCGGATCCATACAGGAGAATTGGAGCAAGGAGCGAACGCGCCAAGGAGAGACAAACGTAGGGCGGAAGGCCCATCCCAGGGGGGGAGAGGCGGCGGATCGTGGCCAGGGCGGCATTAGCAAGCGTATACCTCCTGGAGAAGTGGGACCTTGAGTCAAAGGTGGGGGAAAATATGAAACCCAGCCACTTCAAGTGGGATTGTGGGTAGAAGAGCTGGTCTTCCAGCTGCACCGGGAGGGAGCACAGTGGTTCATTCCTCCTGGCGGTTCTCCAGTGGATCAGCTCAGTTTTCGGGACATAGAAGGAAATGTTGATTGGCGAGGCCTTCCTCTTAAGCGCCGAGAAGGACTTCTGAAGGAGGCGAACCTTGGTTCACTAAGAGGGTGAGGCCACAGTGACAACAAAGTCATCGACGTAGGAGATAATCAGTGACCTGGGAATTTCCATGTTGAGGGAGGAGACGTATATGACGAATAGGAGGGGGGAGATGGGGGATCCTTGAGGGACCCCAACTGAGACTGGGGCGAAAAAGCGGGGGGATCCCTGGAACGTCAGGCGGCAGGTGCGGTCCCTGAGGAAAGAACAGACCCACTGAACCAAGTACGGGCTAACCCCCTTTCTGCGGAGGAGAGAGAGGAGAGAGGGGGACTCTACGTTGTCGAAACCCCCCTTCACATCGACGAAGAGAGTGGAAACCTTGTATCGGAGGCGGTGGAACCATTCGACCTTCTGTTGTAAAACAAGGGCGGCATCGGCGGTGGACCTTCCAGGGAGGGACCGGCATTGAAGGGGGTGGATGAGGGAGCATATCGTCGCCTGGGCTGAGAGGCGGGACGCTACCACTCTCTCAAGAATTTTAGAGAGTTTACGAAGGAGGACGATAACACTAAAAGAGGCGGGTGAGTCGTATGCCGGCTTGCCTGGCTTGTCGAGGACAATCCTGAGCGGTTTCATGAGGGAGGGAGGGTGCAAACTGTGGCCCAACAGGGGGTCGAGGAGGGAAGGAAGAAGGGAGGGCTTGATCCGTTGCACCGACTTCCACACAGGCAATGGGATGTGGTCGGGACCAGGGGCGGAGGTGTTCGAGGACTTGGAAAGGGCCCTGGAGACCTCCTCAGAGGTGAGGGAAGTGTAATCCTCATAGCGCGTGAGGCGGAGGGGCGGGCGAGGAGGGGGTTTGGAGGGACAAAAGTGGTTGAGAAGCGTCTCCGCTACCTCGGCCGGGTCGGAGGCCCCTGGAAGGTGCGGGAATCTCTCTGGTGGGCGACCAAATGCGAACCTCCTGGCGGTCCAGAGGGAGGGTGGAGTGGCCGAGGACAAGAAGTCTGACCAGTGAGCTTTCTTGGCTGAGGCGATGGCCTTAAAGTATGTTCTCCTCGAGCTCCTTACGTTGCTCCAGTTGAGGGGGGAGGGGTTGAGGTGGGATACCCTTGCAAACTTGTGGTATTCTCTTCTCAGAGACGATAGGCGGGGGGACCACCATGGCTTCGAGCGGGGGAAGGGGCGCTTGCTCGGGGCATGGGAGGTCAGGAGGGAGGTAAGGCGGGTGGAGGATATATCGAACAACCTACTCATGGAGTTGGGTGTGGGCCTCGCGGGGCAGGGTAGTGTGGTGAAGGTATCCAGTGCTTTCCCTACCGCATCTAGGTCAAGGAAGGCCCAGTGTGGAGTAGGGGGGGGTAGCATGATCGCGGGTGGCTTTAGTGTAATCCCACATGGAACGTAGTCTGAGCCAGTGGAGGGGAGGGGGGTGTCCTAGGAAGAGACGAACGAGGAGAGGGCGGTATTCGCGAAGGCAAGGTCCAAAAAAGAGGGTTGCGAGCTGGTGTCAAAAGGGAAACGAGTGTAGACCCCGGGAGTGTTGAGGAGATGATACGGAACTTGAAAAGCAGCATCAAAATAGCGTGTAGTGATGGTGAACTCCACCTCGGACAGGGAGCGACAGGGGTCTGCTAACTGGTGGTGGAGGTTGAAATCACCTAAAACCAGGTGAGTGTAAGAAAGAAAAGAAAATAGCCGCTCAGGCAAAATGGAGCGGTAGGGAGGACTATTTGTGCGAAGAAGGTACACCGAGGTGACCCTAAGGGAGCGGTGGGGGGATCCAAATAGGCCTTCAGGGGAAAAAACATCAACCGAAAGGATATCTGAGGATTCTTGAAAAACACTCGAGCAGGACAAGTGCTGGTTCAAAGTACGAGAAACATAAATGGCCACACGTGGGCGGCCCGGAGGGGGGGGTGCGAAGGACATAAATCCCGGGAAAGTTGGCAGAACCGATCGTCTGGAGGGGGGGTCTTGAATAGCAACAAGCAAAGGAGGGTGAGGCAGCAGGGTAAAGCTCGGAAAAAGTGAAAGAAAAACATCCCAGCTCCCAAGGCAGTTATGTTGAACGATTGGAGAGGACGGGTATACAGCACTGCTGTCGGTGTAGCGAGTGAAAAGGTTCTCCATTATCGGGCAGAGCCATCAGTTGAGTCGGAATCTAAAGATTTATCACTGCTCTGTCTTGGGGCGAGATCAGTGATGGTGATGGTCCGTTGGGCTCTCTGCCTAGGTGTAGGAGTATCGCGGGGGAGTACAGAGGTCTTCGGGGTTCGGGGAGCGGCACCTGATGTTGGGGGAAGGATCGACCAAGGGCCAGCCTGGTCCTCAGCGAGATCCATGCAGTCTTTCGTCTGTCGAGATGGCACCTGTGCTGTCTCTGGAGTGGTTTTCGGGCGAGAGGGGCAATCCCTACTGTGCGCAGAGTGCTCTTCCTGGCATTTAGGACAGCATGCCACCGAGGATGGACAGCAGGCGAGCACAGGTCGGCGATTGCCACCCATAGGGCAGGAAGGGTTAGGGCAGCGATGGTCCGCTTTGGTGTGGGAGAGCGTGCAGAAGGGACAAACTGGCAGAGTGCTGGGACAGCGGGAAGGGATGTGGCCGCACTTCCAGCATTTCCTGCACTGGGAGCTTTTAGAAGAGGGAAACATCTGTTCGACACTCCGGTTCCGGGAGAATAGGTTGATGGAGGGGAGGATGGCTTAGGCGTCGTGTGGGGCCACTGTGACAACAACGGAGGTGGCGGTTTTCTAATCACGAGATTCCGTGTCTGGGTTCAGGTAACATGCCGAGAGAATGGAGACTCCCCTGGCATTGCGGATGGACTCGTGAAGAGAGGGAAAGAGCTGGTCATAGTCAAAGGGGAGGAAAGCAAGAGGGACGGAGTGAATCAAGAGTTGCGCTTCGTTCGGAGCGGGTTTGAAGATTTCGCATGGGGAGTTGCCTATCGGAAAGGCTTTGTTCAACCTCGAGGTAAGGGGAGCAAAATAGGGGGTATAAGAGGAGGCGGGGGTGTGAAGGTCGGTACCGAGCAATGACACCGCGCCTTAGTTGTTAACTGTACAAGTAAAGGAGAGGGGAAGGGAGCAGTGGGCCTCTCGGAGGACAGAGGCAGCGATGTCCAGGAAATAAGCTGCAATTTTAAGCGCTTCTGGGTAGGGTTCGAAGGTTGTTCTGGAGGCGAAGAATCTGCGGACGGCTTGTGGGAGAGGAGGGGGAGGTTTTGTAAAAACCTCACCCGACGGGACCGCAACTGAGGAAGCCGAGGCAGTACCCTTCGCCTGACGACCCTTCTTTCCTTTGGCAGGCGGTGCAGCACCTTGGGCATAGGTGGGGGTGGCCTTGAGGGTCCGGCTGGTGGTGGGACGCCTGTCGGGGTCAAGATGGCCAGGGGTCCAGGAGGGCCCAGGGGGGTATTTTCCTTTTGCGAATTCTTCCCCTTCCCAGGTGTGGGGGTATTTTTTGGCAAACGCCTCAGGGTTGCCGTACATTATAAGAGGGGAAGTTGACCTGTCGTATCTCGGGAGATCCGGGTCAGGTGAGGGGGAGGGCCAGACCGTGTTAGGTGGGGGTGGGGCAGGAGCCTGATGAGCCCTTTCTTTCCCCTTCTCTTGCCGAGCGGGGTTGGTGTTGCTGGTAGGGGTGGAACAAGACCCTGCGGAGGGGTGTGTGGCCTGTTGTTGAACACTAGGGCGTTCGGGAGGGAAAGAGGCCTGAGCGGCTGACGGACAACGTGAGGCAATGTCCCAGAGGGATGCCTGGAGGGGGGCGAGATTTGGGGGTTGCGGGGAGAAGTCCAGGTTAGCAACGTGAGAGGATAGGTCGTGGATTTCGGTTGAGAGAGTCTCAAGGGCCGTGGTGATGTGGACGCTTGCCTCAAGGGAGGTGCAGAGTAGAGGTAGGAGCATTTGTTCCCCGATGGAGAGGGTGGAAATGTTTGCAGGAGTGATGGGGGGGAAACCCGCGGCGGGGAGCCCAAGGTCAGCGGTGGGCGGGTGGAAAAGCGAGACCAGATGGTCGAGATTCCCTGTGGTCGGGAGGGGAGAGAGGGGGGCGGGAGTCCCGAGTCTCGAAGGGCCGCCCTGATGGGAGGCCATGTCTGGAGGTGAGGTTGGGGAAGCGAGGCCCAACAATGAGCACGAAAAGTGTGGGAGAGGAGATCGTGCGCAGAACGACGTGGTGTTGAGAAATGTAGGGGGGGGGAAGAGGGAAGCGGAAGCGTGGTAACTACTGTGAACATTTTTTCTTTTTTTTTTTTTTCTTTTTTTTATTTTTTTTTTTAAATCAAGTGCGTTTGTTTTATTAAGGTACAAAGACAGCATGCATCTTTAACGATATGGCCGACAAAAACCCTACCCGCCTCACCCCAGGAAACATCCAAACCCCCAAGTCCCTCTGGTATGAGACCAACCGCACATCTCGCCTATCGCCCAACCAAATCCTACGAACATACTCGTACACCCGAAGGAAGTAGAAAGGAAAGAAG
>Ga0307509_10011575_pt1 | contig 10661 bp, 12 predicted proteins | sample 10_EM_MG_FD_202245 | JGI IMG/M metagenome (GOLD analysis project Ga0307509, IMG submission 202245) | Populus trichocarpa ectomycorrhiza microbial communities from riparian zone in the Pacific Northwest, United States - 10_EM | ecosystem: Host-associated > Plants > Roots > Unclassified | place...
CATGATTTACTATGAAGAAGTTATTTTTCTTATCTTCCTTACTCATTTCTATTCTCGCTTTTACTCTTTTACTTTTCCCATTACTTCTCTTATTTCTCTTGCTTTCTTCTTCCTATTTATTTCACTCACGTTTATTATTGTTCTTTTTTCCTTACCTTGTCACTCCTGTTATTCTGTGATTTCTCTATTCTGTTCAGATTTATTTCCGCTCTCAAAAGTTACTCTTCTTTTTCTTCTTTTTATTCCGGTCATTTACAAACTTGACCTCTTTTATCAAAGGTTTTACCTGTTGTTTTTTCCACATCTAATCTTTGCTTCTCATAACTGTTTCCCTTCTATTATTGGCCATCGGGTGGGGCCTTGTACCCCGGATCTCGTTTCCTATGCGTGGGTCTTCAACACCTAGACGGGTATATCTGGCTTTACAGATCTTCTGCTATCTCTCAGGATACCTAAGAGTACTACTACTAAGGTAGCAGTACTAGCTATGTCCTTGCTCTTGGCTCTGTACATGCCCGGTGGTTGGCTGGTTAATGGTTTCCTTCATCTCAGATGGCGCTATCTATGTAGTTGTCTTCTCACTTGTTGGCTTGCCTCCCTAGACTCTTCTGGCTGTTGCTTAGCTGAGGTAGTAATACTGGCCTCTCCGCCTGATATGGGCTTTATTCATATCCACTGATACTGTTCTGAAGTTTGTTTCCTTCATCTCAGATGTCTCTACCTGTCTGTAGCTGTCTTCTCACTTGTTGTCATACTTACTCAAACTCTTCACTGCTCTCGTACTTGCTGTAGTTTAGCCTAGGTTAGCTACTGTCTCTCGCTTCGAATATACTTAACTCCTAACCCTAAGGGAAAAGATGTGGCGCATGTGGCTGGTGATGTGGCTGTGTGGCTGAAGGTGTGGCTCGTGATGTGGCGTCACGTGATGTGGCTTGGGTGTGTGGCTGTGTGGCTTGGACCCACGTGACGTGGCGCGGCAGCGCCACAGACTTCCCAATTAGGAAGTCCGGTCCCCTTACCGCTTTAGGAAATCGTAAAACATTTCCGAATTAGGTAAGTCTTCTTCATCCGTGTTGGATTACTGAATCCGGAAACACACCCGGGGCCCTTGTTCATGCATGATGCATGTCAGGGATGCATGACGCAGGCGTCATGCATGATCCTAGTTCGGTGGAGCGGAACACCTTCGGGTGCGTTCACTTACCCGATTGGGTGAGCCTTCCGGTTCCGGCGTGCACAGGGATTGTTCACCGCTCGACACACACCTCGCTTAGGATACGAGGTCGCCGACGCACACAACAAATTGCCTCACACCACCATGGTTTGTGTGGGCGCACCACCCACCCACACCTACGAAAACTCTGCGCGACCGCAGAGTTTTTCTCCCACACCACCTAAAGGCTGTGTGTGGGCGAGTTACCGACCCCCCCAGGCGAGGGTGAGCATAAATATGCTCGGTCGCCCAGCGTACTGAAGAGTCTCCATCAACGGAAGACGAAACCAGCATAAGCTATCCCCGCCTCTCATCGCCCGGAAGCCTTGTCTACGCTACATATCTTCTTCCTCTCTTCTCGAGGTCAAACACTTTGCTACACAGTAGCCTACCCCTCGCTTGCTTCGCTCGCTCGGGGCCTAACCCTAAGGTTACCCTACCTTCCACGGCAAAGTCATCCTAGAACTTAGAGGTCGATTGCCTAACATTCTTTGGGCTCTTGGATGTTTTTGGGCCCACATGCATCTGCACAGGGAGGCCCCAAGACTGTGTAAGGGTGGCCCGAACATACTATTGGAGTTGGGCGGGTTTAGCTAACACCCCCCTCTGGCCCCAAAGTTGGGACAACGCGTCATAGGCAGACGGCTACATAGTTGCTTGTTTGCTAGTAAAAAGAGGTCATTGGAGCGGCTGCCGTAATACCGTATAGGTGGTCTCCGTCCGTGCGACTGAATGTCGTTCGCAGAATATATAAGGGGAGTATGGGTAACCGCCCAAACGGAGGTCACCCATATATCGTCTCTCAGGCACCTAGGAGTTTATTCTAACCTACGCGTAGTAGGGTAGTCTTCCTACTGGTACTAAGGTAGTCTCAGAAGGCCAGGGTGCTTTCGAGACAAATACCTCACTAACCAGCCGGGACCTTCACCCCATGATTTGTAGCATTACTATGGGTTGTTATTGGACTCTAGAGGTATGAGTCTTATCACGGTAGAGTATGTCCCGAGAGGATGGCTATGGGTAGCGCCCACTGAGCCAACCATCGGCTACATCTCACCGGGCGATCTTGCATGTCAATTTATCACATTGGATAGTCGCCTAGATTGAATGATGGACTGCATAACTTGTATAGACGAAACTACCACTGGGCCAGTGAGTCCACCATCTAAATATTGGTCCAGTTGTTGTTATAACAGTTAGCCACTGGTATGACTTTGATAGGAAGAGTTTTTCCACCTGCGGTTGTATTGGAGATGCATTGCAGAAACTCATATCGTATTGACAGAGTTAAGTGTACCCAAGTTGGTCCGACAATTCGGGCAGGATAAATCCTGATGAAGGGTTGACCTCGGACAAACCCTGAGCAGGACAGGGTGCTCGCACAAGGTCAGAAGTAGTGGTGAATGTCAAAGGCTTAAATCTGATATCTACTTAAGCTTAAATGTTTGGCATTCTACTTCCAAAGCGAACTTTTCCTCGAGAGAACTAAATTGAGTGAAGCTTCGAGCTTAACTATATTAAGTTTTACTGTTGATTCTTCTGAATTATTTTTCCTCATCTTTATCTTCTACTTTGAGTGTTTGGTGCGGTCGCAACCTCAGAGTTCACCTCTCTACAGGGTGCCCCCGTTACAATGACGAACAGGAGGGGAGAGAATGGGGAGCCCTCGGGCACTCCAACAGAGACATGGCCGAAGATCCAAGGGGACTCTTGGAAGGTGATATGGCAGGTACAGTAACGAAGAAAGCAACCAACTTATTGAACAAGGTAAGGCCTCATCTCTTTCTGGCGGAGTAAAGTGAGAAGGGCAGGAGCCTCCACCTTATCAAACCCACCCTTATGTCAAGGAACAGGATCAAGACCTTGTGGCTGAGGCGATGAAAAGATGGGACATTGTCTTTCAGTCCAAGGGCAGGATCAGCTGTGCCTCTCCCCAGAAGGGAACCTCATTGCAGGGGGTGGATAAGGGAACAGGTCACCGTCTGAGCTGACAGTCAGGAGGGCGCAACCCTTTCAAGAAACTTGGAGTCGGTACAAAGGAGGACGCTTCCCCTGAAGAACGAGGGGCAGTCATAGCAGGATTTGCTGGGTCTGTCGAGGACAACACGAAGGGCTTTTTTGAGTAAGGCGGGGTGGAAGCAATGAGCCCGCAGTGGGTTCAGCAGGGATGGTAGGAGAGCGGGCTTGAGGCGCTGGAGTGATTTCCATACTGAGTAGGGGATATGATCCGGACCTGGGGCCCTGGTATTTGAGGAGAGCGCAAGTACTCTTTGCACTTCCTCTCATCTGAGTGGGGTGTAGTCCTCATGCCATGATAGACTGAGGAGGAGAGGGTGCGGGGCCCTTGGGGGGAAGAAGTGAGCTAGGAGTGTTTCGGCCACTTCCGTGCTGTCGTTGTCATTCGAGAGGTCCGCAAATCTGTGGGGAGGGCGACTAAAGGCAAGCCTCTTGGCACTCCTGACGGACTTGGCTGTAGCCGTCGATAGGAAATCAGACCAGTGGGTTTTCTTGGCCGAAATGATGCCTTTAAAGTAGGATCTCCTCAAGCACTTTATATTGCTCTAGTTAAAGGGTGATTGGTTGTGATGGGAGCATTTGGCCATACTGTGGTATTCCCGTCTAAGGGCTGAGTGGTGTGGGGACCACCATGGTTTTGATCGGGGGCATGGGCGTTTGGCTGGGGCATAGGAGGTCAGGAGGGTAGTTACGCGGGTCGAGGAGATATTGAACCACCTCGCAAGGCCTTTGGCGGGGACCCTGGTTGGGCAGGGAGGGAAGGGGAAGTCTACCATTTCCTCTTTGACTGCAGGCTAGTCTAAGAGAGGCCAGTGTGTAGTGGGGGGTGGAAGCATGACTGCCGGTGGGCTAAGTGTAACGACGATCGGCACATGGTCCCATTCCTGGGAGGGCAGCGGTGTATCCCAAGAGGACACAAAGGTGGAAAGAGTGGTTTTTCAAAAGCAAGGTCTAGTACGATGGTCTTGAAATCTTATCAAACAGAAAATGAGTGTACACCCATGAGGTATTGAGAAGGTGATATAGAGTGTCAAAAGCAACATCTAGCTATCGGGCATAGAGGGTGTACTCCCTATCAGAGCGGGTGCGAAGGGGGTCAGCAAGGGGGTGATGAAGGTTGAAATCCCCAACAATCAGGTGGGGGTAGGGCAGGGGAGTGAAAACACGGTCGGAAGTAAATGAGCTGTAGGGAGGGTGGTTGGTGTGGAGAAGATATACTGAAGTAACTCTAAGGGAACAGTGGGAGGACCTAAACAGGCCTGCCAGGAAAAAGGCCTCCACGGAGAGCATCTCTGATGTGCTGTGAAAGATGGTGGTGCATGATAGGAGTTTGTCATGTGAATGAGAAATTTAAATGGCTACTCAAGGTCGGCCGTGGGGTGGGGGGGCGAATGAAAGAAAACCCGGCAAGGACAGGAGTACAGATCCTCTAGAGGGAGGGTCCTGAATTGCAATATTCTTGGGAGGGTGTGGTAGCATAGTAAAACTATGAAAGAGTGAAAGAAAAACATTCCAGCTCCGAAGGCAGTGATGTTGAATGATAGGAAAGAACAGGAAGACAGCTTCACAATAGCTGGACTTAGTAAAGAAATTGTCCATCACCAGGGAGAGCCCTGAGAGGAGTCGGACGCTAGGGATTCATTTCTAGCTTCCCTTTGTAGCAGGTTGTTTATGACGGGTTGGGATCTCTGCCTAGGAGGTGGAGTATCGCGGGGCAATATAAGGGCTTTCGGGGTCTTGTGTGGGGTCTTGGGTCTTGGACGAGTGAGCAACGAAGGGCCAGCCTAGTCTTGTGCGAGATCCATGCTCTCCTGTGTCTGTCGAGCTGGTATCCTGGGCCCATAGGGGCCACCTTTGGGCAGGAGGGGCAATCCCTGCTGTGCAAAGAGTGCTCCTCTTGGCAGTTAGGACAGCACGCTACTGAGGATGGGCAGCAGTTGAGGACAGGCTCGAGGTTACCAGCCTCAGGGCAGGAAGAGTTAGAGCAGCCATGCTCGTTTTTGGTGTGCGTAAGCGAGCACAAGGGCCAGACAGGAATCGTGTTGGGGTAGCAGGGGAAAGTGTGGCCAAATTTCCCGCATTTGGTACACTGAGAGGTGTTGGTGGAGGAGAACATCTATTCCACTTAGCGGTTTCCGGAGTAGAGGTTCATCAAGGGGAGGAGTTCATTGGAGTCATGGGGGGGCCACTGTGACAACCACTGAGGTAGCAGTCTTCTGACCGCCAGACTCAGAATTCAGTTTGAGGTAGCGTACTTAAAGAATGGAGACTTCACTGGCATTGTGGATTGACTCGTGAAGAGAGGAGAAGAGCTGGTTGTTATTTGTGGGAAGGAGGTCCAGTGGGCTGGAGTGGATCAATCGTTACGTTTCTTTTAGAGCATGTTTGAAGAGTACACACAGGGAATTGCCTACAAGAAAGGCTTTGTTCAGTCTGGTGGTGAGGGGAGCGAAATATGGGGCATAGGCACAAGCGGAGGTGTGGCGGTCTCCTCCAAGTAACGAGACGGAGTCTCTGTCGTTTACTGTACAGGAGCAGGAGAGGGGGAGAGAGCTGTTTGCATCTCTGAAAACAGAGGCAGCAATGTCGGGGAAGTGTGCTGCTATCTTGATTGCTTCCGGGTGCGGTTCGAGAGTGGTCCTTGAGGCAAAGAAGATGCGTACAGCTTGCGGGAGAGGAGGTGTAGGATTCACAAAAGCCTCTCTAGACGCAACCGCAACAGAGGAAGCCGTGGCCGCAGGCTTTGCTTGAGCTTTTCTTGCCTTTGGTAGAAGGCGCAACAGCTTGAGCATATGTGAGAGTAGCCTTGGGGGCGATGCTGGATGGAGAGCGCCAGGAGCGGTCCAGGTGACCGAGAATCCACGTAGAGTTCAGCGGGTATTTCCCTTTATTGAACTCGTTGGCTTCCTAGGTGTGGGGGTATTGCTTGGCAAAAGCTTCGGGTTGCAATAGGCGGTTGGGGGAAAGGTCGATGTGTCATATCTCGCGAAATCGGGGTCAGCTAAGGGGGATGACCTGACAGTATTGGGAGGGGGTGTAGGGGCTGGGGGGGTGCTTGAGGGGCGCTCCCTTTTCTCTTGTCTTCGTGCGAGTGGTTGGTGTTGCCTGTTGGGGCCGGACAGAATATACCGGTCTGAGGGGGGGGAGGTAGTACTATGTTGGCCCACTGGCGTGGCAAAGGGGCCTGAGCGGCAGACAGATGGCGTGAGGCAATATCGCGGAGGAAGGCTTGGAGTGGTCCACAGTTGGGGTGTTGGGGGCAGAGCTCCAGGTTGGCCACTTGTGACGAGAGGTAGTGGACTTCCGTAGAGAGAGTTTGGAAGATGGTAGTGATGGAAATGCTGGTTTTGAGGTAGGTGGAGAGCTGAGGGAGCAGCATTTGTTCTCCGATAGAGAGGATTGAGATATTATTCGGAGTGATGGGGAGATACCTTTGGCCGGGAGGTTCATGTTGGCCACAGTTTCGTGGAAAACCAAGACCAAGAGGTCAAGGTTGCCCATACCAGGGAGAGGCGACCGGGGAGCTAGGGTGGTATTTCTCGGTGGCCACCCTCCAGGTGGTTGAGCGAGGCCATCTTCGACAGTGGGATTTGGGACGCAAGACCCAAACAAGAGAGACAGAAGGTGTGAAAGAGAGGATAGCGCACAGAGCGATGTGATTTTGAGAAATTTAGGGTGGGAGAGAGGGGAGCTGAAGAGTCTTCTAACTACTGTGACTTTTTTCTTTTCTTTATAAAAGATACGTTCATTATGCCTATGGTACAAGAAATAGCATGCATATTATCGATAGAGCCAAAACAAAACCATAAATCAATTAACAATCTACAAAAGAAAATATCGTAACCAGGTCCTCCAACGCAACCGATAAGTGTCACTGAGCAGCTAAAGCTAATAAAGAAACGTATGAAACTGCTATATCGTCTCGAGGGCCAGGGGCAGATGAGGAGGTAGAGGGAAGCAAGGGATTGGATGGAGAGGGTTGAAGCGACGGAGACAGGGGGGGCATCCAAGCGCAGAAGCCAGTGGCGGTAGTGCCTATGAACTCACCAAGCGCAATCAGCATTTGCTTGTTGGACCAGAGGGGAGCCTCAGGGCCCAGATGATAAATCACTTGGTGGAGACAAGATCTCAGTGGGGCGGATGAGTGGTAGGAGAGAATGGCGTACTCAAATGAGTATAGGGCCATGGAGCAGCGCTCCAACTACTGTACCTTTTCTTTTTTGTTCTTTTTTTTTGGATCATATGCATTTGTTAAACTAGGTACAAAGGATAGCATGCATCTTGACGATATGGCCACGAAAAAGTATATTATCCTCACCACAGGAAAGATTCTAACCCCCAAGTCCCTCTGATATAAGACCAACCGCCCATCTCGCTGATCCCCCAACCCAATCGTAGGAACATACTCGGACATACGAAGGAAGTAGAAAGGAAAGAAGCACACAGAAAGGAGAGGAGAACCCTTAGCGACATCTACAACCAAAAGTATAAAAACAAAGGAAATGAATGAACCCCTGACAAAGGAAAATTACGTCTGATAAATGACGTGTATCAGCCAGAGCTAGGAAGTGAGACTATGGACCTGCACACCGGAGTGGTCCCAGGCGACAACGCGGTGCGGGCTGGTAGCATTAAAAGGTTGGTGGAGGAGACTCTGACGAGTCCCCAGTCAGTGTGCCCAAAGGGCATTAGCGACGGGCAGGAGGATGGGTGTAACTGCTGTGGGTTTTTGTAGAGTGACCGAAGATGGACCGCAGAGGGCGGGGCAGCAGAAATCTGCTACACAGGTGGGGACAGGGCCGTAGGGTGCCAGCCTAAAGGGCGCAGTAAGGGGCCATCTGAGGTACTGGATGTAGCTGTAATCGACCAACGTGACGAAGACCAAAGAAGGTGGATGTAGGAAAGACTAGTCCAACAACACTTGAGACGAGCGACTAGAGTAACCGCGGCCGCTGCTTTTCTGAATGCGACACAAAGATGAAGGGCGGAAGTTACTAACCGCAGTGTTCCCCGACAGGACCACATAACCGAGCTGGAAAGGTACTTCGCAAAGGGGTTGGAAAGCTCAGCGCCGACCATGAGCGAAGAGAACGGAATTCCGACCGTGCAAAAACCTAAGCGAGGTGCAAAGAAAGTGCGGGGTAAGGGGGGAGAACGGAACTTCATGAGCGAGTCAATGATGAACGGAAACAAGGACCCCATAGAGGAGGGGGTTAGACCCCACAGGGAGAGGAGGGGTTGTAGCATCGCTCCCCTTGGCAGAAGCCATCAAGGGGGAGGAGAGGAGGTGGTGATAGATCCCACGATGATTTCCCTGGTGTTGAGATTTCAATTGCCGGAGGTGCCTGGGTGTAGGGGAGATGGTTCGTGTGTCTAACTACTGTGACCAAGTCCTTCACATATAGACTCCTACAACTCTAACCCTTCTGACTCATAATCAGCATCAAATAGTTATATGACTCATAATGAGTTATTCACAAAATCTCTATGCTGACTCTGCTTAGTCCCTGCACAACATACTTAAAACCAATCAAACCACCTAAAACAAATCACCTAAGCAATGCATATCACATGACTATAACTTCTAACTCATAATAGGAGGCATGTGCAAAAATGATTACCTCATATTAACTTACAATTATGAGTCAACAGATCACTTTATCTATAATGATGCAACTGTGAGTGATGTGCCAACTAATGGTTGAATGATATCTTAGCGTAAAATGAAATATGTTTATGACTAATAAATATTAGTCATGTAAGATCCCTCTTGCTGAGTTATGATTAGTGACATAGATCAAGAAAAAGAAAATTAGGAATAGAGGTCCATGAAGAAGTTTAAACTTCTGACGGAGAACGACCTAGGAGAGGTAAAGGAACCAGTACAACTACAGGAAGGAGAAACAATAAAATAATAAATAATGCAATCCTGATGTGGCAAAATATTTCAAATTGGAAACCTAATGAGGAAGAATAGATTGCAATGGAGGAAGATACCTAGCGGTATGTAAGAAGACTTTGATTGTCATTACTGTGCCTGACCTGCTAGTAAATATTAGGTCTAAATTGGATCTTGCTCCTTTTGGAGGACAACGCCCCATACCAGTACTTAGACTTCACAAACCTAGAGTGAAAGAAGGGGGGAATAGAAATGCTTACCGACCTCTAAATTCCTCAGATATCCATTCAATTGTAATTGCACAGCTTTGACACCTACCAAAATTTTAGATTCTCTCTCAGTCTCTGATTTTCACTCTTACCTCATTAAACCAGCCGCTCATATGACAAGAAAGTTCTTCTTGAGTTGCTATGGGTACTGCTTATACTTGAAGAGATTAACCATTAAATTCTAAAGCTAATAAATAGACAATATGGTTTTTATGTACCAAATAAAGAAGATGGCAAACATTCTCAAATTTTAGATAGAGCATTTAACTTGTCCTCTCCTCTCCTCTTGCTGACTCATTTTCCCTGCTACGTTTATCAATTTTCTAATTTCAATCATTAACATATATTAACATATATTTGCTGTTCTCATTACTTGGCTTTCAAAGGAAAATTGTACACACAATCTTGGCACAAACAATTTGCACTACATCTTGGTATGTTTGAAATATGGAAGTATGATGTCAGTCAGTAAATTATATCCACAAAGGTGATAGTTACTGTTTACAGTAGCCTCCTATGAGTATGGGCATTACACCTCAACTAGGAAATCACCCACTTTCCTAACATAAAAATGGCCTGTCATGATCTTGTGTTTCAAATCAAACAAGCTCAGTGGCTCATTAGATCATTAGATTAGATACTTAGTCCTTCTGACTTATATCCTGTCTACCTGGCCAAAGTCAGTACTGCAAGACAACACGGCTACTGCAAGACAACACAGCATAAGCTAGGTTTCCACTGACATGATTAAAATTCAACTGGGTCGAATGTCCACAACAGCATCGTGTGGGATTGATGGAATTACAGTCGTTATGCTTCGTCACCTGATCAATACAAGCTTTATCCAACACCTGAATCGACTATTTCAGGCTTGCTTAAGAAAGGGAAAAACACCAGTTCGCTGGAATCAATCACTTCTTTTTCCTTTGTGCAAGGATAGGAATAAGCCATATACAGTACAGAACTCACGTCCAATTAGTCTCATCTGTCTGTTTCACAAGATATTTGAATCCTTAATACTTCCTATGGTTGTTGCATTAGGTAACATGCCCTACGCTGGTATCCAAGCAGGGTTCCGGTCGGGCTATTTAACACTCACCAATGTCCTCACTCTACACCACCAGATCGAAGCTGATCCAGGTTCACATATTGTCTTTCTTGATTTTGCATCTGCTTTCGACAAGGTTGCATGGGTACATCTTGAGCGGGAACTGAAAAAACAAGGAATTAATGCACTCGTTCTTCAACTTATCTATCAACTCAT
>Ga0307509_10011576_pt1 | contig 10661 bp, 8 predicted proteins | sample 10_EM_MG_FD_202245 | JGI IMG/M metagenome (GOLD analysis project Ga0307509, IMG submission 202245) | Populus trichocarpa ectomycorrhiza microbial communities from riparian zone in the Pacific Northwest, United States - 10_EM | ecosystem: Host-associated > Plants > Roots > Unclassified | place...
TGGGCACTAAACCTAGCCACCATCTTGCCAGTGTCCCTAACATGACCCATCAAGATGTGATTACCCCACCACCGTCAACCTGCTGCAAATTCGGCTCACTTTAAGCTTGTTACTGCAATTGCGGAGTAACTTGTACCAAAGACCTCGGGATGAGCCCTGCCTGAGGTGCTGGTGAAGGGACTGTGGAAGCTTCCTTGTCCACGGCGACAAGCCTTTGGCAACAGAGAGGCAATATGGCGACTTGTTGGAAATTTCCACACTACTGCCTACTAACCGTCACTAGCACAAGGCGTAAACTTTGCAAATCACCCCCCCTTAACCCAAAATCTCCACCTTCTCGTCTCTAGCCCCCTTTCTTACTCCTAATCGCCTCAATCTAAAATTACTTGCACCTCCTTGGGCCACTTCACATCATTCCATAAAAAGCTCCAGTCAGATCGTTGATTCCACTTGCTCCTGATGCAATGCTCTACTGCTGGGATTATTATACCATCAATATTTCGTGTTGGTCTTTTATTTGAACTTGCTCGTAATCAACAGAAAAATTACCGAATGACTGACTAACATCTGCGGTGTCAAACCTGGACAACGTCTTTCGAATGTTAGTTAGGGACTGAAGCCACCATTCAAGATGATCACCAACGACATAAATTTGTTCTATAGCGTCGTAGGCACCAGCAAGCGTAGGCAGTGTAGTATATCGCACTAGGTTTACGGCAAATAGTATTTCTTATACGTAGTTAGCTCTTTAGTTCAACCCGTAGTTAGGTATTTAGGACAGGAAGTGGGATAGGCTAGCTTGGGATTACGTAGTCAGCACAGGGAGAAAGGTTTATAAGTGGCAATAGTTAGAGAGACAACAACAACAACAACAACCTCAGTTGAGGAAATGACTTTCTTGACCCTATCGTGACTTTTCTTGCTTTCTTTATCGAGAACATCGTCGTTCTATCTACTTCGTTCTACTTCCGGCTGAGTGAGCGGTGATTACCCCTCCGGTAGTATCTTCGGTTTTCCTCTTCGGCTCTTTTCCGTTTGTACGATCATTTCCATCCGGGCAGTGATTTTACATCTATCTATGATAGCCGTTCTACGCTTGTGCCCCGAATCGTCCTTCTTAGGGCATAACTATACATAAATAGCAAAGGAAAGAGAGGATATCCAAAACATCAGGCTAATAGATCGGAGAACAGCATTCTAGAATCCTTTGCCTCGTTGACTTTCACCTCATATCAACTCGCTTTAGGCTACCAGACGTTTTAGACAACGCTCAGCGATTGGTCCAGCTAGGGAAATTAGCTGGCTCTTGCAAACTCCAACCGTGGGTCGGGATAAATAAATTGGATCTAATGTATATCTTATGCACAAGTCTAGTCATACAAGGGTCATAAGTATTCTTAGCCTTTAGAATCCCACCGATATCAACCTCTTCACTCTGGCTCCTCTATTGGTATTGACTATCATCATTAACTCCTTCGTCGCACATTAAATCCCTAAACACCTCAACCTATCGCATGGCTCTTTTCTGGAGCAGCCCAGGTAAAATCATTCCAATTTCGCTATTCAACTCTCCAAGCCAGTGCTGTAAATTGACGTAATTCTCGGGATTGAATTGATGAACGGCTGTTTGAATGACTTGAGTTTATGTTGGAAGGCTTCGGTATCATAAGAATAAGTGTAAAGCTCCTCCATCGCTTTCTTGTGTGTCGGACGGATTGTATATGTTTGCCCCCCCTTCCTTGGAACCCACCTTGACAACCGGTTTCGCAGCGAGCTTCAACCATCCGGTTTTGAGCTGTGCTTTCCTACTCCGATTCATCGATCGCCAATGGTGGAGGGGGGGTTGGCAGGGCGATGTGGGGGGCGCGATTCTGGTTGCCTTTCTTTTCCCTGGATTGATATCCTTAAAAAAATATTACTATTGAAGTCCCTATTACCGAAAGCTAGCCAGTATGGTTTACCAGCATGATTTATGTGAGAGAGTTTTATTGACTCCTTAGTCATGATATTGAGAAGCACATAGAAAACCCAAAGCTAAGGGTATTAGCGTAAGGATCTGAGAGTTCGGTGCCGGTTCGCGGATTTGAAGAGAGGACTGGAAACCATTACCGACAACTAGATGAACATACCTGAAGCAGGGGGTCTTACGGAGAGTGAGGCATGACATGCGATAGAAGTTGTACCCGACTCCAGATTCGGTATTCCAATGCTTGGGGTTCGCAAATCGAGGCTTGTCCAGGATGAAGGCTCCCTACTGTTTCTCCCGCTACAATGGATGAGACAATCGACCCCACCTCTCTCAACCAGAGGGCAACACGAACTACCGAGCAAGTTAGTCAAATAAAGCCCGCCAGAGAGCTATTACAGAGTGTCATCAAGACAAACCCCGGATATGGCCACGGTGGGATGGCAGCCCCTTGTCTCAACAAATTAACTGATAGCATAGTCCAAGCCCGAAGTGCTATTGTCCAACGAAGATGCCCGGTTAGAAGTCGGGCTTGTAAACGAACCGCAAGGGCCAAAATCACGGTAGCAGACCCATCCAGCACAACCCCAAATCCGTTGAGCTATGGGTTGAGGCAATGGAACCCGGAGTCAAAACCATGGGTAAAAAGAAGATTTTTCAACAAAGCTCGTGGATAATCCCCTGCTTGGTTTTCCTCTAGAGGTAAGCAATAGAACTCGAGGGGGATCTAGCCGATGGCAAAATCCACTTTGTTAAAGCTACCGAACTTTGTTCCCTTGAGGGACACGGCTGTACTACCTCGCTTTAGTAGAAAAAAGCTATGTATTCAAGGTAATAAATAGGGAGAGAGTATCTTACTAGAGAGAAAACCACTACAATGGCTATACCCTTAGCGCCGATGACTGCCTTCCCAAGACAAAATAAGTAAATAATTATTTTTCTTTTCTTTTTTCTTTTCCTTTTTTTATTTTACTTTATTGTATCTTTTTTTTTTTTTTGCCAACCCCCCTCCCGTCTGCTTCTGCTACCCGCCGATCGCCAACCTTTAAGGTCTAGAGTCGGATTCTACCACCTCGTAGCAGGATTGTTAAACCCCGAAGCCCTATTGATGAAGGCCAAGTTCTCCAATCTCCCAGTCCCCATAGGGCAGGACTTGAGAAATTCTCAGTTTTCCTGCCCTACATGACGGATCGTTCAATAATAACTGATTGTCAGTGTGGATTGAACTCCTGGGCTCCCGCTAATTGCGACAGGAGTATTAACCACTGCGCCAGCTGGGTATTTCATGAAATGTAAACTTGGGAACTAATATTTATCTTACTGGAAGCCCAATTTTGGGGCCTCAATGGCTGGGTAGTGTGTCTCTTCCTGGGCTGCTGGGAGATTTCAACGGAGGTGTTCCTTACTCCTTAGGTGTTTAATGAGATTCTCAGTGGTTTAAAATAGAATCTATACATTGTGAGCTTGTTACTGTGGTAGGATATGATATGAAACTATAGAGCCCGATACTAGCCCAGTATCCATGTACCTTGCATCAAGATCATCTACTTTTCGCCGCCTTCCCGCGGGCTCATTTTTTCTACTTAGGCAAGTGGTAAGACAGCTAGTTTGACGACATTGACGTTATTTGTGATGCCTTTGCTGTTCTTGGAGTCTTGCGGCAACGATCCATATTTCCGTACCCTTTAGTTTTTACCAAACACCTTTCACAGGCCCTGAGCTCCTGGGGCAATGGGTGGGTGATCCAGAGGAGTCCGACTCGGACCAAGTTCTATTTCCGAATCACGCTGTATTTGATCCTGTTCGCACTGCTCGATTCTAAGCCTCATTTCTTCATGTTGAGAGGATATACTCGGGGAGCCGGGTTGCCAAATTACACCTGCTCATATCGTTTATTCCCCCGCCGATATCTACGCTTCGGATGCTTAGGAGCTGGAGGGCCCGGCTACCAATGAAGCCAAAACTAGGCTGTCACTCTCGGGTGTATCTTTGCCAAGTTCTTGGGCCGCGCCGACTAAGAGCTTGCTTAAGGGGGCTTCCTTGGGTGAGAGGGCTAGGGTGCGCCGAGTAGTGCGAGAGGTGGGAATTGCCATTGCACTGTATCAGTTGGAGGGGGTTGTTGAGGTAGAGAGGATGGGGTGGTGGTAGTGGTTGAGATGAGTCGTTTGCGTTTCTGATCGAGTTTGCTTGCTGGGGATGGAGAATGAGTGAGGGCCGCTACAGTAATACCCGTGAAGACAGAATTCTCGAAGGTCAGAATTGTGACCTTAAGAGATGTGGAAGAATAAACAGCGGATTCATGTGGTACGTGAGCCTCCTCAATTCTCAATGACAGCTGGGACTGAGGAGGAGGGCTGAATTGGGCGAGAAGGGTTTGTTCTGGTGTGTCAATGTCACAATCGGTTCGGGGGTGGAGCAGCAACATCTGTTCAGACCATGGAACAATGCCTGGATAGAGGGTTAATTGAGACGCCAGAAATTGGATATTGTCTTAAGGGGCTCTTGTCCGAGAATCAGGGATTGTGGGATGATCAATAGGAAGGCATCAGTGGCCACCTCGGCCTTGGCGGATTGGACCGAATCAATGGCAAGGCTACTGTGCAGAACGTTAGCTATTGAAAGGACTGCCGGGTGTCGACACCTTCGCTCAACAAATAACTGCCAAAGTGGAAGGGAGTCATAGTTTCCCACGACAGCCTCCGGTCCACCTAGCAAAGCGGTGAAAGAGTCAGCGCCACACCCCTGCCCATCAACATCTCACCCATATATAAAATGGAGATGGTACGATTCGTGTGAGGTGTGTTGGCGGAGATGTTGAGTTGTATGTTCTATGGAGGTTGCCAGCTACTGTTCACCTTAAATAGTGAAAAATCTGCTTGTGCGAGTGATAGCCTTATGACTCCCACATGCCCTATACATCCGTTTATGCCCTAGAACCCTCGCCCGTTCACACTTCTGTGTTCCTTGTGTGCGCTTCCCTTTGCATGCGGGATTATTATACTATCGCCCTCTACTTCAGCTAGCATGAGGATACAGCCGTAGTGTAAATCTTATCTTGATTGCCTAGTAGACCACCCATGCGAAGGCAACGAAACTTCTATATCTTAGTCATTTTCATCGCCCAGGGCAAATTTCTCCGAGGAGCTGGCATCCGTTTGGAAAGCTCATACCTCTCGCTCTTAACTGGTGAGGAAAGGGAAGAGACTTTATCTGTTGTTCGCTACTTAGAGTATTGTAGATAGTGGGTGGTGGAGTTAGTCTATTAGTACTCCACTCGGGGAATTGCCGGGGCTAGGGATAGGGAAGTGTTCTGCGGGATCCCGTACCTGCCTCAGCACCCTCAGAAATGTTCTCCTACAACGCCTCCTTTGCGCCTACCGGATCAGTAGCGAACTTCATACATCTCTAAGTTCTATCCTGAGGCAGCTCAAATATCACACCGCGAAGGAAAAGCACCCTAGAGCACTCCCGCTGGGATCGGGTGGCCTGGTATATATACAAGACACCAAGCCAAACAGATGAATCTGTTGATAAACCAACATGTCGCCCGGGTCAAAGAAGTACACCGGAGTCATTTACGATCTACCGGTAGGCACAAGCTGGAGGTATCCCCCCACCCCGTCCAGATTCTGTGACGATAGAGCCCGTGCTCTTTGATATTTACCATGACCGCCAGGCGTAGCAGGGTTCTCGTACAATGCAGTGCAGTGTGGTACCACGACAGGTTCACACCCTTGCTATAATCTATCCAATCTTTCTAACCATTGAGAAATCCGTCGAAACCAAATTTCATGTCCACAGCCAGCCAGCCTAAGGAGTAATTCCAAGAGTTCTTAAATATACTGACAAGCGGTCCTCCCAATCATGCCCTGGGATAATTCAGGATTCAAGATCTACTACTACTCAACTGATTAACTAAGGCGTTAGAACATATTCCCGGCGATTATATCAGCTTTCAGAAACCCAAACAAACCTACTATAATCGGTTCAGTATGTGCAAAAAGAAGCGTTAACTCTGCTTCAGTTTACCGAAGCTGCTATCATTGACCGTGATTACCACCAAGTACGGTAACTGGGTTATCAACACTATTTCCCAATTTGTTTTATAATGCCATCATCACAAACAGTCACTCGTTAGGGATTAGTATTAGAATAGTAATTTTATAATATGGATACAATCTGACCCAATATTATGACCTAGTATTATACCCTGCAGTAAGCCTATCATACCAGAAGATATTAGATGGGTCAATATAAAAAAATTCCTCTGATCTCAATAAAGAAGCCGACCGCAGACAAAGGATTAACCTAGACTAGCGGTAGCGCCTTCAGGAGGGCAATCTATTGAAACCTGTATTATATAACCTGAGCAGTTGATTCATATTTCGTTTCCATTCATTCTACAGTATATATCCCGCATATTTTCCTGTTTTTTTGCATCGTTTCACCATTTCCCGCAGTATGAGTTCATGTCGTGAAAATACACTATACTCCTGGATCAAGTTTTATTGCTCAAGACACTACTTTATGGTGCCGTACCTTACAATTCTGGTTTGGGTACAGTATCATTTAGTTATATTTCGATAACTTATAGTTAGCGATATTCGGATGCTACTGCCCCAGGACAAGGCAAGGTCTTCCTGCATGGCTCCGGAGATCAAATGGGTTCGTGGCGCCCGACCTGGGCATGGACAAAATGCTATGGGAAGAAGAAGAAAGAAATAAAAAAATTGGAGTCGGCAGGGGGGCGACCCAGGGAAAATGGGATACCTCAACTTGCGGGTAGGTCGAGATACCTACCGGATATGCTTGGAAAACTCGCTACGCACGTACTGTACCGTGGCTACTGCGGCGGGTAGGGATTGGGCATTTGAGCTGGGCGCTAGTGACAAAAAGAAGCAGAGATTACTATAAGAGCTGTTGAGCCCCGTTCAGCAACCTTCGTAGTGAATTCGGGGGATGGGCTCGGGTGTGCGCGGGCTGAACAATGTATGCCAGCAGGGCTGGGCCCTGCTCTCCGGAATCGCATGCCGGGGTGGGTGGTCTGCATCTAAAACGATGAAGAAGGGTTTGGCTGAATGAAAAGTATTGGTGAGTTTATACGACACTTTCGAGATTAAGACTCCCTACCATATTAATTTCCCATGATGTGCAAAACTACAAAATGCAGACGGCCCCCCAACCCCGCCTCCAGGTCTGCTTCTGGAGGGCGTCGCAGGTAAGTATGACCTTTATTAAACCATGCCCGTAGTGGAAGCTAACAAGTAGCTCCTTTGTCGCTTTGCACAAGGGACAGAAATACCTATCCTATACAGTACATTTCTCCCTCTAAGTCTAAGTAGCCGTTGTCTGTGCTTCAGAGGGGAGGGAGGGGATACTCCAAATTTGGGAGGGGAAAAAGTTAAGTGATCGGCGACAGAAAAAAGACATTGAAAGTAAATATGATAGAAATTCCAAGCTACGCCAGCTTGTCTGAATACGGTAGAAATAGTCCTTCGATCACACTAAACTCTAGGCTTCAAATCGGAGCTCACAAATCCTGACCCAACTGCAAAAGAAAAATCCGGATAGAGGGCGGGGCGGGTAGATGATGGGTGAGTGCGCTCTCGTTGCATGTTATTTCCTTCCACCAAGAAAGAGTAGATTTAAGCGATGTTTTTGTGGTAGGCTAGCTGTACAAGGAGGGATGAGAGGGAGATTATCATAAAGTGGTCTTTATAGGGGTAGAGAAAGGCTGAGCGGGTAAGAGGAGGAAGGCAGTGGTGACGACAAGCAGACTTATGGGGCAGTTGCGGTCATTGCGGGAACAGAACATAAGCTGTCAGTACAATATCTGGGGAAGGTAGGGAGGGAATGCCCCTCGGGCTTAGGCCGCACCGTTGATGGAAAACCTCCGAAGCTATAGCAGATGTATCACTCCCGCTTGGCCGCTTTTAGTAGCTCAGTAGAGTGGTGGTCCATATCTGGCCAGTCGGGGTCAAGTCGTCCCGCCTGAGTAGTAATTTTTTCGTCGCTCCATCGTGTCTACAGAGAGAGCTTGCTAAAGTGGTGCTCGGCCGCCCCCATCCAGCTTGCCGGGGTTGATGTCGCCACGCCCGAGGAGTACCTCCACCACTCCTTCATGTCCATTCTGGGCAGCCGACAAGAGCGGTATTCGGCCAAACTGATCTGGCTTGTCAGGGTTGACGCCCCGTCTAAGTAATATTTCGACCACTCCCAAGTGTCCACTGCAGGCAGCCTGCGTGAGTGGCGTTTGGCCACTCATGTCTGGTTTGTCGGGGTCGACATCGTCCCGTCCAGGTAGTATTCCAGCCACTCCCTCATACCCCTTGTAGACAGCCCACAAGAGTGGTGTCCGGCCGCCCATATCTGGTTTGTTGGGGTCGACCTCGTGCTGCCCAAGTAGTATTTTCACTATCCTCTCGCACCCATTGCAAGCAGCACGCGAGAGTGGCGTTTGGCCGCTCACATCTGGCTTGTCGGGATCGATGTCGCCCCGTCCGAGTAGTAATTTCACCACTCCCTCATACCCACCGTAAGCGGCCCACCAGAGCGGGGTCTGGCCCTCCTCATCTCGCTCGTCCGGGTTGACATCGCTCCGCCCGAGTAGTAATTTCACCACTCCCTCGTGCCCACCGTACGCAGCCCGCAAGAGTGGTGTTTGGCCGTCCTCACTTGGGAGGTTGGGGTCGACGTCATCCCGGCCAAGTAGTATTCCCACCACTTCTTCATGTCCATTCCCAGCGGCCCACAGGAGAGGTGTATTGCCCATGCAGATTCTTAGTTGGTATCGCAACCTTCGACCCCTGCCGAACCTGCTACAATCTCAGTAATCCCGAAGATAATTCGCAGCGTAGGCCATTGAGCAGGGAAATCTTATCAAAATCAATAGGGTAAACATACCGTGTCCGTGGTCTCCAGTGGCTATTGCAGTTGTCTAATAGCTTCAGCTCAAACAATACCACGCAATCTGAAAGGTACCGTTTCGCGTGGATTCCCGCATATAAAGTAGAATACTCCAGGAAGGGTCTGTGTTGGTGCTCGGGGAAGAGCGGGCTGGAGGGCGAGGAAGGAGTTGCAATTAAGATTCGGGGATCCTACCTCGACCGCTTGGGCGTGGTGCGGCTCATAATGTCTCAAGTGCTGCTCTCCATCAAAGTGCCATGTCAAAAGGCGATGCCAAGCCGCCAAGTCCTGTTTCACCCGTTTATCCGACTATGTGGCGCACGATCAGCTTCCCGAGCCACACGCCAGCCATCATTGCTGTGAGCTTTCTACACTCAACGAGAGGAGCAAGAATACTCGATAAGTATCGGTCAGGGGATAATTTGATGCAAATTCCGCAGTATCATTGCTTCTTCATACTGTATGTGACTTACTGTACGAGTACGGTGCTGTACCGTACTGTGCATTTTTGGCCACTTGGCATGCAAGTCGATATGGAAAACAGCACCAAGTCCTGCCATACATACCGGTATCCCACACAAAATGATCAAAAATTGCGCCAAGACCAATGTACGATCGTTCTTGAGGTTGAGCAGAATACTCGAGTAGACTACTCGTAATCCGGTTGCAAGAAGTAGTAGTGCGGCAAATTTTCTATGGGGGAGACATCTTGGCAGCAGGATTATTTTGCTCATTCCAAGCGCAGTCACTAGGCATAAGTCCTGGTGATTGCCGAATACTGAGAGAGTGTATGCATCCAAAGGGTAAATTATTTAGCAAAAGGCGGATAATAGTAATAATAGTACAGTATTGCAATTGTGAAAAAAAGCGAATAAAAGAGGAAATATTATTCCAGTACCATGGGAAGGGAAGGTATATTTAGTAACCGACTCTGTAGTAGGTGGAGGAGGTGTCGTGCTGTCGAACCCGTTGATGGCTTGGGTAATATTTATAGCTTTTTGCTGAGGATTTCGTATGCATTTTACATAGTCTGAAAGTGGGTGGTTTATGTGGTGTTTTTTTGTTATTTAAAGAGGTCAACAACAAGACCTCTGAGAGAGGGAAGGCGTCGCGGGATTTTTTTCTTCTGTTGGAAGGAGCCGTCCTTTGGGTTTTTGTCCTTCTTCTTTTTTTGCATCAATCGAATCAAATTATCACAGCTCTCTGGCCTTTACTCTTCTACTTTCATCAAGAGTCTTTGCTTCCGTTGATCGCCCTCTTCTCCGTCAATCCTCCGGGAGTGTCAGCTGTCAAGATTGCCAACCCCCATCAAAGAGTACCTTCCGGGGAAGACCCGTCACAGTACTATTATCGCCTAACTTTTGCAAGTAAGCTTCCACCAAGACTTTTCTCCAGTATGCGTTTTCAAAGTTAGAAAAGTTGACAAAAAGTGGCTTACTATTGTTTTTCCAGTAAGTTTGGCATGTACAAAAAATGGTTAATTTGCAATGATTTTATCTTAGTGAACGCTTGGGGGGGGGGGCCTGTTTTTGTCGTTCACTATAGCCATGGGCAACTGTAGATGAAGATTTGGTCTAAGCCGTTTGACTATATCAGTGGCTAGGAGGTTGTGAATATGGTTATTCTCCGTGAAAACCCCTTACACCGCTCATCATTTTTGGCGCCAGCCTCGTGCTGTTCTGTACAGGCATCATATATGTACTGGACAGTTTATCTCAGAATACGATCTAAAAAGTAAGATCTGATAACAGTGATAGTATATACACAGTGAGCATTTCTCAGCATGGAT
>Ga0307509_10011578_pt1 | contig 10661 bp, 2 predicted proteins | sample 10_EM_MG_FD_202245 | JGI IMG/M metagenome (GOLD analysis project Ga0307509, IMG submission 202245) | Populus trichocarpa ectomycorrhiza microbial communities from riparian zone in the Pacific Northwest, United States - 10_EM | ecosystem: Host-associated > Plants > Roots > Unclassified | place...
TAACAATCCAACACAAAGCCATCTGAAATATTTACAAATAGTTATAACATTTAACTTCAGAGAGAGTGGTTATTTTTAGAATATTTTTTATTTAAAAATATTATAAAATAATATTTTTATTTTTTAATAAAATGTGTGTTAAAATTCAACGACAAACACCCCTTACTCTCCTATTGACTGTAGAGATAGAATGAAACTGCCAAATATATATATATAAATAAACATGAGGTGGGCTGTACCAACATAATCTCATCAAGGCTTTTAAACCATTTTAGAACATGACGAAGAGACTGGTGAGAAATCCCAGTTTTCCATAACCAACTTTTAGATATAATGCTATATTTCCAAATTAAAGACCAATAATGTTATATATTTTTATACTTCGTTCACTAAAATGTAAAAAAATGATTTTTTTTAAATAACAAAATGACAGTTCAACCTCAAACAATTTCTTAAATAATATATAATGTTATAGATTTAATATAAAACTATTCATTTAATATTTTAAGTTTTTAAATAATATCAGAGTTATTAAATACATTATGAGAGTTAATATGGAGCAAGGTTTAGATTCAGGGTAAGTCAGGAGAATTAATCCAAATATTTTTTTTAAAAAAAAAACTTTAAAATAACATTATTTTAATTAAAAAATAGAAAAAGATCAAAGAAATTTTTACCAAATTTAAACTAAAATTTACCAGATTAATCGAATCATAAGTACACCTGAGTTTTTAACTGCATGTAACAAAAATTCTATATAATGGCCATCGTTAGTTTGATGACTGCCTGTGTAGATTCTTGTGGAAAAGATCAAAATACTTTCTTTCTTGTCTTCACAGTGGTTTAGAAAAGAAACTTAAGGTTAACCGAGTTTTATTTAAGAGTAATCATTTTACATTGTTCTAAAACAAAAAACAAAAATTGAAACTTCATGGAAATTGATGGACTGAGTCACCTTCCATAAAAGATCCACTTGATCAAAGATGGGCCCGCCGGACGGCAATGCATGGTGCTCTCCCCTATAAAGAGCCTTTGGCTCCTAGGAAGTATTTGATACATTAATTTCAAGCAGAAACAGAGGGGTACAAATGGGATTCAACAGGTTCTCTCTGCCAGCAGTGGCGGTGATAATGATGATTAATGCCATGCTTCTATCACAAGGGTGTTTGGAGGAAGAACGAATTGCTCTTTTGCAAATCAAAACTTCCTTTGGTGACGACCCAAATGACATTTCATCCCCGCTATTCTCTTGGGGAAAAAATGCCCTCTGTTGCAGCTGGGAAGGAGTTACCTGCAGCAATTCCACTACAAGACGAGTCGTCGAAATCCATCTTTTCTTTGCAAGAGATTGGTACTCATCTATGGGAGATTGGTACCTAAATGCATCTATATTTCTTCCCTTCCAAGAACTCAAAGTTCTTGACTTGGGTGGAAATGGCATAGCTGGCTGTGTTGCGAATGAAGGTTTGCCTCTTCATTAAAGACTTCATCTTTCATGATTTTAGCACGAAAATAAACATATATAAACTGAAATCGATTTATTCTTTTAATTAATCAAATAATTTCTTTGGCTTTATACCCTAACAACTAACTAGAAATCTTACGTGCATGCAGGTTTCGAAAGATTATCAAGGCTTAACAAATTGGAGGCTCTTTATTTGTTAAACAATAACTTCAATAATAGTATCCTATCATCCATGAAAGGGCTTTCATCTCTTAAATATCTAAATCTTGATTTCAACCGGTTGCAAGGATCAATAGACACGAAAGGTACCTAGACCCACACAAACACATCATCACAATCAATTGAAAAAGACTCGAAATGTTAGACACACACATGTTCTATTTATTCTTTGATATGAAGTTATGAATTGATCCTTATAAGTTTCAATTCGAGAATAACAAGCCTAAAAGTTTTATATTAATTTTTCTCTTTTGTATGATTTTCTTAACTTAGAATTTGATTCATTGAGGAACTTGAAGGAGCTATTGCTGGCTGAAAATGAGATCCAAGATTTTATAACCTTAACAGGTATCAATTAATTAGTGCCCAATATCCATCTTACGTTTAATATTTCAAGTTTCAGATTAAGTATATTTGTTCTCTTTAGTGCTTATTTTGATTTAAATTTTATTTTTATTATATTTTAATCCCAAAAAAATAAGACAAGACAGGAAGGGATAGGTAGGTCATGTTCCTACCATAAAAAAACCAATCATGAATTTTTTTTTTTTGTCTACGTGACCTAGGAAAACATATCTCTCTCTGCTAGATTAAAAAAAATCTAGTTGTGCCAAAGTGTGAATAATATATTAATTATACCAAACCTCTATGTACCTTTATTTAAATCAAGCTACATCACAATACTACTTTACATTTCGAGCCTGTTTGGTGTTATTGTTGAATTGTTATTTTATTATTTTTTGAATTTTTTTGATTTAAAAATAAATTTTTAAAAATAAAAAAAATATTTTGATATGTTTCAAATAAAAAAAACATTTTAAAACACAATTTTTACATACACACTCTCAAATAGGTTATGTGATGAATAATTATTTAGCTTGATACCTGTTATTTTTTTTTTTAATTTCTAACTACACTTCAAATAATTAATGATTTTGACATGAGTGATAATCATGTAGTTGGTTTTCAAATCAAAGACTTGTTTCTTAATTAAATTCTTTGAAGACAAAAATGAATATTTAGGATTTGAAATGTAATTGATTTTTTTTAAATTAATTACTAACCGCTTGCTATAAATATCAAGCAGGCTCTGAAGGACCATCAAGACTTAACAAATTGGAGACTCTTGATTTAAGCTCAAATTACCTCTACGATAGCACCTTATCATTTTTCAAAGGGCTTTCATCTCTTAAATATCTATATCTTGATCACAACTGGCTGCATGGATCAATAGACACGAAAGGTTACATGCCTACATATATTCCTTTATATATATATATATATATATTACTAGATTTTTTTACAAGTGATAAGATGATTTTATTTTATTTTTTGTTTGTAATTTTAGAATATAGTCTCGAAACTACCTAGTTAATTGGAATTAAATAATCAAAACCAATATTATACATGAAAATAATTAAAGTCCCTTTTAATAATCACTACTAGCAACGCACTTCCACAACTACCATACCATCTGTTTTCTATAATAGTTTTAGTACTTTATTATTAGAACAATAAGGATATGTATTTTTAACAGTATTTCTAAAATTTATTTGGTTTTGTTGTGCTTTCACATAAAACACCTACTTTAATTAATTATAAAAGAAGCAAGGAATTACATGATTATCTCGTAATCATCTTTTACATGTTTTTTTTCTAGAATAGCATGCTTGCCTTTTCTAAAAACAAATTCTTTATCGATTATAATAATCTTTTACACTATTTTTTTACTTTATTAATATGAATAACTTATTTTCTTAAACTCAAATTTACTCAAACGATAGGAATAAATTAAGTTAATATTGGACTCGTAGCATTTTTTTCAAACTATTAGAAGAACTAAACATGTATACAAGAAAAGAATATTTAATACATGGAATTAGGAATCTTTAATAGTATATTATTAAAATAATAAGGAAATGGATTTTTTTTCTTTAGATAAATATATGAACAAGGATAATATATTTGTTTTTCATATCAATGGAAAATAATCCTTATTTTTTTGATTTATTATTTTCGTTCTTCGTTCTTTTATAAAAGTTTTGTTTGTTTTCAATTTACTCAATCAATTACAATTTGTCAAATATTTTGTTTTCAATTCGGTCTTTATTCTTTAATTTCTATTTTTTTACTTAGTTTTTTTGTTAAAATTTTATTAGTTTTCAATTTCAATCAAGGTTTATGTTATTTTTTTTTAATTTGGCCCTCATTATTTTGATTTGTTTTTCTATTTGTGAAAGTTATTTTTATTTTCAATTTAATACTCCAATTGAAAATTTTTGCTTGCCCTTTAATTTATTTTTAATTTTAATTTTCAACCTCATTCTTTTAATTATAATTTTTTTATTTTGAAACTTTTGTGTAATTGATTTTTTTTCTTAGTTTCATCCTTTAGCTTCTCATTTGTCAGGGATCGAGCTTCATGATTTTTTTATTTATAGTGCTTCCAAACTAATGACCCAGGTCACAAGTTTTAAAGTTAATGCGGTTCAACATTCTTTTTTCTTGCTCATTTTCTTTTTTAATTTTATCGTTCTATATTATTTTAAAAATATATTTTTATTTTTATTTTAATCAATCAGTTTCATATGTGTTTTTATTTCTATTATCTTTTTATTGATTTTAATAAATAAATTCAGTAAATACAACTGGGTAAATATATTATTTTACGTGATCAAATATCTATTCTAGATCTATCTTTTAATTTTTCAAGTTTTTATTGTAGTTATTGTTAATGATTTTTTTTTCATTTATTTACTTGGATGATTATCGATTTATTTAATTAGATACTAGCATAAGCTTTTTGATTTATATTTTGAATTTTTTATGTAAAAAAACACATTAAAATATCTTGCATATTCAGTTTTCCTTTTTAAAAATATACGACTCGCAGTGAAATATGGGACAAATAGCTATATATATATATATAAAAGAAAGGGATGCAAATCTAAGTGTATTCAATGGGAAAGACATGAATTGTTTAATAGTCAATATATTTAAACCTAAACCCATATTTTGTATTAAATTTATATGAATGCACAAGCCAATGTGAGGGTGTGGAACATGCATATAAAATTATATGCAGAGAACTTAATTGTAATCGACGTTCAAACTAGTTTGAGGATATCTCTTACCATTAAACCGATAAAATAAAAGATTTAACATGGAAACTGGGTTTCTTTAGCCCTATGTATAGACAAAAAGTAGAAAAAATAAAATATTCATGCCAAAGTTGAAAAAAGAGAAAAATATGAGAAGAGGTTTTAAATAAATAGTTTGAATTTAGTTTATGTTATCACATAAACCAATTGAATTATTTAAAATTTATATTAGATATTTTTAGATACAATGTAAAAATAATAATAATGAAGAAAAGCATCTCTTACACTAGTTCAATCTTTATTAATAAGTCCTCCAAGTTGTTTAAAAGTTTATGATAATATAGGATTTGGATTATGTAATTTTTGAAACTTTATTATTTTGTTAATTATGCTTTTTCTTTCTTAATAAAATTACAAAATCAATTTATACAATAGTATCTCTTTAGAGTAATAAGAATGTCATTCTAAATGCATCAAGAAAATTATATATATAATTTTATTACTTTTTTTATTTATTTTAGTTTTAGGGAATAATCTCTTAAAACCAATTTCAAATTAATAAAAAAAAATTAAAAATTGATACGACGCACCAATTAAAAATCTCAAAACCAATTTCAAATATAATCAAATCATTAAGAAATTGATTACATGTGAATAATTAAACAACCACATTATATTATTACCTCAATGCAGAGCCATATAACTAGTTTAGTAATATTTTCCTAGTCCTCGCATATAAGAAAAGCCTTCATTAATCCTATATTGCTCGCTCTCTGTACGATCCTATAGTTTGCATTAAATTATTGTATGCTAAATTTCTTTTAACATGGATAATTTGCAGGCCTTTGTGAGTTAAATCGTCTCCAGAAACTAGATATTAGCTATAATAATATCACTGGTTCTTTGCCTTCGTGTTTCTCGAATTTGACAAACCTTCAAGCTTTAGATATCTCTTTCAACCACTTCACTGGGAATATATCCTTGAGTCTCATTGGTAGTCTCACGTCTATTCGAGATCTAAAACTGTCAGACAATCACTTTCAAATACCAATCTCACTTGGCCCATTTTTTAACCTTTCAAACCTCAAGAATTTGAATGGTGACCGTAATGAATTATACGAGTCAACAGAGCTGGTACACAATTTAATTCCAAGGTTCCAGTTACAGGGGCTTTCTTTGGCATGTACCGGATCCAGCTGGACATTTCCGAAATTCCTGTATTATCAACATGACCTTCAATTTGTTGATCTCTCACACATCAAAATGACAGGAGAATTTCCGAGGTGGTTGTTACAAAACAACACAAAACTCGAAGAGCTTTATTTGGTCAATAATTCTCTTTCAGGATCTTTTCATTTAGCAAATCATTCCCTTGTGAGTTGGTTGTCACATTTGGATATCTCGAGAAATCGCATCCACAATGAAATTCCCACCGAAATTGGAGCATATTTCCCGAGGTTAGTGTTTTTGAACCTGTCCAGAAATGATTTCAGTGGTAGCATTCCCTCTTCGATCAGCAATATGAGCCTCTTGGAAGTCTTAGATTTGTCCAACAATGGCTTGTCAGGCAACATACCCGAGCAGTTGGTGGAAGGCTGTTTATCATTAGGTGTTCTCGTGCTTTCAAATAATTATTTGAAAGGCCAGTTTTTTTGGAAAAAATTCAACTTAACATACTTGACCGAGCTGATATTAAAAGGGAATCAGTTAACCGGGATTCTTCCGAATAGCTTGTCTAATGGTTCTCGTTTGGAAACATTGGATGTCAGTCTCAATAATTTATCTGGCAAGATACCGAGATGGATGTTTTCTCTTCTATATTTAAACCTTTCAGAGAACAATCTTTTTGGAAGTCTACCATCCAACTTTTGTTCTTCAGGGATGATGACAAGATCACTGATTGGTGCACTTGATGGCTGCTCGTGGCTGAACAAATTAGATCTTAGCCATAACAGTTTGACTGGAGAGATTCCTTTTGAGCTTGGATACCTTAACAACATCCACGTGTTGAATCTATCTCATAACAGTTTAACAGGTCCAATACCACCTGCATTTTCAAACCTGAAGAAGATTGAAAGCTTGGATATTTCTTACAACAACTTGAACGGGAAAATTCCTTATCAGCTTGTCGACTTAAACTCCCTTTTTACTTTCAGTGTAGCCTACAATAACTTATCTGGCAAAATACCAGAGATGGTTGCACAATTTGTAACATTCAGCGAGTCTAGTTACGAGGGAAATCCGTTGCTTTGTGGACCACCGCTCACCAATAATTGCAGTGGAGAAATATTGCCATCACCGTTATCAAGGTATGGCTTCATTGATATGCAGGCTTTCTATGTGACATTTTCAGTGGCATACATCATAAACCTGTTGACAATAAGTGCAGTTTTATACATAAACCCACACTGGAGACGAGCATGGTTTTACTTTATTAGGGAGAGCATCAATAATTGTTATTACTTTCTTGTGGACAATTTACATGTGCCAGCCAGGTTTAGACGATTTCAGCCTTGTGTCTAAAAAGGTATTGGCTCAGTGTATATTGATCAATAAACTAATCTTTATAAATGGTGTTAATATATGTTCAAACACTTTGTGGCATCTTGCAAATAATTTTCTGTTTTTTTCTTACCTTACTACCAAGCAAACTTGCAAGGAAGCAAATCATTTGTTTTTTATTCTCCTTTCAAGACTAATTTTTGTTATATAGTTGCACCTGTCTTTGAATTAGAGATTTGTTAAAACTTCTTACTTTTGATGCGTTTGAGAGAAAATAGTATACCAAGACTCAAGGCATGGAAAAGACAACAATAATGCTGGATTTTTTATTGAGTATTTGCTTGAACATATATACAGTGCTATGTTGACTTTACTGTTACAACTAATAAAATTACAATATGATTTCTGTTATGAAAAAATATGAAGGGTCATGTTGGTGAGATATCATGAGAGTTGACCGGTTCTCTATATCCAAAGAGTTATAATTAATTAACAAAATAAATGCTATATATCCAATAAATATTTTCATAGTTTTAAAACGTGAATAGTCATAGTTACGAGTTTGTGTGATGTGCTTATTGAGGTAAGTCTTAATATAGATATAAGTAGGCTCTATATTAAGTGTTATTTGTTTTGAAAACTTAATTTCAGTGTTGATTAATGTATTAAGTGTTAATATATGCTATTAATATGATGAAATAAAATTCATTTTTTACTATCGAATGGGTATATAGGTTTCCTCGGAATGAATATCTAAGGCATTTACTAAAACTTTGTAGTTACATTTGAATTCTGGAGTGTCATGTGGTAATTTTGATTTGTATGATAAATATCTTTATATTAAGATTATATTTGAGAGTACTGTAACTTCTGTTTTTCAAAAGTATTTGTTTAGAAAAAACATTAATTTGAGTTTTTTTAATTTTTAATAATTTTAATGTACTGATAAAAAAAAAAAATCCTTTTAAAAAACCACAAAACACTAAACATTAAATTATATTATATGCAATTATCAAGTATGTTAATGATTTAGTGTATTTTAGAATTAGTTTTTAGAGATTAGGGTTTAAAGTTTTTTAAAAGGTAAAATGTTTATCTGTTTCTAGGAGGTTTAAGGTTTTTTAAATGTTAGAGTTTAGGGTTTAATATATTTTAGTGTTTAGGATTTTTTAAGGGAGGTTTAGCGTATTATAGGCTTAGAGTATATGGTGTTGCACGTCACCAGCACGGCATCTGCTGACGATTTTTTTTCTCTCTCGTTGTTTGCTTTGATTCGTCACGAGTCACCACCTAGTATTTAATTAAAAGCTACTAGAAAACTTGGGTATACTGGTCTTGTCAAAGATTCACGGGTAAAAAACTGGTTATGGTTAGGAAAGGTATTAGCACCCCCTAAAAAACAATCTGGAATTACAAGGGAAGGTCTTCTGCACACCCGGAACAGTGCAGGCAGACTTCTGGAGCTGCAAGACAGTGGCGGCATGTCTGCTCCACGCGCCGCCTTCACTGGCGGCGCGTGAGAAAATCCAAGCAACGAAGGGATCTGGAACGGCTTCCTCCCTTCTTCCTTTCCCTGCCGGCGGTGACTCCCACCGTCACCTGCAAAAGAAGAGAAGACACAAGCCAAGTTTCGGTTCTAATCTCCTTTTTAGATCTGTTCCCTTCCGTCTTCTTTCTTTCCCTTCAGATCTGTTTCCACTGCAGATCTTCTCCTTTACAAGCGGTCGATGGCTCTGAGTTCAGGGCGTCTTTGGTCGGATTACAGAGGCCGAGGGGTGTGGCTTGTGGTCGGCGCGCTCTGTTGAAACTGCTATGTTTGGGCTGCTACCGGAGGAGAAAGGACTGTTGGGCGGGAGCTGGTGAAGATGGAGACGGTGGGTCTGTGGTCGGCTGCTGTGGTCGGGTCTGTTCGTTGACCCGGAGAGGTAGGCCGATGGGTCGGCTGAGAGAGGAGAGGAGCCTGGTGAGGGGGTGGTCGGCTTGATCTTGGCGAGCTGGGGCTGTTGAAGCTGCGGTGAAGGAGAAGCTGGGTGTGGCCTGGTTTGTGTTAGGCAGTGGGCAAGGGAGGAGGAAAATCGTCTGGTCAGTGGGGTTCGGTGAGGCTGATTTGTGAGGGTGGGGAAGATCGGCTGTCCGGTTGAGGGAGAAGAGAGAAAAAAATCAAAAGGGGGGATAGGGGGCTGGCGGCCGGTTTTCGGTGAGGGAGAAGAAAAGTTAATCTTTTAGGGTTTCTCCTTTTTTTTTTTTTTTTTTTTTGGTGTTGCCTCACCCCCAAAGTCTCAAAATTATAGGTAAACTATTTATAGGTAAAATGTTACTTGGGCCTCAAAATTGGTCCCTTAACTTTTTCTTTAATATATTTTTTGAAAACGAGCAATATCAACATCGACTCAAATGAGAAAAATCAATAATTTTAAAAATGATGCGTGAAAAGTCGAACGCATTTAAAAGACCTTTAAAACTTTTTTAGACGACGTTGAAAACGCTAAAAACGATACAAATATATTAAAAACATATTTTTTTGAATTTTGGTTGTTTTTTGCTATTTTTAGATTTTTTGAAAATTTATCGAAAAGGTGGGTCAAAAATTGGGTAACAACATAAGGGTTAGACTTTAAGATTTATGGTGTTTTAAGGGTTAGTAGGGTAAAAGTTTTTAGGGTTTAAGGTTTGGTTTTTTGGGGTTTAGGGTATGGTAGGGGTTTTAGGGTTTTTTAGTGGTAGGGTAGTGTATTTCAAGGGTTAAAATTTAGGAATTAGAATTTACAGGGTTAAGACTTTTTTGTAGGGTTAAAGGTTTTTTAGTTGTTAGAGTTTAAGGTTTTTTTAAAAGGTAAATGTAGGGTTTAGGATTTAAATTTTGAATTTTTTAGGGTTTAGAATTCTAGGGTTTAAGGTATTCTAGGGTTTAGGGTATTTTAAGAGGTACAAGTTTAGGGTTTACGGGTTAAGACTATTTTAGGGTTACAGTTGTTTTACGATTTAAGGTATTTTAAAGGTTAAAGTTAGAGTTTTTTATAATGGTTAGAGTTTAGGGTATTGTAGTTTTAGGTGTTTTAGTGGTCTATAGTTTAGGGTTTAGGATGTTTTAAGTGTTAGTAGTTGTTATACGGTTTTTCTAGGGTTTCAGGGTATTTTAAGAGGTAAGGTTTAAAGGTATTTTAAGGTTTATGAATTAGGGTTTAGGTGTTAAAGTTTTTTGAGAATTTAGAGTATTGTTAGTGGTTAGTTTTGTTTAGGAGTTAGGGGTATTTTAAGGTTTGAGTTTAAAGTTTATGAATTAGGGTTATAGAGTTTTTTAAGGTTTTGAAAATTTTTGATTTAGCTCCTAATTCCACCTATTGAAAAATGTGTTTCAACTTTTACGCTACATT
>Ga0307509_10011579_pt1 | contig 10660 bp, 13 predicted proteins | sample 10_EM_MG_FD_202245 | JGI IMG/M metagenome (GOLD analysis project Ga0307509, IMG submission 202245) | Populus trichocarpa ectomycorrhiza microbial communities from riparian zone in the Pacific Northwest, United States - 10_EM | ecosystem: Host-associated > Plants > Roots > Unclassified | place...
TATTAGCTCTACGATATGTTGAGGTACGGCTACCCACTTAGGTCATGTCTATGGGTTAGGTCTATCATTGGTTGTGCGGGAGTGGGCTTGGCATGGGATTTCCTTTAAGTAGTCTTCTCTCTTGTATGACTAGTCATTAACAAACATCTCACCTCACACACGTATCACACACACATCCCAACACTCTCGACGACATTGAAAATTTGCTCCAGCCTAGCTCAAGCTTCCAGGACCCTGCAGATATATTATGTATACGCGGGCGCTAGCCGCCTCAAGCGTCGGGGACATAAGTTAGGCATGATGACGAACCCCGGCAGGGCTTAAAGAAACTCTCTTACTAGGATAAGTCGATCCAGTATGCCGGGGGTGCTGGGACAGGGGTTGTCTCGGATTTGGTTTGGTGGTAAAGGGCGAGAGAGGTCACAGAAGAGTTAAAGGGATTGTGAGAAAGCAGTTCAGAGAGGGGAGAGGAAAATACAAGGAACTGCCAGAAAAAAAAAACTACTAATAGAACATGGTGAACGGAAATCCTTGTAGCTCGGCATGGCCGACAAATTATAAGAATCCTTTCTAGATGAGAACGGCAATGACGCTCTGAAAGCCTGAGCCGGATCAGGCCTCACCCACGAGCTACAAGCTATTCAAACCTCTTGGTCATACGAGCCGAGCTTGGTCAAGTCGATGGTTTCTCCCGTCTTAAATTACCTGTGCAGGTACTGTATTGCACGTCAGAAGCTGCATATTAACTGCAACCACGACTGCTCAAAGGATGTACTTTAGGAATACCGCTCAATCTCTCGAAATTTATAGTAATAATCAATCACGTTTATTCTTTAACGTAGCATGACAAGAAATATCAGTGGGTCCGATAAACATGTTTCGACAAGGTCACGAGGTATCACTCGTGCCACATTTTCTTTTGATCAATGACTCGAGTCTTGGTTTTGTGACCGACGTGCCAACGGGTGTATATATACGTGTCTAGGGGCGGAGAAAGAGTGGGAAGAAGAGGAAGGGATAAGTGTGATTAGAGAGGCCAGCCCATCTGATATGGAGTGTGCTCAAAGTTTTCAACATTAAAGGAGGAACCAATGTCAGAAAAGGGACGAAAGCTCTGCTCCGGTAAAATTGTGGGGGAAAAGCAATGCGGTCTTGACTTGACTAGGGAAGTCTTTGGTGCCAGCGCAACTAGACAATCACTCCCAGTCACAAGAAATAAAGCGTTATGAGGGTGGCGAGGTAATTATGTCTTCCGGATCTCCTATTATGCATGAAGTTAAGTGGTATCATAATTCTAGCGTGAGGTGTGCAGTGACCGGGGACACGGCGATGGACTGCTGTTTTTACACCCTTTTGTTTCGCGCCCACCGCCGTTCGGCACCGGAGCCTAGTCCAGTCCGCTGCCCCGTGCGGCCCGGGACAGGGAACTGATCCGCTCGAGAATGCGATCTCATATCCAGGATAAAGGGTGTCCGGGATGGTGGACTCGCAGCCCCCCCCTCCCCTCAGAGTCCGACCGAGCTCCTGTAATTTGCCGGAAGCTCTCCGTTCACCCGTTATAGTTCGTGCTTTAGTTTCCGGAGATGTCACTTGTTGAGGGAGATATATATATCACGGCCTGTCCTCAGTTAGCATTTTTATTGATCGTTTGGCTATTCATTATCCCACGTTCGGTTGCGCTCTACCCAGAGTTATTCTATCCTCACCCCTTCACCCTTCAGCTCTTCCTATAGATTTCTTCAGGGGCCTCCCTAGAACATATCCAAGCCTTTTCCTTTGGGGATATTTGACCAAAGTTCAAACAGACGAGGTATCTCAAAACCGACTCCGATAGATTTCCGACTATGCTATAACCTCTTTACGAATACAACACCTATGCTACTAACGGTCATTCGATGTTAAATAGACACCTTCTATGCCCGCCTGAGCTCCGCCACTTGCCTCCCCGACCTGGTCCCCCCAATTATCTGGCATGGCCGTAACACTAGTCATAAGGAAGGGTGTCCTGGAATATCAAGTACTTTATCTGCTCGGTATCATTGCTTCTGGGGGTAGAATATTTTTTTCAGAGCACAAAGTTAAAGCCTAGGAGAGAGGCCCAAGATGTGATTGGCTAAGATATGTACAAAGAGGGCTGCGAGGTTGAAAATAAGCGAACAGGGGGTATGCCACAAGCAACTCGACAATAAGGGCTTCGGAAATTTGAAGGAGAATTTGGTTTCCTAAGATCTAGGGAGACATGTTTGTTATGGGTGGCATTATGTGGGTGGATGGCTAGTGAGCCAGTGTCTGGGAGGTCTTATGATAGGGCTGAGACCATCTCAAGCTAAGGCATAGATGTCAGAATGGCTCTGGATGAGCCTCGGTTTATGACCAGAGAGCCCTGCAATTTGGCACTCACTTTTTGTCGCTCCTTGGGATGGGGCTGGTTGTTGATACTAGTTTCTGCCTGTAGGGGAAATGTTTTGTTCCTCTCTTTACCCCTTCCTATTAGAGTCCTGGCGAGCACTACAGGATATTGCAGTGCTCGCCTCTCTCCTAATTACCGCAAGTGCTCCTACCTCTGTTGCTAGTTCTGCTTCCTTTTCACGTTTTGTCTAACATTTTGTGAATGGAGGCATCCGGGGAAACCTGCGGATTGGGAATTCGGGGGAGCTCTCCCTTGCTGTGTGCATAAATGGCTGGCCTATTTTCCTACTCCTGTTCTACATCCGAATAAATCCTCAGCAGACAATTATTTCATCTATCCAATGCCACAGGGGGGGTTCCGCCGTGTTATGACTCCAAGGTTGATTTGGGCTAACGTAGGAAATACTGACACTTTAAACTCACAAACCCGGAAAAGTCAGAGAAGTGCGCTAAGCATGAGAACCCTCACATTTTCTCCGGAAAACTTCCAAGCAAATAATGCCCACCCGATCGTAAAACCTCCCTTGCATTATACGATACCCGGATTTCCTCCTCTGACCCACGTTGACCCAATGAAGCCCTCCCGATGCAAAGATTCCCCGGGAAACCTTGCTACCGGCACTGTAACCCCTAACACATTGAATGGCTTACTGCCGGTTTAAGGTTAATGCATGCGCTACCTATCCTGGCAGGAATTCCATGAGTCGGCACCCAGGCATCATCCCTACAAGTACCAGAGTAAATTGCCCTAGAAGTAGTGGTGGGCCCGTATCATGATTCAGCAGTAGGTGCTTACTAGTAATACCGCTATTGGAAATGATACTGAACTAATTCCCCCGAGCCAAAACTTCCATGCGATTATTTAGCTTGAGGCGCTTCTGTAAGAATACCGGTAGTAGAAAATACTTTGCCTTTACTACGGTAGTCTTAAAATACGGTCATACTCAATTAATTTAGTTTATGTGCTTCTGTGACATTTCGTTTTGGCTGTTAGGTTTAGGTTAGCAGTAGGTACGGGTAGCTATCCTCATATGTGTTGGGGTTGAGTATAGGGTTAGTAGAACCGGATGTTGGGTCTTGGCAGTCATGTATTCTATATATTCCTACGGTCATAGATAGGAAATACACCAAGTCATTCTTCCTCCACCACCACGTTCCTACATTGGCGACAGAACGGGTATATTGTTTATTCCAAGCCATTTTAGAACAGCTGTCTATATATATCGAGGATATTTCTTTAGCTGTTTCTTCAACGGAAGCCCGAAATATATACTTTCGCTCACAGATATCGCCTTCCTCGGGGCCACACTTCTATCGATTTAGTTGACTGTAAGATTCAATGGGTCAATTAGGAGGCTTATAATGACTATAAGGAGGGGGGTATTTGATAGCAGTGTATGTGGTACTTTGTAAGCCTGAGGAGAGAGTACTATTGTACTGTATATGATCTCACCTCCATACCAGTATATCAAGCAAACCAAACTTGACGGCTGTCCGATGGTGGCGAGTACCCCATACAAGGTTACCTTTCAGTCTATTAATTACAAAATGCTTATCGAGGGAGGACGAATAGATACGAACGCCCTGCGCCGTAACTAGGATCTGTAAAAGCATCTCCCATTCGTGCAGCACCAGCCCCAAAAAAGAAATCATTATTATCCTTTAGCTTTGGGAGCGAGGCTACTTAGCTAGACTCCATGATGTTACTTGTAGAATGTCAACAAATAGAATTGGAATGAGCTTCATACCCCCGGCCGCTATGTCAAAATGCACCTCTGTTGATCCAGAAAAGGTGCTTCTAATGATACACCCCTCTCAAGATATGAAGAAGAAGAAATTGGAGAGGGAAATAATGCTGCAAGTCCAAATTAATTAAACCACCAAATCTGTAGCAGCCAGTGCTAGCGTACAGTACAAATAAAAGATACAAAATGAAACTAACCTGAACAGGAGTACCGGTACTTTACTGACTCAAAAGAATAGAAATATTAGCCTAAACAAATTACTCTCAAGCTGAACACTTTAACATATCGAAGAACACAGATGCGCAAGCCCGGTGGCAGAATTACAGTTAGAGCTGAAGGAGGTATTATAGTATCGCTTATCGGTACTGGAAAGAGGTAAGGGAGAGGTATGCTTCAAATCAACCCTGTAAGAGGACAAAAAGCAGTGAGGGAAGCCTAAGTATATGCAGATGCAAACTAGAAGCGCATTTATCGATCACTAATGCCTTAACATATTGCCAGTTGGACTATATGAAGCTGTCAAATTTGTCACTAGGAACCTTAAGACCGCAACGATCCGAGCTTGCTGAGAATATTTAAACCCATCAAGAGTGCTCCTCGTTTGAGCACTGGAAAGACCGAAAATCTGATTTTTCTGACAAAGTCCGGCTAACTATCTCCAAACCCAGCCTTCCCGTGCGCAGCGAGGAATTCGACTATTCAGACAGCCCAAGGGATATTATCCGAGTGCCGGTCTATTTTATTAACTGCCCCACACACCGATCAAGAGATTTGGAGCAAGCCCACCTCACTGAATATAAATTTGATGTCCTGGCACATGGTATGATACCCTGGTTTTTATCGCAATCAGACCCCGTAGCCTTTAAAACAATCTCTGGGACCGGGCTTCCGGCAATGCCCTGTATTAAATCCTCTATCGATATTATCATACATACTACCGGTACTCATATTTTTTTTCCGCGCTTCAGCACTAGACAGGTGTCAAAAATGAGTGCTATGCTTCGTGTGAGAATACCCTTGGGGCTCGTTTCCCTGCTGCCAAGATTGAACAGCAATCAGAACCCGAGCCAGTTGCGATTGCCCCATCGTTCCCTCCACTGGTAGTGGGAAGCTACAGCAAAGCCATGAAGAAACTCTGGTCACTGCAACAAACCACAAAATTGGTGATGTTGGGTTCTACGAGTAATTGCTGGTACGCCTTCTAGCTAGTGTCAGGCTAGAAGGGGGGTCAAAGAACAGGGGCTCAACAGACACTGCACTTGGTAAGTGGTGATTTTGTTTCGTCTGTTCCCTGAGGCCCCCGGTTCATTGACCCATCTTATCTCGTCAGGATGCAAGTATTATGTTTATCGTAGTAAGTTACCGTTGAATTCCAGATATAAGGCGTATCCAGAAGTTGGGCCCGCCTGGCAATAGGTAGTTGCCCCTAGCTACCGCTCTTTCTTATATAGCTTTTCTTCCAAGCTTTAATAGAGATCTAAAGATAAACACGCACAGCACCCCCAAAACCTATGTAAACACCTAGTCAGACTACCGGTGCTCCGTTAATTTCAGGAATAGAGGTATGGTACAGTACCGTACTGTACAAGCACCAGGACAATCCACACAGGAGTTGGAATATTCTCATTCTAGCACTTTCACTTTCGATGCCGGCTTTGGTGCTTTCCCCTGATTCCGCGACTTGAGCCCCACACAAAGCTTGTTACCCCGCATTTCACTCCGCCCGTCAGCTTAACCGAGCATGAGAAGAAGCTCCCCAACAGAGAAAATACCTTTCTCATCAAAAGCAACTGGTGGACAGCCAACGGATACAAGTATGATGCCCATTCAAGCTCAATTCCCTCCTTACATCATACGCCCTCGACATTTTCTGATCGTACGAGCAGAGTGAATCGCGGAAAGAGTGCCTCCAGCATGTAGCTTACCGGTATTTTTCCTGCGGACGGTGTGGTGACATCGCATCACGCAGCGAAAAATGATAGGGAGAATGTGAAAATACAAATAAATAAAAAAGGTCAATCCACATGTCATACCACTTTCTAACGGATATAAAAACCCCCATCTCTGTCCTTTTTCTTTCGAGGTCTTGTCATGCTCCACGCATCCCTCAACGGAGAAGAGATACGGCACGGGAGTTACGTAACCCACCAAACCCGAGTCATTCTCGCCGCCCTCGGAGGGAAAGTACCCTATCAGCCTCAGGGCAAAGCTGGCTATTTTAATATTATTATCTACGGCTAACACCACTTTAGAGGGATGGGGGAAATAGACCGGAGAAAGAGTTTTCTGTTGGGAGTGTGAAGGGAAGGGTGGAGGAAAGCGTCTGCTCGCTGTAGGTTATTCCGGTAATAATAAAACATGAATTAACAAACATAGCCGCTGCTGGTGTGATGGGCGCGGGGGTCCGGCAAATGAGTGATAGGAAGAGGGAGAGAGAGGCATTATCTTTTGGCGTTGGGATGAATACCAAGTGTGCAGCTTCGAAATGTGAGAGGGATGGAGGAAGCGATATTAAATGATCGCTGTCTAGATTGACAGATCCGGAACACCTGCACATGACCTGTGCTACGCAACCTAGCGGGAACAAAAAAGTCAAAACCCAAGATACCCCTCATCTGTTTTGCCCTAATCTGTGCCTGTCTCTTCTTCCTTTCTTTCATTGCTCTCCTCCTCCTTTCCCCCCTCATCTCTCCTCTCCTCACCCTACCACCGTGAGTGACACCCCCGAGAAACTCTATTCAAGACTACACGACATACCGGGCTTTCCTTTGCTGTGCCCGTGCCAGAGCCGACGGAACCGGCTAACATTGTGTCCCTGCATCCAGCTCCCAGCCTCTTGATTCTGATCTTTCCTACTCCGGTCTATTTCCTCCCTTCAAAGGTATGTCCTTCGGTTCTTACCATTATTCCCTTCCTCTCCCTCTCCGTGAAATCCAGAAGCTAGTTTCAATCCCGCTAAAAAAAAAAGACAACTAGAATCATGTCGGCAGCAGCAGCACCAGGCCGTTCTGTTGGTCGTGGCGGCAAATCTGACATCTTGCACCACCCCATTACTCGCAGTGTACTCCCGTTCCTCAATGGTGGAGCAGCAGGAATGATTGCAACAAGTGTTATTCAGCCAGTGGACATGGTCAAGGTGTGTTTTCTTGCCCCCTGCGGAAGTTTGTTGGTTAGCGGAAGAGTGAAATTTCTCAGTGAACACTGAATATTGGGAAATGATTAAATAATTTTTTTTCTAACACGGAATTCCCTAGGTCCGTATCCAATTAGCTGGTGAAGGTGTTGGCAAGGGCGCACACCGACCCTCTGCTTTCAAAGTAGCCGGCGACATTATAAAGCAAGGCAAGTTCCTTGATCTTTATAGCGGTCTCTCCGCTGGCCTGCTCCGTCAAGCAGTCTATACGACGGCCCGAATGGGCTTCTTCACGACGTTTATGAATAAAATCACCACCAATGCCAAGGCTGAGGGTCGCCCTGTAACATTCGGCGAGAGGACACTTGCAGCATTGTCCGCCGGTGGATTGGGAGCAGTCTTGGGCAATCCGGCAGATCTGGCGCTTATTAGAATGCAATCTGATGGCCTGAGACCCCTGGCGGAGAGAAAAAATTACACGAGTGTTGTGAATGCTCTTAAAAGGATTGCGGGCGAGGAAGGCATTACCGCGCTATGGAATGGTTGTTTGCCCACTGTTGCAAGAGCTATGGCACTAAATTTCGGTCAATTGGCCTTCTACTCAGAAAGCAAAGCTCGATTTGCAAAGATTGAGGCATTTGATAGTGTCCTTGGGAAGGGGAAGAACGCAGAGGTCGGAAGGGGAATCGCAGCTAGTGCAGTTGCGGGCTTCTTTGCCAGTTTTTTCAGCTTGCCGTTTGATTTCGTATGTCCCAGATCCATCCATAATGCCAAACGTAGGGGGCTAACAGGCAGTAATGGGGTAGGTCAAAACTAGACTGCAAAAGCAAACCAAGGGTCCTGATGGAAAGCTTCCGTATAAGGGAAGCTTGGACTGTGCCATGAAGGTTGCGAAGGAGGAAGGACTGTTGAGATTTTACAGAGGTTTCGGAACGTAAGCTTTACTGATTGTGTCATATTTCCGACCATAATCTGACGATTGATAGATACTACGTTCGCATCGCACCACACGCAATGTTAACTGTTCTGTTTGCGGATTGGTTCTTGAAATTGACAGCATAGATTTGAGTAATTGGAGGAAGGTTAAAACAGGATTTGGGGGGGGGGGTTCTTGTCGGTTCTTGCAGCTATTAATGGCATCCCATGGCGTATCGCTCGTTTTTCCATACCCCTATCATCGGCAAATGGTCTCTAAAGTACACAAATGGATTCAATGGATAACTGGTATGGTTGGATTTCTTGTCGTGAGAGGAAGAGAAATGGATGCATTTGCTTTGTATGTACGGTACTCAAGTAGCGTTTTCGATGAAAATATTTTCACCAAAGGTTTGTTCGTCGTTCCCCAATTTTCAAACACACTATCGATAGCTGGTTCCTCCCATCATTTGTGCACAGGGGGCATACGTGTCTCAGCTAGATAGGACCCTAAAACCCATCTGGGTCGCGCCCAGACCACTTCTTGTCTCCTTGCTGCAGCACACAACCCTCTCCTCGGGGCCATGACGTAAAACTCACGTGATCAGAATCATGGGGGCAGACTCGTATCCAAGCTTGTGCTTAAACTCCCTAGCTTCAGCCCTCGTCCCCTACCTGTAGGCTACCTACCCTAATCTCCTGACATTTTTTTCAAACCTCTCCTCTCTTGCCCCCCCCTTTTCCTTCTCCATTGCCACCCACTCCCAATTCATTCCACATCTCTTCCACATAGCAAACATTCCTATACGAGTACGTGTCGCGCCCGTACAATCTTCGAAAGCAAACATACTAACGAGATACAAGAGATACAGATTACCCGAGAACAAGATGAGCAGCGGAATGATCGACCTCGGCCCGATGGCTCCAGAGCTATCCCAACTTGCCCCGCCCAAGAAAGGCCGCAGAGCTCGTGCTTCGAAGTCTACACCTACCACGACTACTGCCGCCACCACCACTACCGCAACCGCGGCCCCGGATTCAGCCATCGCCTATCCGGCTCCCGTCCCTGCTGCTCCCTACCCCGCAATCGATAGAACTCTCGTCCCAATCTCCACGAACGTCTACCTCAAGCCTTCCACCCACACCGACGAGCAAGAACCAGCAGACCCGGACCTCCCCTTCCTATCGATTCCCCTCCCTGGCGAGTCCACGGATTCAGTACCAGTCTATGACTCCTGCGATGAGCTCCGCCGCAAGATCCGTGCCTTTTTTCGCAACCCGAAGTACTCCAAAGTTACGCAGAAGAAGTTTCGTGAAGCGATTGGCAACGTTAACGCTAATACCTATAGGAGGTTCATGGAGAAGAAGGGTGAGACTGCGGGTGCGGAGTGTGGTATGTTCTACGGGAGTTATGTCTTTTTTGAAAAGATGAGGATTTGGGAGGGGAAGGGGAAGGGTGTTCGCAGGGTTAGAAGTGAGGTTGAGTACGTTATTTCTTCCCTTCTTGACCGGCTTCGGGGGCATGTTTGCTAATGGTAATTGGGTAGATTCCCGCACGGAAGACCTATGATCGATGATAACCGCCGTGGAGTCTGGGTCATTGGTAGAGCTCCCGCGAAGAGAGGCGGGAGAAAGGGATGGTATTGAAATCCCATATTATATCTCACCTTTTCTTTTTTCCCTTTATCACCTTTTTCACCACTCTCTGCTCCCTTCCTTAGGAAAGGCCCGTCGATGGTACCGTATATTTTCTTAATCAAAAATATTCGTGGATCTTGCTTTGTTTTATTTTCTGGTGATTCGTTTGGGTGGTCTTCGTGATTTTCCAATTGTATTCTTATCCTATGCGTGTAATCGAGTTTTTCATCTAATTTGTGAAGTCACTTGGGGTTGTGACCGAGGAGGTGTGTTTGCCTAGCTAAAAGTGCTGTGGGCCGGTGTTTCCTACCACTAAACAAGTCGCGTTACTCTTTGTCTAGATCGCAGTGCTGTGCTGGAGGATTAGCACTGTACTAGCAATGTGTACGCTTGCGTTGTTGTCTTGCTTAGTTGGTATATGAGACAAAAGTTTTTTCGATTGATTCACGATACCGGGCCACTGCAACGGCAGCATTCGCCCACAGCACAGCCGGTTGCCCTGCCGCAGAGTTTGGAAGGGGTTCTAGGTAAGGCGAACCGTAATCAGTAGACTTGGCCGCTGCCATTCCAACTCAAGAATCCTCCAGCGATTAAGCTACACCCTTAACTCACCACAGCCAGACATGCTTTACTACCCGCTCAAGCGCGCAGGAAACAGCCCAGCAATAGAATGATATCTATCATCTACACCTCTATTGATAGCGACACTCTGATGGCAGCTCGCTCACAACCCAATGATAACTGGGGTAGCGTAGGTAACGGCGCGAAGCACGGAGAAAAGCACGTAGGTGGTGGTTCCGGTATGTGATGATAACGATGT
>Ga0307509_10011581_pt1 | contig 10660 bp, 2 predicted proteins | sample 10_EM_MG_FD_202245 | JGI IMG/M metagenome (GOLD analysis project Ga0307509, IMG submission 202245) | Populus trichocarpa ectomycorrhiza microbial communities from riparian zone in the Pacific Northwest, United States - 10_EM | ecosystem: Host-associated > Plants > Roots > Unclassified | place...
GGAATTGTTAAGGTTTTGTTTGGTTAATTTTGATTTCTGTTCACATTGTAAACATGTAAGTACGGGTGAGAAAATAGTAAAGGGTGAGAAAATAGTAAAGGAGATGTGTGTGTTTGTATTTTTTTTTAATGTTATTGAATTGTAAAAAATCAAAAAGACAAAAAGAATTAAGTGTTTAATTTAAATATAGTTAAATATCTCAAGGACAAATAAAATTATGTTATATTTTCTATAAAAGTGTAAGAACATGTTTCTACACGTATTTGATGATTTAATAACTGATTTTTTAAAATTTTAGAATTTAATTAATATTTTAAATTTTTAAGTCACATCAAATTGCAAAGCAGCTTATCTCAGGTAGGTATGATGTGTTAGGAGTGCTAATATATTTTCTAGCCACAACTAGTCTCTTGTCTTCGAATCTCTGACAATGACCAGTAAATCAGGGTTTATTAGTAACCCTAAATGAAATACTAGGTGGCGACTTCCAAAACCCCAAATCAAGCAAACTGAACGAAAATGGCTAGACATCGCCGCGCGGGAGACGTGCAACAGATGTATAGAAATATAAATTTATGTAGATAATTGATAATAAATTAAGAATACTATTAAAATAGATTGAATAAGTTTGAATTAAGCCAATGTTTGCGAATTTATTTAGTTCATGTAATTAATTAATACATGTTGTCATCAATATTCTATATAGGTTTGATATATGTAATGGATGATCATTCATGGATGTATCAAGATTTACATGAAGAGCTGTGTAAGATGGATTATTGTAATGAGGTTCAGGGTTTTCTTAACTACGTAATATCTAATCCAAAAAATATTAGTAGATATTTTTGTTGTTGTTGACATTGATGAATTAAATGATGTTTTGAGAACTAACTGACATACACAAATCAATGAAGATGATGATAGCGACGAAATCAATGTAGAATATTGAGATGGAGATGACGATAATGAAGAAGAAGACAATTCTGATTAATTTGCATAACACAAATGTGTAATGCTATAAATTATAATGTAATATTTCTGGTCAAAATTAACTTTAATGTGATGATAATGATATTAATTTATTATTAAATGACAAGGAAACATTTATTTTATGTGATTTTAATATTATACACAGAATTGATGTTATTGTGTTGTGTGTGCTTCTATGATCTTAAGAATTTGCAAGATGGACAAATAAGAAATACAAATACAATTTAGCAACAGAAACTATTTTACACCGATAGAAATAAATTTGTCGATATATTTCAGAGAGCATTAGAGCTATTCCCTTCTCCCTTGTACTGTTCATTATGTTAATTATAGAAAGTATCACCGATGAATTAATTCCGTCGGTATATTCCAAAGAGTTCTGGAATTGTTCATTTCTCAATTTCACTGTTCATGTTGTCAATTACATACAGGATCACTGAGCGGAATTAATATCTCAATATTTCCCCGAGAGCTTTGGAAATGTTCACTCCTCAATTGCACTGTTAATTATTGTTCTTTACAGATGAAATTATCAATGAATTAAAAAGTTGTCAGAGATATTTGGGAGGTTTCTGAAATTTTTTTATTAAATTAATATTACAAATGGAATCCCTGACATATTGAAAAGTCGTTGGTGATATTTAGGGGGTTTCTGAAAATTTTTGATTAAATTAAAAATTTAAATAAAATATTATAGACAAAATCACCAACAGACTGAAAAGTCGTCGGTGATATTTGGAAGGTTTCTAAAATTTTTTGATTAAATTAAAATTTTAAATAAAATATTACAAATGAAATCACCGATGAAATGATTAAAATATTAATATTTATTTATCCGTCAGTAAAACCGTTAATAAAATGCCTCAATTAAAAGACCTGAATCCCTCATTTCATAACAGGTGCACCTCTTTTTCTTCTTCTTTTCTCCTCTCTTTCCCTTCTGTAAAAAACACCAACATCTCTTTCTTTCCTTCTCTTCTCTCCTTAACTCCCTCTCTTCTCTTCTCTTTCACGCGAAAATATGTCTTCTCCTCTCTTCTTCTTTTCTCTTCTTAGTTTTTTTTTTAATTAACATACTTTATAAATTTATTTTTTCTTTTCTCTTCTCAGCTTCACTCGCAATTAATTAAATTAAATTAAAATTATGTTTCAATTTATATTATGTGAAAATTTGTCATTTGTAGCCAACAATAATATTAATTTAAGCTAAACGGTTAATGATATGATAAAGTAACATAATAAAATTGTAGTTTTTGCTTCTAGAAAGAAAGAAAAATGTGTTGCTTTTGTTCTAATCATGATAATTCATTCTAATCGAAGTGAATGGATGTTAGATTATTGATCCTTGCATGATTTTCAACATGTATATGCATTTGGTTTACCCATATCTGGTCTGGTTTGAGAGCCACGTTGTTGGGTTCACGTTGAATGTTATTCATTTGTTCTTCTCAAGAACATTGTCTTACCTACATGATTTTGACTTGTTTTGTTTCATTTATTTGCCAAGAACCCTTCCTCATGCATGATTAACCAGTAATTTAATATTTATTTGCATAAATAACATGATTTCAATGGCTTTTAATCCTAGGGTTTTGATTTAGAACCGAAACTCATTTTCATACAATCGTGACATTTTAGTGATAATCAAAGTAATTGGATGTTAGATTATTGATCTTTGCATGATTTTCAACATGTATATGCCTTCATTGTGACCAAATCTGGTCTGATTTGGAACCCACGTTGCTGGGTTTATTTTGGGTATACTTAATTTTTTTTATGCTTGATCCATTTTGTTCAAGAATTTTTGAGTTTTTGTGTTTTTTGGATATTTAAATTGTTTTTTATTTCTTTTTTTTGGTTGTTTTTGGGATCAAACTAGAATTTTAGTTTGGTTTATGGTCGAATCAAAACTTTCGAGTCGATCTGGTTGGGTAAAAAAAAAGTGGGTCAAAGGGCTTAATACTTTGTTTGGCTTGCCAAAATTTTTGTTAAAGAGTTTTTGGGTTTAAGGGTGTGTTCGGCAAACGCCCTTTCAACTTATTTTTGGTAGTTTTATTACAAATAAAAAATGAATTTTTGCCAAACAAAACCTAAGAAATTTTTTTTCTTACATATGGCTAAAAAAACTAAAGTTATTTAAACATTTTAAAAAAAATCTAAAATACTTTGACATGTTTTTTTAAAAATATTGCATGGATTTTACAATAAGTTTGTAAATTTCCAAATGATTTTGGCCTACATTTCAAAAATACAAAAAAATAAATTATTTTATTCTTTTAATACACGAGATTATAAACTTATACGTAAGAAATACTCCTAATATTAAATAAAAAGATAATTGTTTTTGTTAGCATTAGAATGGTTAGGTTTTTAATCTGATAAGATAAGGATCTCCTTACTGAGGAGGACTTTTCTTTAATTTATATCAGACAAATAAACAATGCAGTTTATCTCAAGTAAGGCGTATTAGGAGTGTTAATACATTACATTTACACAATCAGTCCCCTTTCCTAAACTATGATACCAATTAATGTTTCTAATGACCAAAATATTAGGTGACGACTCTCATTTTTTTTTTATTGATAAAGAACAAAAATTCTTTGTCATTTCCACCCATATCATTTCTGATTATTCTGATTTGGATGGATGATTGTCGCAATGACAAAAATCTTTATCAAACTTGGACGGTATAAATTCATTATGAATTTATTTGACACCCATAGCATAAATTTATATTTGATATCCAGTTCTCTTAAACAAAAAATTCATCTTATTCACTAATTGCCTATACAAATAATTATGAAATGTTAAGTAAATTGACTATATAATGTTTTGTGGTATGAGAAAAAAAAAGGAGACACACCTTTTCTTTATTTAAAATTGTAGGCAGAAAAATATTAATGAAGTACTTGGTGGACTAAAATATTTTACTTATAGTTTTTTTTTAATGGAAAGTGGTTCCCTTAGAAAGTGGATTACTTTTCGATGTTTGGTAGTATCATGGAAAATAAGTTGGAAAATATTTTTCAGTGTTTGGTTATTTCATGGAAAATAAGCTGGAAAATAACTTATTACTATTTTTTTTTAAGTTTATTAAAATAATGAGGAACAAATCTTACAAATTAAAAGGTTGAATGAGAATAAAATTGAAAAAAATAATCTAATTTCTTAAATTATCTCAAATAAAATAAATAACAATCAAAATAATGGAGATCAAATATAACAGATTATGAAATTAAAAAAATAATAATTATAATTTCATAAATTATTTCAAATAAAATAAGTAACAATCAAAAGAATGAGGACCAAATTTGATAAAAAAATTTAAATTAAAAAAATAATAAGAGAAAAGCAAATAACAATCATAAAAATGAGGACCAAAGTTAATATAAAAATCAAATTAAATCAAATTCTAAGGGTTGAAATTAAAAAAAAAAAGATTCAAAACAAAATATATAGCAATTAAAAGTTTGATGACAAAATTTGTTATAATCAGCAAATAATATGATATTTCTAAATTTTTCACAACTTCTGGAAAGTGTTTTCCACCCAAAATAAAAGGAAAATACTTTCCTGAAAACCAAGCTAAATTTTCCTTTGATTGAAAAGTGTTTTTCGTTGACTAATTTTTTTTAATGTTTAACAAACACACAAAAAAAATTAGAAAATAGTTTACAAAAAACCATATGGGCTGAGCTGGGCCCGGCCCCAAATAAAAAAATAAAAATTGTGTATGCGTAAAAATAAATTTATTTTATTTGTTTGTTCACTGACGCCAGAGTCAGGAATTAAAAAAAAATATTGATTTAAATTTATTTTATTTTTATAGCTATGTAATATTTACCAACGCCAGAGTTGGAAGTATCCGTAGTTGAATATTCATTGGCGCCAGAGTCAGGAATATTACACGCAAACCATCATAAATTTATATTTGATATCCAGTTATGTTAAACAAAAAAATTCCTCTTATTCACTAATTGCCTATACAAATAATTATGAAATGTTAAGTAAATTGATTATATAATATTGTGTTGTGAAAAAAAAGAGGAGACACACACCTTTTCTTTATTTAAAATCATAGGGGGGGAATATTTATGAAGTTCTTAGGGGACTAAATTATTTAACTTAATGTAGTTCTGCTCCTCGTGATACATGGCGCCTCTGTGCGCAAACAAGGCGAGTTTTAGCCACATGCCAACCTCGCAGCAAAAGCTTCAAACTGTTGATACATTCATTATTGTCAATAATTACAAAATAACTGCCACAAAAATAAAGAAAATGTCGAAAGCGCGCAACATGTGGAAACCATCATGCAGCCATGCATGCCGTGTCGAAGAACTCTGCACCGAAAGTTGCTGTAATGTGCTGGGATGGTAGCTGCATGTTGAAGTCAGAAATGGCAGCAAGTCAGGTGATCAAAATTGTTGATAAAGAGAGGAGGTAGCTGCCATCCTTCCCCCAATCTTGCACTATTGATCTGAAAGGAAATGATTTTGAGCTAAGACCATTTGGTGCTAGTCGAAGAATTTGTCCTGGGATATTGCCAATCTTCTTCATATATTTGTCTGGGAAATGCCATTTGTGGTGAATAGGGAAGATATAGACATTGATGATGTGCTCGTCAAGAAGAAAGAAGATTCAAATTAATGCTTTTAAGAAATTAATAATGTGGTTGATGATTTAACTATTGGTCTTCAAACTTATCACCATCATTTTCAACCACCAACATCCATCACGCGTTGTTCTTTAAAGGCGACATTTTGAACAGAAAGACCACCTCCATCGATGTTTAAAGTCAACAAAAATGCCCCACTCAGCAATAGATCCAAAACCCGACATATAGTTGCCGATCTTTTAACATCAAGCATGATTATTAAACTCGGATACGTCCGGCAGGTCAATCCGGGATCCGGTTAACCCGGCAACTGGACCGGTCCGAATAAGGTAAAAGACTGATTAAACCCGATCGACCTGTGATCCAGGCAAACTCGAGCGAGACCTCTTTTTTTTTCAAAGGTGTTTTTTTTCCTAGACCCCTTTTTTATATTTTTTTAGTTGGTTATTAACTCTTTTCAAAGTTTACTATATAAATACTAGAAGAATGTTTTATTTTTTCATGTGGGATTTGAAACCCTTTAGTATATATACTTTATGTTCCCAATAAAAAAGTTATTTTTTCAATGTGGGATTTGAAGACTTTTAGTATATATATTCTATATTCACAAGAAAAAAATTATGTTTTTTTAATGTGAGATAAAAAACTTTTTGGTTTAAATACTTCAACTTAAAAGGATAACATGATATATTTTCAATGTGAAATTTAAAGGATTTGAAACCCTTTAGTATATATACTATATATTCACAAGAAAAAAATTATTTTTTCAATGTGGGATTTGAAACCTTTTAGTATATATATTACATGTTTACGTATAGGAAGAAAATTATGTTTTTTCAATGTGGGATAAAAAAAAATTTGAAATATTCTTTTAAACTTTATTATTTACAACATATATAATCTATATTCACATAAATTGTTTTTTAATTTTTTCATCTGAAATATTAAAATTTCAAATATTTTTTTTAATTTTTTCGGGTTGACTTGTGTAACCCTCGACCCCGCCCCTTGACCGGGTAAACTCCTAGATTAGGTTTGATAACTATGACATCATATGTTTTTCTTGTAGTTGTCGGTCAAGTAGCTAAGTAATTGATACCGTTAAAATTTAGAGTTAATTTCTAATATAAAAAAATATACAAGTATTGTAATATTATAAAAAAAATTTAATTGAAAAATAAAAAGTTGATGCATGTATTTAATGGAATAAATAAAAAATAATATAAACCAATAAATTATAGAAAAAGTTGTCAACATTAACTAAATACTAAAATGAAAAGCTGAAAAATAAATACATATGAAGAAACTTGATTTCAAAAAGCTCAAAGATACATACATATAAAGAAACTTCATCTCATGTCGCAGAGCGCTCTTGTATTTTATTTATTTTTATTTAATTACATGGCAATAAAAATTTATTTTTGTAAAAACAATAATTAAAATATTATAAAAAAATTTCTTTTCCTTATTAATGTATTATTTTTCAAAAACAAAATATATTGTTTTTGACAATGTTGTTTATTGCATAAAAAACTGAAATCAATTAAAATCAATATCCAAAAAAATAAATATATATTAAGAATAAGGGGAAAAAAGTAACTATTTCTTAAAAAAAAAAAAAAAACTGTGTACCTTATTAACGCATTTCCTTTTTTTTCTCATATGTATTGTTTTTTTATACAAGAACTTATCTTAATAAAAAATTAAAAAAAAATAATGAATTGATAGTTTTGACGTGAATATATTAAAACATATAAGAATAATAAACTTAAAAAAAATTACAATACACCTTTTTTTAGCCATGTTGCCTATTGCATAACAGCTAAAAGAAATTAAAATAAATATCTAAAAAATTAATGATTTGAAATTAAAAAAAAAAGTATCTCTTTAATCAAAACCTCTTTCCTGATGCATTAATTTTCTTCTTGATAAATTTATTTTTTATCAAAAGCATTGTTCTTTAAATAAAAACATCATAATCCTAAAAGCAGTTTTACTATAACAGAACTCAAAAAATAATGAATCTATAAATTTGACGCTAATGTATTAAAAATTTAACAATACTAATTTTGAAAAAGAAATACAGAAAAACTTACAATAACAAAATAAAAAAATATATAAATATATAAATATATAAATATTTGATTTTCCTTAAGTATTCAAGGTTCATATTTAATTAGTTCAAAAATAATTATTAATATTATCATAAAATACATTAATATTATTTAAAAATAATAGCATAATTGAATAATTATATAAACATCATTTTAATAAATTTATTTATTAAAAAAAAATCTCATTACAAAATACAAAAACATAATCAAGTAAAAAACTCAAAAGGTGAGAAGCACGTGTGCTTGAAATTTGAGCCCATGTGTCTATGACTAAGAGTTTTTTTTTTTCCTTCCTTAAAGGAAAATGACATGTAATCTATTTTAAAAAAAAGAAAAAAGAAAATGGGCCTTGAGTCACCAACCTGAATAAACAACTCTTAGTTCTTTTATAACCAGAAAACTGGGATCAAAGTTTTTAGACTTAAAACCCTATATTTCAATCATTTTCACCTAAAAAATCAAAATATAATCACATGAACCTCTAAAACTCCATTTCTAATAACAAAATACATTTTAATCAGTCTAAAAACTCAAAATCAAATCAAATAAAAATATACAGGTGACTTAATTGAAATAGCTATTAGAGCTTCTAAATTATTATCAATTTTTAAAAATAAATGGGTCTCTATGATAATTGTTTTTAGTAAAATTAGGTATTTCTAAAATAGAAGGTACAAAGATGATATATTACCAAAATTCTTATATTTACTGATGGAATTTTCTGTCCATATTTATACTATCATTTTATCGGCAATGAATTTACTAACGGGATCATAGACAGAAATGTTTCGTCTATAAAAATCTTGTCGGTAATTTTTTATCTATCGTTGAGTCCGTCGGTAATAAAAAAAATTTATTACCGATGGATTTACTAACGGGAAAAGCACTCAAAAAAATTTTTATTCGCTTCATTTTGTTAGTATTTCTCTCGGGAAGCTTATCATATAACCGACATAAATACCGCAGCCAATTCCATCGGTGATTATTTAAAAATATTTCAAAAAATTATTTAATAGAACTAGAAAAATAATTAAATTAATATAAACCAACCCTCCATAATACTTAGGAATTGAATGGTTTGGAAAAAAGAAAAAGAAAATCAACTCAAACAAATTTGCAACAAATAAATAACACAAAAAAATAAACAACAACAACAAATAAATAAATCAACTAAAAACAATTTTCACCTAACCAAGAAAACCTATTTCAGAACCTGTAATCTAGCAACAAATAAAATAATTTAATTGAAATTGAACAACAAAATTGAAAAACAAAATCCAACAAAATTAATATCATATGAAAAAAAATCCTACAACAACAATCATACAATTATTAAGAAGAGAAAATTTTAAAAATAAAATAAAATAACAAATATAATGCAAAAAAACATAAAAAAGAAAAAGAAAAGGAAAGAAAAATCTTACCTTAATGTAGTTGCGAGTGAAGCTGAGAAGAAAAAAAATTCATAAAGTATATTAATTAAAAAAAACTAAGAAGAAAAAATGAGAAGAAATACATATGCATGGAGGAGAAGAGAAGGAGTAAAGAAGAGAAGAGAAGAGAAAGAAAGAAAGGGATGGTGGTGTTTTTTACATAAGGAGAAGAGAGAAGAAGAAGAAAAGAAGAGACGTGATTGTTGTGAAATGAGGGATTCTAGTTTTTTAATTGAGGCATTTTACCGACAAGTTTACTGATGGATAATTAAATATTAATATTTTTAAACATTTCGCTGGTGATTCTGTTTGTAATTTTTAATTGAAATTTTCAATTTAATAAATAAAATTTAGAAACCCCCCAAATCACCAGTGACTTTTTAATATGTCGGTGATTTTGTTTGTAATATTTAATTTAAATTTTCAATTTAATCAAAAAATTTTAAAAACCCCTCAAATATCATCGATGACTTTTCAATCCGTCGGTGATTTTGTTTGTAAAAAATAATAATTAACAGTGCAATATTTAATTTCATAAATTATTTTAAATAAAAAAAATTGTAATAAAAAGAATAGGGAAAGAATTTTAAGGATAACAAACTTCAGAGGCTGATTTGATTTTCTTGAAGACTAGCATGAAAATCGAATAGGAGAGAAGAAAAAAAAAAACAAAAGGCCACACACATCAAACCGGTAACTATTTTGAGTCGCTTATATGTAAAGGGATGCCGAGACACTCTGGCTACTACCCCAGAAGCAAGGTTTTGACCACCGGATAGTACCACATGTGCCATCTAAACCTGTCAGATATTATTCACGCGATTCCAATTTTTTTTTAATTTGCCTCTAATTAATGACACCCAATAACTATTAAATAACTAAATGTAAAAGATAAAAAAACTCCTAAATCAAATGCAAAGCTTTTTAAACTCGAAGAGCAATGAAGTAACTGTTTAAAAACTAACTCAAAGACTAAGAAGTTCCTTGACTAAAATTTAATGTCTCTTTGCTTTAATAAAATAATAACAAAGCTAAATGATTTTTCCAACTAAAGACAAAATAATAATTTAGATGTGGAAATAGAGAGTAAAGTATGAATGTGCATAACAAAGCTAAATGATTTTGCTTTCAAGAGTAATAAAATAATAACAAAGCTAAATGATATTTCCAACTAAAGACAAAATAATAATTTAAATGTGGAAATACACAGTGAAATATGAATATGCATAATGAATCTGTGAGGTTTTTTTTAGCTTTTGTTATGGTGATTGAAAGAACATAGATCAATCACAATGGCTTTACTCGACTTCCTAATTCTATCTGTCCCCATTTTCCTCTTGTTTCTTCTGATCAAGAGAAACAAAACCACTAAAAAAGGCTGTTGCCTCCTGGTCCTGATGGTCTTCCCTTCATAGGTAACTTACACCAGCTTGGCAATTCCAACCTTCATCAGTATCTATGGAAACTCTCTCAAAAACATGGCCCCCTCATGTACTTGAGGCTAGGTT
>Ga0307509_10011583_pt1 | contig 10659 bp, 7 predicted proteins | sample 10_EM_MG_FD_202245 | JGI IMG/M metagenome (GOLD analysis project Ga0307509, IMG submission 202245) | Populus trichocarpa ectomycorrhiza microbial communities from riparian zone in the Pacific Northwest, United States - 10_EM | ecosystem: Host-associated > Plants > Roots > Unclassified | place...
CCGCTTCGCTGCTTTTCGGCAGCTCAGAGAGCCGCCCATGTCCTCAGGTGTGATCCGCATTCGCGGCGCCCGTCAGCACAACCTCAAGAACCTCGATCTGGACATCCGCACCGGCGAGATGACGGTGGTGACCGGGCCCAGCGGCTCGGGCAAGTCGAGCCTGGTGTTCGACACGCTGTATGCCGAAGGGCAGCGGCGCTATGTCGAGACCTTCAGCGCCTACGCGCGGCAGTTCCTCGACCGCATGGACCGGCCGGCAGTCGACCGCGTCGACGGCGTTCCGCCGGCCATCGCGATCGACCAGACGAATCCGGTGCGCAGCTCGCGCAGCACGGTCGGCACAATGACCGAGCTGAACGATCACCTGAAGCTGCTCTACGCGCGCGCCGCGCAGCTGTTCGACAAGCAGACCGCGCAAGGCGTGCGCCACGACTCGCCGGAGACGATCTACGCCGAGCTGATGGAACGCACGCGCGACGCGGACCCGCGCCTCGTGTTCACGTTCCCGGTCGAGTTGCCGGCGAACACCAGCGCGCAAGAGGTCGAGCAATGGCTGTCGGCCAGCGGCTACACGCGCGTGCAGGCCGAGCGCGTCGTCGGCGACCGCAAGATGCTCGACGTGGTCGCCGACCGCTTTCGCATCCAGGGCACCGAGAAGGTCCGTGCGGTCGAGGCGATCGAGACCGCGCTGAAGCGTGGCAGCGGGCGCGTCACCGTGTACGTGCTCAAGGACGAAGGTGAGCCGGAGCTGTGGCGCTTCTCGACCGGCCTGCACTCCCCCGACAGCGACATCCGCTACGCCGACCCGCAGCCCGCGCTGTTCAGCTTCAACTCGGCCTACGGCGCCTGCGAGACCTGCCGCGGCTTCGGCCGCGTGATCGGCGTCGACTACGGTCTGGTGATCCCCGACCACCGCAAGACCTTGCGCTCGGGCGCGATCAAGCCGATGCAGACGCCGGCCTGGAAGGACTGCCAGGACGACCTGCTGAAGTACGGCGGCGAGGCCGGCATCCCGCGCGACACCGCATGGAGCATGCTCAGCGAGGCGCAGCGCGACTGGGTCATCAACGGCACGCCCAACTGGAAGGGCAACTGGAACAAGCAGTGGTACGGCGTCAAGCGCTTCTTCGAGTACCTCGAGAGCAAGGCCTACAAGATGCACATCCGCGTGCTCTTGTCGAAGTATCGAAGCTACACGCCGTGCCATGTGTGCGGTGGTGCGCGGCTGAAGACCGAAGCGCTGCTGTGGCGCCTGGGCACGAAGGACGACGCCGATGCGGTGATGGCACCGACCAAGCGATTCCTTCCGCAAGGCGTGCAGTGGTCGCGTGCGCAACTCGAAGCGTTACCCGGCCTGACCGTGCATGACCTGATGCTGATGCCGATCGACCGCATCCGCCGTTTCTTTGATGGGCTCACGCTGCCGAGCACGATGCTCGACGACGCGCTGAAGCTGTTGCAGGACGAGATCCGCACGCGGCTGAAGTACCTCTGCGATGTCGGCATCGGCTATCTCACGCTCGACCGCCAGAGCCGCACGCTCAGCGGCGGCGAGGTGCAGCGCATCAACCTGACGACCGCGCTCGGCACCTCGCTGGTCAACACGATGTTCGTGCTCGACGAGCCCAGCATCGGCCTGCACCCGCGCGACATGAACCGCATCATCGAGGCGATGCACCGGCTGCGTGACGCGGGCAACACGCTGGTCGTCGTCGAGCACGACCCGGCCGTGATGCTCGCGGCGGATCGCCTGATCGACATGGGTCCCGGCCCCGGCGAGCGCGGCGGCGAGATCGTGTTCGACGGCACGCCCGAGGCGATCCGCCAAGCCGACACGCTGACCGGCGCGTACCTGGGCGCGCGCAAGCACGTCAGCATGGGCATCAAGCGCCTGATGGGCGCGGCCACGCCCAAGCTGATTCTCGAAGGCGCGCGCGACCACAACCTGAAGAACGTCACCGTCGAGTTCCCGCTGCTGCACCTCGTGTGCGTGACGGGCGTCTCGGGCTCGGGCAAGAGCACGCTGATGCAGGACGTGCTGTACCCCGCGCTGCAGCGCCACTTCGGCAAGGCCACCGAGACGCCTGGCGAACACGATGGCCTGCTCGGCGCCGACTGGCTCAGCGATGCGGTCTTCGTCGATCAGTCGCCGATCGGCAAGACGGCGCGCTCCAACCCCGCGAGCTACGTCGGCGCGTTCGACGAGATTCGCAAGCTGTTCGCGCAGGCGCCGCTCGCGCTGCAGCGCGGCTACGGCCCCGGCATGTTCAGCTTCAATGCCGGCAACGGCCGCTGCGCGACCTGCGGCGGCTCGGGCTTCGAGCACGTCGAGATGCAGTTCTTGAGCGACGTGTACTTGCGCTGCCCTGATTGCGACGGCCGCCGCTACCGCGCAGAAATTCTCGACGTGAAGATCGACCGCCGTCTGCCGGGCGATGTGATCCGCGACTTGTCGGTCGCCGATGTGCTCGAACTCACGGTCAGCGAAGCGGTGCAACTGTTCCGCGACGACCGCGAGGTGTTGCGCGTGCTGCAACCCATCGTCGACGTCGGCCTCGAATACGTGAAGCTCGGCCAGCCGGTGCCGACGCTCAGCGGCGGCGAAGCGCAGCGCCTGAAGCTTGCGGGCTTCCTCGCCGAGACGGCGCAAAGCCAGACCGCGAGCCGCCAGCCGGTCGCGAAGCGCGGCACGCTGTTCATGTTCGACGAGCCGACGACCGGGCTGCACTTCGACGACATCGCGAAGCTGATGCGCTCATTCCGCAAGCTATTGGATGCAGGTCATTCGCTGATCGTGATCGAGCACAACCTCGACGTGATCCGCGCCGCCGACTGGCTGATCGACCTTGGCCCCGAAGGCGGCGATGCCGGCGGCGTTATCGTCTGCGCGGGCACGCCCGAAGACGTGAAGCGGCATCCGACTTCGCACACCGGCAAGGCGCTGCTCGACTACGACAAGGCGATGGGCTTCGACGGCCATGCGGCCGAAGAAGGCGTGCCGCTGCAGTATCTGGTGCGGGCGCAGCGCGAGGCGCGCCGCGCACCCGACGAGAACATCCGCATCGTCAACGCGCGCGAGCACAACCTGAAGTCGCTGGACGTCTCCATCCCGCGCGGCAAGTTCAGCGTCGTCACGGGAGTGTCCGGTTCGGGCAAGAGCACGCTCGCGTTCGACATCCTGTTCAACGAGGGCCAGCGCCGCTACCTCGAGTCGCTGAACGCCTATGCGCGCAGCATCGTGCAGCCGGCGGGCCGGCCCGAGGTGGATGCGGTCTACGGCATCCCGCCGACGGTCGCGATCGAGCAGCGGCTGTCGCGCGGCGGACGCAAGAGCACGGTCGCGACCACCACCGAGGTCTGGCACTTCCTGCGCCTGCTGTACGTGAAGCTCGGCCTGCAGCACTGCATCAACGACGGCTCGCCGGTCAAGCCGCAGAGTGCCGAGAGCATTGCGGCGCAGCTGCTGCGCGACCACAAGGGCCAGCACGTCGGCCTGCTCGCGCCGCTGGTCGTGAACCGCAAGGGCGTCTACACCGACCTCGCGAAATGGGCCAAGGGCCGCGGCCACACGCACCTGCGCGTCGACGGCGAGTTCCTGAAGGTCGACCCGTGGCCGCGGCTGGACCGCTTCAAGGAACACACGCTGGAGCTGCCGGTCGGCGACATCGTCGTCAGCCCCGACACCGAACCCGAGCTGCGCGCGATGCTCGCGAGCGCGCTCGAGCTCGGCAAGGGCGTGATGCACCTGCTCACGCCGCTCGACGGCTTGAAGGGCGCGATGATCGCCGAGACGCCGACCGCGCACATCGGCGATGTCAAGGTCTTCTCGACCAAGCGCGCCTGCCCGACCTGCGGCACCAGCTATGCCGAGCTGGACCCGCGCATGTTCAGCTACAACAGCAAGCACGGCTGGTGCACGACCTGCGTCGGCACCGGCCTGAAGCTGACGCGCGAGCAGCGCAAGGCGTATGACGATTCGGTGCGCGACGATGACAACAAGGGCCGCGAGCAATCGTTCCCATCGGAGGAGCAAGAGGTCGAAGGCGTTGAAGACGCGCCGTGCCCCGATTGCGCCGGCACGCGGCTGAACCCGGCCTCGCGCCTCGTCACCTTCGAGTCCGAGTCGATCACGACGATCGGCTCGTGGTCGGTCGCCGACGCCCGCGTCTGGGTCAACGCGCTCGCGCTCGTCGGCCGCGATGCCGAGATCGCACGCGACGTGGTCAGCGAGATCAAGAGCCGGCTCGAGTTCCTCGAAGAGGTCGGTCTGGGCTATCTGACACTGGACCGCGCGGCGCCGACCTTGAGCGGCGGCGAGGCCCAACGCATCCGCCTCGCGGCGCAGCTCGGCAGCAATCTGCAAGGCGTCTGCTACGTGCTCGACGAGCCGACCATCGGCCTGCACCCGCGCGACAACCAGGTGCTGTTGAATGCACTGCAGACGCTCAGCGACAAGGGCAACACGCTGGTCGTGGTCGAGCACGACGAGGACACGATCCGCCGCGCCGATCACATCATCGACATCGGCCCCGGCGCCGGCAAGCGCGGCGGCAACCTGGTCGCCGAGGGCAGCGCGAGCGAGATCAGCAGCAACCCCGCGTCGGTGACCGGCCGCTTCCTCGCGAACCCGCTGGTGCACCCGATCCAGGCGCGGCGCTTCATCGAGCCGGTGACCGCGAAGACGGTGCGCGCCGAGAGCGAAGCAAACCGCTTGCTCACGGTGCGCGATGCCTCCAAGCACAACCTGCGCAATATCACCGTCGACGTGCCGCTGAAGCGCCTCGTCGCCGTCACCGGCGTCAGTGGCTCAGGCAAGTCCACGCTGGCGCGCGACGTGCTGCTCGCGAACCTGCAGTTCATCAACACGCGCGGTGGCCGGCCCAACTGGCAGGGCTGCGAGAGTATCGACGGCTGGGGCTTCATCGACCGCGTGCTCGAAGTCGACCAGACGCCGATCGGCAAGACGCCGCGCTCCTGCCCTGCCACCTACATCGGCTTCTGGGACACGATCCGCAAGCTCTTTGCCGACACGCTCGAAGCGCGCGCGCGCGCCTACGCGCCGGCGCGCTTCAGCTTCAACACCGGCGAAGGCCGCTGCGCCGGCTGCGAAGGGCAGGGCGTGCGCACGATCGAGATGAGCTTTCTGCCGGACGTGAAAGTGCCGTGCGATGTCTGCCACGGCGCGCGCTTCAACGCCGAGACGCTGGCCGTGAGCTGGCGTGGCAAGAGCATCGGCGACGTGCTGAAGATGGAGGTCGACGAGGCAGTCGAGTTCTTCGCATCGATGCCCAACATCGCGCACCCGCTGCAGCTGCTGAAGGATGTCGGCCTGGGCTACCTGACGCTCGGGCAACCGTCGCCGACGCTGAGCGGCGGCGAGGCGCAGCGCATCAAGCTCGTCACCGAACTCAGCAAGGTGCGCGACGACGTCACGCGCCGCGGCAACAAGGCGCCGCACACGCTGTACGTGCTCGACGAGCCAACCGTCGGCCTGCACATGGCCGATGTCGAGCGCCTGATCCGCGTGCTGCACCGACTCGTCGATGGCGGCCACAGCGTCGTCGTGATCGAGCACGACCTCGACGTGATCGCCGAGGCCGACTGGGTCATCGACCTCGGCCCCGACGGCGGCGTGAAGGGCGGTGCGGTGGTGGGCGAGAGCACACCCGAGGCGCTGGTCGGCAATGCCCAGAGCCACACCGGGGCGGCGCTCAAGCCGGTGCTGGCGCGCGGGTGAGGCGGGCGGGTCTGCAACGGCTTGCTGGCAGCGCACCGCGCGCTGCCTCAGTCTCGGTCGCGGCGACTCGACGCTACAGTCGGGCGCATGGCGTATGAACTTCACTACTGGCCGAGCATCCAGGGCCGCGGCGAATTCGTGCGGCTCGCACTCGAAGCGGCCGGCGCACCGTACATCGATGTGGCCCGCGGCAGCGCAGCGTCGGGCCAGGGTGTGCCTGCGATGCAGCGCCTCATGCAGGACGCCAGCCTGACGCACCCGCCATTCGCGCCGCCGTTTCTGAAGGACGACGACATGCTGGTCGGGCAGACGGCCGCGATCCTGCACTACCTCGCGCCGCAGCTGAAGCTGGTGGCACGCAGCGAGCAGGCGCGCGTCTGGACGCAGCAGATCCAGCTCACCATTGCCGACATGGTGACCGAGGCGCACGACACGCATCACCCGATCGCTGCCGGTCTGCACTACGAGGATCAGCAGCCCGAGGCGCTGCGCCGCGCCAGAGAGTTCTGCCGCGCGCGCCTGCCCAAGTTCCTGCAGTGGTTCGAAAGCATCGTGGTGCGCAACCCCGCCGGCTCACGGCACCTGGTCGGGGGCAAGCTGAGTTACGCCGACCTGTCGCTGTTCCAGCTCATCGAAGGGCTGCGCTACGCCTTCCCGAAGGCGACGCAGAGCGCACTGGCGCGAACGCCGGGCGTCGTGCAACTGCATGACCGCATCGCCGCGCTGCCGAAGGTGGCGGCTTATCTGCGCAGCGAACGGCGCATCCCGTTCAACGAGCAAGGCATCTTTCGCCGCTACCCCGAGCTCGACCTCGAGTAACGTGCGCTCGGTGGTGGATGGGGACGCGATGGCCGCTTGCGGGCAGGCGCCTAGAATGCGGGCGGCCCGCAGCCGCGGGCTTTTTTTCAATTCTCAGGACAATAGACCCGATGGCAACTGCAAAGAAGACGATGACCAAGGTGCCCGCCAAGAGCGCTGCTCCCGCAAAGAAGACCACGACGAAGGCCGCGGCACCCGCGAAGAAGGCCGCCGTCAAGGTCAAGGCCCCAGCGCCGGCCAAGGCCGCCGCAATCGCCGTGAAGCCGATCAAGACGGCCTTCAACAAGACCGGCCTGATCGCTCACCTGGCCGATGTGGCCGCGGTCGAGATCAAGGCGGTGAAGGCCATCTTCGCGTCGCTGGAAGCGACCATCCTGGCCTCCGTGCACAAGAAGGGCCTGGGCTCGTTCACGCTGCCGGGCCTGTTGAAGGTCAACGTCATCAACGTCGCCGCGAAGAAGAAGCGCACCGGCATCGACCCGTTCACGAAGCAAGAGCGCGTGTTCGCCGCCAAGCCCGCGACCGTCAAGATCAAGACGCGCGCGCTGAAGAAGCTGAAGGACGCCGCGCTCTGATCTGACAGACGCGCATTGCACGTCGACGCTCTTCCCGGGCGTCTGGCCGGCCGTGGCACCGAGGTGCTGCCGCCGGCTTCTTTCTTTTTCTAGGCCCCTCAGCGCTTCTGCTGCTGGCGCGTGTGCGCCTGCGCTTCGCCCTCGATCGCGTCGCGCGTCTCGGGGTCGTCCAGACCGGCACCCGGGTCTTCTTCGCCAGCCGACGAGTCGGTCGACACAGCGGACTCATCGACGCGCTTGCGGTCGCGGGTCGAGGTCGAAGGCTGCTGCACCGCGCCCTGGGTATCGGGAAGCTTGTCCGTGTCGGACGACTTGTCGGGTGCAGGCATGTGGGCTCCTTGAAGCGATGGCGTCAATGCGTGCCGAGCTGCGTGGCCGCGACGACCGCGTGGGTCGATGCATCGTCCGACGCTGCCTCGCTCGGCGGGAGGGCGTCAGGCACCAGGCCGCCTGACGCGACGAACAGCGACGGTACCGCATCGACGACAGGCGCAGGCGCCTCGCTGGCGGCGATCCTGCCGGGCGGCTCGGGCACCGCGGCCGAGAGGCACACCAGCGCGAGGGCCGATGCGGCCACCACGGCGACCGTTGAAAGACTGGCGAGTGTTCCTGAACGCATGCTGTGCTCCCTGATGTCGATGGCCTACACAGTAGGCCGGTCACCCCGGCCCGAGCATCCCTAAGCTGGTGGAATTCGCAACAAAATCCATCCGCCGATTCACGGGTTCCATGTCGCCGCAGCGCCGTCCGCACCCTGCTTTCCGCGCTTCGTCCTGGTGGCCTCGCGCCGGCCTTGACCGCAGCCGAGCCGCGCGCTTACCTTCGTGCCATGACGACCTCCGCCCCCGCGCCCGCAGCCCCGCCCGCTCACTGGGACCGCGCCCGCCTCATCCCGACCCGACGCCAGCTCGGGTTCACCGTGACGCTCTCGGTGGCCGGCGCGCTGGCGCTCAATCCGATCACGATGAACCCGTTCATCGAGGTCCTCGGCGAGGCGCTGTTCGTCGGCATGATGCTGCTGTGCGGCTTCAAGGTGGGGGGGGCCTGGCGCCAGACCGTGTTGCCGCGCTGGGTCGCGCAGGTGCTCGCGGTGACGCTGGGCGCGGCGCTCTCGCCGTTCATCGTGCAGATGCTCTCGGTGGGCGGCGATTTCTCGGCCTTCGCGGCGTCGCGCCCGATGGTGCGCGGCTATGTGATGGTGACGTTCAGCGCGGGCATCGTCGGCTCGCTGTTCGCGCTCGGTGCGCTGTACCGCGAGCGCGACGCGCAGGCGCGGGCCGAGGCGCTGCAGTTCGCGCTCGAACGCGAAACGCTGCAGCGTCAGGCGGCGGACGCGCGGCTGCACCTGTTGACGGCGCAGATCGAACCGCACTTTCTGCTCAACACGCTGGCCAATGTGCAGCAGCTGGTCGAGAGCGGGTCGCCGAGGGCCGCGCCGGTGTTCCGCAGCCTGATCGCGTACCTGCGCGCCGCGATGCCGCAGCTGCACGCGCGGGCCGCGACGCTGGGCGACGAGGAAAAGCTGGTGCGCGCCTACCTCGAGCTGATGCTGATGCGCATGCCGGATCGCCTCACGTTCACGATCGACATCGAGCCGTCGCTGCGTGCGCTGCCGTTCCCGCAGATGGGCTTGCTGACGCTGGTCGAGAACGCGATCCGCCACGGCATCGACCCAGGTTGCGACGGCGGGCGCATCGAGGTCGGCGCGCGGCGCGATGCCGGCGGCACCGTGAACCTGTGGGTCGCCGACACCGGTGTCGGCCTGACCGAAGGTGCGGGCACCGGCACCGGCCTGCGCAACCTGCAGGACCGCCTGCAAGCGCTCTTCGGGCCCGACGCCGGGGTCGCGCTGGCCGAGCAGGCGCCGCATGGCGTGCGCGCCGAGATTCGGGTGACGCCGGTTGCGGCATGATCGCGCCGATGGCCGCTCCCACCGCACTGATCGCCGACGACGAACCACTGCTGCGCGAGCAGCTCGCCGCACACCTGGCGCGGCTCTGGCCCGAGCTGCAGCTGGTCGCGCAGGCACGCAACGGCCGCGAGGCGGTCGAGCTGTTCGACGAGTGGCGGCCACAGGTCGTGTTCCTCGACGTCCACATGCCGGGCATGAACGGCGTCGACGCGGCACGCTGCATCGGCCGGCGCGCCGAGGTCGTGTTCGTGACCGCGTTCGACCAGTACGCGGTCGAGGCGTTTCGGCAGGGCGCGATCGACTACCTCGTCAAGCCGATCGAAGAGGAGCGCCTGCTCGACTCGGTGCAGCGGCTGCAGGCACGCCTGCGCGTGGCGGACGACGCGCAGCGGCCGGAGTTCGGCGCGTTGCTCGAGCGCATGGCCACCGAGCTGCGCCTGCGCGGCGGTGCGCGCCAGCACCTGCAGTGGATCAAGGCGTCGGTCGGCAACGCGGTGCGCATGATCCGCATCGAGCAGGTGCTGTACCTGCGCTCGGACGCCAAGTACACGGTGGTCGCGTGGGAAGGCGGCGAGGCGCTGATCCGCACCACGCTGCGCGAGCTGGCCGATGCGCTCGACCCCGAATGCTTCGTGCAGGTGCACCGCTCGACCATCGTCAACCTGGCGCATGTCGACCGCTTCTCGCACGGCCCGGGCGACTCGGGCGAGGTGCACCTGAAGGGCCGTGCCGAGCGGCTCGCGGTCAGCCGCAGCTACGTGCATCTGTTCCGGCAGATGTGACGGCGGCGGCAGGGCTGCTGCGGCACTTTTTCACGCGAAGCGCCGGTGCAACGCGGGCGCGTATCGCAATTTTCGCTGGCACGCGAACGCGCACGCGACACTCTCGCCAACATCTCCGCCGTTCCGTCGCGCGACGCGCATCGCCGTAGCGTCCATCCCTGCTCAGAGTCACTTGAATGTCCGAAAAGTCGCATTGGCCGACGACCGCCCCGTTTGCGCTGGAGCCGATAGTGGCGGCAGCGCCGCCCGAGCCCGAGGCGCACGCGCACGACGCGCTGCTGCCCGGCACGCGGCTGGACGAGTTCGAGATCGTCCGCGTGCTCGGCGCGGGCGGGTTCGGGATCGTCTACCTCGCGCTCGACCACGTGCTGCTCCGCCACGTCGCGATCAAGGAATACATGCCCACCGCGCTCGCTGGGCGCGGCCGGGGCGCGATGGTGTCGGTGCGCTCGGCCACGCTCGCCGAGACCTTCGCGATGGGGCTGGAGTCGTTCTTCAGCGAAGCGCGGATGCTCGCCAGTTTCGACCACCCGTCGCTGGTCAAGGTGCATCGCTTCTGGAAGGCCAACGGCACCGCCTACATGGTGATGCCGTACTACGCCGGCCAGACCCTGAAGGAAGCGCGGCGTGCGATGAGCGGCCCGCCCGACGAGGCCTGGCTGCGCGCGTCGATCGAGCCCTTGCTCGGCGCGATCGACCTGCTGCATGGCCAGGGCATCTACCACCGCGACATCGCCCCCGACAACATCCTGCTGCTGCCCGACGGCCGGCCCGTGCTGCTGGACTTCGGCTCGGCGCGCCGCGTCATCGGCGACCGCACGCAGTCGCTGACCG
>Ga0307509_10011584_pt1 | contig 10658 bp, 5 predicted proteins | sample 10_EM_MG_FD_202245 | JGI IMG/M metagenome (GOLD analysis project Ga0307509, IMG submission 202245) | Populus trichocarpa ectomycorrhiza microbial communities from riparian zone in the Pacific Northwest, United States - 10_EM | ecosystem: Host-associated > Plants > Roots > Unclassified | place...
ATCAATAATGGTTGAAAAAATAGATTTTTCGATCAAAAAACCATCTTCTCTGATTGTTTTGCCACCTCTATGGTAGCTAGATTATGTCATCTTTGTTTTTTGAAAAAAAAAAAATGGATACCATATAGGCTTTATTTATAAAAAGATAAAAAAGGCATCGGGGCGACCTTCAACTTTGTTTATAATCAATTTATTTTTAATATATTAAACTAACCTGATATTATTTCTCTATCTTTTATAGAACTGAGATACCTCAATTATTTTTGTTGATTACCTAAACAAACAAAACATTCAGGGTTTAATTCTTCTTGTTTTTTTTTAATTCAACTCAGTCTCTCTCTAGCCTAATAGGATGAAATTAGCTTTAAGATTATGATAGACCTATAAAATTAAAAGGAAAATGATTGAAATGTAAGATATGGAGATAACATATGCCTAATCCTAAATTCTTGTAATTTTTATTTTGATTTTAAAGTTTATTTTTATTAATTTTCAGTCCATGGATGAAAATAGGAGTTACTGAAAATGAAGAGAGAAAGTATTGAATTGTCACGATTCTACCAACCTAAATGGTCAAGTTTGGTGTCAAATTGTTCCATTCAATAACAAGTATATGATGATGGTGGTTTTTGGTCTTCATCTTACTGAAAGAAATGGATCGAGGCTTGAAAACAATTTTGATGTTAGTTTGAATTTTTTTTATATTTTTAATCAGTTTTTTGCTACTTTAAGAGCACAAATAGATTTATTGAGGTTTGTTGGATGTTTCTAAGGTGTTTTCAGGTGAAAAATTGGTTAAAAATAAATTGATTGGTAAAAAAACCGAAGTTGCTTTTCTGTCTTTTTTTTTCTTTCCCTCCCCTTTTTTTCTTTGGTTTTTTTTTGGCAATCACAAAAAAAATATTTATCATATTCAATTAGTTTTAATATGGTACTTAAATAATATTATAATTTCTTTTTTCAAATATTATGTATCTTACATGAAAATAATAATTCTAACAACAAATTATTGATGAAAATTTGATTAAAATAGTTTTTTTTATCTTAAAAATTTTAAATAAATTTTGATCATAATTTTATTATATTTATGATCTTTTAAACTTTCAATCACATATAAATTATAAATATACTATTTTGATATTTTTATTTAACAAGCTTTAATAATTATAAAATATTTTTTTAACAGAATCACTGATTCAAGTTAAAAAAAACTTTACATTTGCTAAGATAAAAAAAAAATACATTAATAAAACAAATTAATCTTGATAATTGTTTTTTCAAAATAATTATATTTTTAAATCTAATAACATTACTAAAAACTTACCCGAGATATCAATATTGTTTTTTACATTTAAAATATGCGCATTCATACTAGTAATTCTAGATCGAAGGAGCAAATCACAGCAATGTTTTCCTATTTTTTCCAATATATTAAATTTGAAAATAGAATTTTAATATTGATTAAAGCTTAAATAGATTTGAGAATACAGCTTGTTAAACCAAACACACACTGTACACACACACACACACACACACACACACACAGCGGCTGGTTGCTTCCGAGCAGAAAATATCATATAGTTAATTCTTGTTTGTTATATGCCATTTTCACTTGGCTTCGAAATACATCTTCCCTCCACAAAACACCATCTCCATTCTTCATTTCTCAAGAAAATGATTTCCATGGCATGTAGTCAATCATCCCCAGTAACTGAAAACCCTCCACTTTCCCTCTTTGAAACCTGCAAATCCATGTACCATCTCAAGCAAATCCATTCCCGAACAATCAAAACAGGCATTATATGCAACCCCATTATACAAAACAAGATACTTTCTTTCTGCTGCTCCCGTGAATTTGGTGACATGTGTTATGCACGCCAACTGTTTGATACAATTCCTGAACCATCCGTGTTCAGTTGGAACATAATGTTTAAAGGGTATTCTAGGATTGCTTGTCCAAAATTAGGCGTTTCTTTGTATCTTGAAATGTTGGAGAGGAATGTTAAGCCGGATTGTTACACGTATCCATTCTTGTTCAAGGGTTTTACACGTAGTGTTGCCTTACAATTAGGGAGGGAGCTGCATTGTCATGTAGTGAAATATGGGCTTGATTCCAATGTCTTTGCTCACAATGCTTTGATAAATATGTATTCTTTGTGTGGATTAATTGATATGGCTCGTGGGATATTTGATATGAGTTGTAAGAGTGATGTTGTCACTTGGAATGCAATGATTTCTGGATATAACAGAATAAAGAAGTATGATGAAGCTAGAAAACTTTTTGACATGATGGAGGAGAAAGGAATTTTACCCACTTCGGTTACTTGTGTTTCAGTATTATCAGCGTGCTCTAAGTTGAAGGATTTAGAATGTGGCAAGCGGGTGCAGAAGTACATAAGAAATGGTGTAGTCGAGGTTAATTTGAAAGTAGAAAATGCTTTGATTGATATGTATGCATCATGTGGCGAAATGAATGTCGCACTTGGGATTTTCGAGAATATGAAGAATAGGGACGTGATTTCTTGGACTGCTATTGTTACGGGATTTGTGAATACAGGGCAAGTTGATGCAGCGAGAAAGTATTTTCATAAAATGCCTGAAAGAGACCATGTCTCGTGGACTGCCATGATAGATGGATATCTTCGACTTAATTGCTACAAAGAGGCTTTGATGCTTTTCCGTGAGATGCAAACTTCTAAAATAAAACCAGATGAGTTCACCATGGTTAGCGTACTTACAGCTTGTGCACAACTTGGGGCGCTAGAGCTAGGAGAATGGATAAGGACTTACATTGATAAAAACAAGGTCAAGAATGATACTTTTGTGGGGAATGCTTTGATAGACATGTACTTCAAATGTGGAAATGTTGAAATGGCATTAAGCATATTCAATACATTGCCTCAGCGGGACAAATTTACATGGACAGCCATGGTTGTTGGCCTAGCAATTAATGGATGTGGTGAAGAAGCTCTCAATATGTTTTCCCAAATGCTGAAAGCTTCTGTAACACCAGACGAGGTAACTTATGTTGGTGTTCTCTCTGCTTGTACTCATACTGGCATGGTAGATGAAGGAAAAAAGTTTTTTGCCAGCATGACTGCTCGGCATGGAATTGAACCGAATATAGCACATTATGGGTGCATGGTTGATCTTCTTGGCAAAGCTGGGCATCTAAAAGAAGCTCATGAAATTATTAAGAACATGCCAATGAAACCTAATTCAATTGTCTGGGGAGCTCTTCTGGGTGCCTGTAGAATTCATAAAGATGCAGAAATGGCTGAAAGGGCCATAGAGCAGATTCTTGAGTTAGAACCCAATAATGGAGCTGTTTATGTTCTGCAGTGTAATATATATGCAGCTTGCAATAAATGGGATAAATTGCGTGAATTGCGACAAGTGATGATGGATAGAGGAATCAAGAAAACCCCAGGTTGCAGCTTGATTGAGATGAATGGTATTGTCCATGAATTTGTTGCTGGTGACCAGTCACATCCTCAAACAAAAGAAATATATGGGAAGTTAAACAAAATGACAAGTGACTTGAAAATTGCGGGGTACTCACCTAATACTTCAGAGGTTTTCCTTGATATAGCAGAGGAGGATAAAGAGAATGCAGTTTACCGGCACAGCGAGAAGTTGGCTATTGCATTTGGGCTCATCAACTCAGGTCCTGGGGTCACGATCAGAATTGTGAAGAATCTCAGAATGTGTATAGATTGTCACCATGTGGCAAAGTTGGTGTCAAAAGTGTATGATAGGGAAGTTATTGTCAGGGATAGAACTCGTTTTCATCATTTCAGGCATGGCTCCTGTTCATGTAAAGATTATTGGTGAGTTAATAAGTGGTAGATTGTTAGTTACTCTCTCTCTCTCTCAAAAGCATCTAATACCAGAGATCAAACTGGATTTTTTTTTGGTTGCCGAAAGCAAATTTTGTCGGTTACATAACCTCATACTGTTGTAAGCACTTTCACTCGGCTTAGACTTGAAATAAACAAGAGCTTGCTAGTATTGGCTGCTATGGAAGAGTTCAAATCCACTGACCAAAACCCATTTTGGATCCTTCAGTGCTAATGTCATTCTGAAACAAGTATTGTTTCTTCTCTAAAAAGAATTCAAATTGGCCTATCTACTAGAAATAACCATGATCTGAATACGAGCAAATTAAATCCCAGCCAACTAAGTCTGTACACCCTGTCCATTAAAAGCTCAAAGAGAAGAATTATGCCTGATCTTACAAAAGTTCATAACCTGTACGAAGAAGTTTTGTAAGAGCACATAGCACTGCTGTCTCTACTTCTCATTGTCAATTATCAGGATACAAAAAAGTGTAGTGTTACTGATGGAATAGATCATATGTTTGAGAGACTTTGAAAAGAAAAGGAGAGGAGAAAGAATCTTGAGGAACTGACTGTCTCATTTGATTGTTTAAAATGAGCGTTTACAGCACATAGAAGGATTCAGTAGCAGTTACACATGAAAGATTCAGCCAAAATGTAAACCTAATTTGTCAACAACCACTAATTAACAGCTTCTTTTTTAATTCTGCTAACTCATGTTAATTCTCGTCAAAACATCAGCCGTTCTGCTTGTCATCAAGATCAACTGCTCTAGAATAAAAGGAAACTTACTTGTGACGTGAGAATTTGTTTTCTTGTTTCTGGATCAATTACTTTAGTGACATTTTAATTACTAAAACTAAAAAATATTTCACAGTACGAACATCTTTATAAATCTTGTCAAGTTAATATAGAGAGTTCAAGATGAGAGAAGAAAAAGAAAGAACTATATTTTTTCAATCATAAAATTCTTTTTTTCATACGGGTTATATCCATATATATATATATAGAGAAAGCAGTTACTTTTCTTAGTAACTCCTCTAAATACTTGGACGAGACTCATCCTTCATAAGGAGACTAGACCTAAACCAATAATCACAATTGTCATTCATCCCTTTTACTTGACTTGAGATTGACCTGCAAGATAAAATGATTCAAATCAAATGCATGATGGAAGTAAACTAATTTGTCATTTTTGCATTAACAAAGCAAACGTAGTTGAAATCCAATGAACTATTTCTAGAATAGAATTATTTATGCCGATCTAACTCCTCAATCAAAAAAAAAAAAAAACTTAATCATCCTACTCCAAATCCATAAACATACAAAGATATGAAGTAACCTTTAGCTTGAACAAGGGTCAAGCATAGGGAAACCTGCAATGTAGACTGATAGATTTTTCAAGCAACACCCTATGGAGCAATCCCATAGAAAGCACAATCTAGCTTGGCTAAGCGAGATAGACACCGGAGACTCTTAAAAAAACGCCTCACACTCACCTAAACCAGAGTCCAAGGTAAATCCTAGGTTGCTATAGTTTGTAATTCAAAAAACATGAGAGCCCTAGGCAAAGACAGGCTATGAGATAGACCTATAACACTTTCAAACATATTGGATATAAATTTCCATTTAACAGAAAGACTAATTTTGATTGTTAATCTGGTTTAGATGCTACTAGTTCGTTAGCTCACGCTACGCTGCGGGTTGGATTAATTTTAAAAAAAAACATACAAAAGAAACACCCAAGCATTGCTAACATTTTTCAAGTAAAAAAAATTAAAACCATGTAGAGGTTAATCCAATGTGACCTAATGATGTAAATCTTTTCATCACATGGTTAAACAACCCTCAACGAAGTATACAACAACCTGGAAAACCAAAATTAGGTTTGATAGAACCTTGATCCAAAGGTAACCATTTACCTAAGAACTAAATATATTGGAAAAAGACTTAGACCTAGAGATAACCTTGTATCTAAGAACTCTAAGTATGTGAATAACTTCACAAAACCAGTTAATCTTTGATAAATTAGTGTACAATATTTGTCCATGCAAAGAAATGTTGTTTTGCCACAAACAAACAAAAGAAAGACTCACATTTATTGTTCAAGTTGTTGTCGAGATTCGCAGCTCAAAAAAACATAAAATAATGTCCTCTAACTAACCCTAATGGATCCCTTTTGGGTTGCAAGCTAATGAGCATAAACTAGTAATCAACTAACATAAGTTTAATATAAAATAAATCCCTAAACAATGTTTAATGGGCCAGAACAAACCCGAATTTAAAAATAATTATACAACATGAAATAAATAAATAGGATAATAAAAACAAAGTCTTCGTGCTAAAATTCTTTCATGTAGCCCGCATCTTCAATTTCTGCACATTCTTGGCAGATTTCAATCATGACTTCAAACATGTTGTTCTCTCGTCTAAATGAATTATTGGGCCTACCATATATGGTGTCTAGTTTCCATCCCAAATTGAATAGCAGAAGCATTCCACTTGTAACTCCATATATGTCCCAAATAGTACACAAAGGTCTAGTCTTGCAGATTTTACTAGACTTGTCTAGTAACTTCGACCCTTTGAACTAATATGTTCCTCTTGAACTCCATTTGACCTGGAAAGTTACCACAATATATTTCCATATGTCTAGTATCTCACTGTAAAATCTCAGCTTAATTCGATGTATGTTTTAAAAGGTATTTCTAATCTCGCAAAATTAGTTAGTAGACCTTTTAAGACCAAATTCGGACTTGGATTGTTCGTATCATCCTCCCCTTCTTTAAAAATATTTGACATAGAATCTATGTCAAGTAAAACATATTCTAAGATCAACAAATCAATACCAAATAGAAAATAACATCATCATCAAAACCAAGAAGAACCTTGTTAGAAAAGAAGGTCTATCTTATATACAAACTCTCTTTTTCAACCATCTTCTCCTTCTTTAATTTCAGGTGCTCCTCTTATATTTGTTTAGGTGTCAAAGATATAAGAGTTATAGATCTTCCATTCATCTCAAAGGAATTTGTCACTCCATCATGCATAACTCTTCTATCATACTGTTATGGTCTACCAAACAACAAGTGATTAGGTTACATTGGCAGAACATCACATAACACCTCATCATAATATTTACCAATAAAAAAAGCAACCAAAACCTGGTTATTCACTTTCACTTTCACTTCACCATCATCATTGAACCACTATAATTTATAAGGTATGAGATGTATGGTAGTGTGCAAGTTTAAGTTTCTCACCAATTTAGTACTAGCTATGTTAGTGTAACTACCACTATTTATAACTAAGTTACAATAGGTCCCTTTAATATACAAGCTCTCCTTTTCAACCGTCCTAACATTAAATTATCTTCGCTCAGGTTTATTTTGAACCCTACCATGATCATTAGCATGTTTCCTCTCCAATCTATCAAACCTATCTCCGAATTCATTGGTCATCTGATCCATTCGCTAATTCATAATGTGTACCTGAATTACTATTTCATTGTCTCCTCTCTATAGTGTCATGTTGTTACTTGCCTATGATATCTTCGAATCTGAGAATTGGTTAGGTGACAAGAAATATATAAATTTCTCACCCACTCTCTCACAAGTTTACACTCCTCTTGTGTTTCACTTAAATATAGACTTTTCACTTAAATACGCTCGCTATGTCTTTTTCCTCTCGTCTCACCTTTCTTCGGATCCTGCGGAACTGATTCCAACACCAAATATAATAGCTTTAACAGCATATTCAAATACATGTATATGCCTTAAGAACTAAGAAAAATATGAAAACAAGCAAAGACAAAACTACAATTATAATTTCACGAGTAATGAGCGAATTTGTACAAAAAGTGGATGTTTTTGAAGACGTGAAAGAAAAAAGATGCAAAGGTTATAAAAAAAAATTAAATGACACGTAAGTATTTCAATTATGATGTTATGATACTTTCATAATTGAAAAATAACATAAGCGAAACAAGTTTGAATTACTAACGTGAATTAGAACCGTTACGATAAGTTCAAATCCTGAATTTAGCTCCTATAGCAAAAGAACTCCAAATGATCTCAAATTTGATGGGTGTCATTAGAACCTTAAAACCTAGTATATAAAATTTTATAATTCTCTAAATTTATTGGACCTGAAATTCCTTTCTGATATGAATCTGACCTGTTACAACAAGTTTTAATGTCGACCTTGGTTACTATAGCAAATGATCTCCTAATGAGCTTAATTTTTATATGGCATGTGATTAGTACTCCTAGAACCAGTATATAATATTTTAGATTTTGATTAATTGGTTTTGTCCAAATTCAAATTCTCTCTTTGTGTACTATGGTAGATTCGACTAAAGTGACTTTTGAACGTTCTTTTTCTTCTTCTTTTTTTACTCTTTATTCTACTTACATATTCTAAGACAACAACAAACTAAAATAATACATTTTTTTAACTAACCTAGGCACAAAAATACTAAGCTTTAGACGAGAAATAATAAAAAACTGAATCAAAGACAACTAAAGCTAAGAAAGCTGAAACTAACAAGAAGAAAATAAAGGATATAACCTGATTTTGGAACCTAGTTTTGATATCAATTGATGCAGAGCTCTTGATCAAGTGGTCAAGCAACCCCTAACAAAGTAGATAACAACTTGAAAAAACTAAAAATCAGGTTTTATAGAACTCTGGCCCAGAGGTAACCCTATACCTAATAACCAAAGGTATTGAAAAAAAGCTTGGACCTAGAGATGACTGTATATCTAAGAACCTCAAGTATGTAAATGACACCACGAAGCTAGTTAATCTTCGATAAGTCAGTATACGATCTTTGTCCTAGCAAAGAAAGGTTATTTTTCCACAAAAAAAAAACTCATGTTTATTCTTTAATTTACTATAAAAATTTGCAGTTCAAAAAAACATAATATAATATCCTCTAACTAACACTAATGGACCCCTTTTGGGTTGCAAGATAATGTGCCTGAACTAGTAATAACTAGTTTAAATAAGATAATAAAAAATTTCTTCATACTAAAATTCCTCCAAGTAGACCGATTCTTCAATTTTCGCACATTCTTGGCAAATTTCAGTCCTGACTTCAATCACATCGTTCTCTCTCATCAGGATGAATTACTGGGCCTACCATATATGGTTTGAAAGCTTGAGATATTTAGTTCTATTCTAATATGAATCACAAAAAAATTTTCATCTATAGCTCTAGATATGTCCCAAACAGTACATAAAGGTCAAGTCTAGAAGATTTGACAAGATTTGTCTAGTAACTTTTACCCTCTGAAATAATATGTTCCCAAATTCTATTTAACCTGAAATTTACCACAATATAGTTCCATGTTTATAGTATCTCCCTTTAAAATTACAGCTTAATCTAATAAACGGTTTGAGAGATATTCCTAACTTTGAAAAATTAGTCGTGACATTGTAAGGTCAAATTTGAACCTAACTTAGTTCGTAACAGCTGATACATTTAATGGTTCCAAAGGCAACATGGATGAACAGTAAAAAAGTAGTTTGATTAATAAAAATTTATGATAACTTTTTTTAAAATTTAATATTCAAACATAAACATATTGGATCGATCTGAGCCAACCCAGGTTAACCTCTTAAATTTGTGACCTGGATTATGAGACCATGATAACTTCATATAAAAAAAATTAAAAAAAAATTATGAAGCTCAGTTCCCAATCAACTCAATATTGAAGAATGAAAATGAAAAAAAATTATTAATAAAATGATCTGACTTAACCTGCCAAACTTGTAACATGGATCATGAAATTGGGATAACTTTATAGAAAATAAACAAAAATTAATTTGGATCAACCCGTGTTAACTTGCCAAACCCACGACCAATGTCATGAGACTGTGATAACCACATATAAACCAAATGAAAACAAATTATGAAGCCCAATTATTGAAAACCCATTGTTAAAGGTTAAAATTGAAAAAAAAATCTAAAAACAGAACACAATAAACGACCTGAGTCTACCTAGGTTAACCCGTAAAACACATGACTCGAGTCATATGATTAGGATAACCTCATAGAAAACAAACCAAAATATATCATGAAGCCTAATTCATAATTTACTCCATGTTGAAGGATGAAATTGAAAAAAAAAATATCAATTAAAAAAGACAAAAAAAAAAAAACACGAGTCAACTAGATTAACTCGCCAAACTCATGACTCAAGTCATAAGACTACGATAACCTTATAAAAAGCAAACCAGAATAAATTATGAAGTCTAATTCTCAATCAACCTAATGTTGAAGGATGAAATTGAAAAAAAAATGTCAATTAAAAAAGATAAAAAAAAATCGAGTCAACTCTCCAAACACGTGATACGGGTTATGAGACCGAGCTAACCATATATAAAGCAAACCACAATAAATTATGAAGACCAATATCCAATAAATAAAATGTTAAAGTATAAAATTAGAAAAAGAAATACATATTTAAAGAAAACAAAACCAAAGGCAAAGGCTAAGGCAAAGGAAAAAAAAAACACTATTGAAATGAATAGTATTATGTGAGGTGATGCACAACAAAAGCACTACCTCTTTTAGTTTATACTATAATTTAGATTGAATAATTTTTTTAAGTACCTATTGCACTTTGACCGATACAATATATGCCTTGGTATATTTTACCCTTTATGTACATTTCAGCTACAAGGTTTTCATATGCTTACAACCTTACACACAGGCACACATATACAGAGAAGCAATAAAATTATACATAATTTTTTGTTTAAAAAACATTGCATTATTGGTTAGTCCTCTATAGGATTGAACAATCAAATTCA
>Ga0307509_10011585_pt1 | contig 10658 bp, 13 predicted proteins | sample 10_EM_MG_FD_202245 | JGI IMG/M metagenome (GOLD analysis project Ga0307509, IMG submission 202245) | Populus trichocarpa ectomycorrhiza microbial communities from riparian zone in the Pacific Northwest, United States - 10_EM | ecosystem: Host-associated > Plants > Roots > Unclassified | place...
CACCACTACCTGCAGTGCCTCTGCTTCTTTCCATTGACCCTGGTTCCAGTATGTTGCTGCAAGATTTGCCATGCTTGAGAGTGTATCAGGGTGCTCATCTCCCAATATCTGCTTTGTTTTCTCCATCACCACTACCTGCAGTACCTCTGCTTCTTTCCATTGACCCTGGTTTCTGTATGTTGCTGCAAGATTTGCCATGCTTGAGAGTGTATCTGGGTGCTCATCTCCCAATATCTGCTTTCTTTTCTCCATCACCACTACATCCAGTGCCTCTGCCTTCTTCCATTGCCCCTGGTAATAGTAGACATAACTCAGATTTATTGCAGTCAATATATTGATGTCTTCCAATTTAAATCCACCAATACAACTGCTGATATGTTGCAATAGAGTAGATTGGTATTTATACTCCTTACTGTTCATTTCCAAAGAAATTGATACACCAATAATACTTAGAACACATTTTTGTATGTCTTTTTTCTCTTGACCTATTGTCCAAGCACTCCAATGCTGTACCAGTGGATGTATACTGTAAGACTGATTCTGATCATCAAATTCAATCAGAGAATATGATTTAATGTCTTGTATATACTCCTGAAATAAAAAAGAATTCCATTTTGGGCCCTGCTTTCCAATATCACTAAGCAATTTAATCACTTGTATTTGCAGATCCCTATCATCCAGTCCTTTTGACAATTTTGGAGATAATGATGCTCTTTTGAATATTTCTTCTGTGATTCCTTTATGATGTAAAAATGATAACATTTGCAATAGAGTTTTTGCAGATGGTCCAAGTTTGTCATAGCTCAATTTCCATGTTGCATACACAGCTAATCTATACTCATTTTCATTTTGAATCTCTTTAGTCTGTAGCAGTTTATCATGATGCTCTTGATAGAGGTCCAGATACTTTTTCAGTGAGGAGCAGTGAAGGATATAAGCCCCAGCTTGAGAAATGGCTAATGCAAAATAGTGGAGATTCTATGTTTTTTAGTAGTTAGCTTAAAGACAAATATCCCAAGAAATTTTTATCAAAGCACCTTTACAATAGTTTCTGCTAACTTCTCATTTTCATCTGTCTTTGTTGCCCAAGATATCTGCATAAGTAAACACTTTGCATCCTCAGGATTCATATCAGCAACCTTTGCACCTGCACCCTGATTTGCATGCATCCTTAGCTGTGGATTGCGTGTTGTAATTAAAATATTTCCAAATCTGCATTTTGGAAAAAACATTGCAAGATTTAACTGGACATCATCAGCATTATCAAAGAAAAGCAGCCAGTTTTGTGTACGCTGAGTGGCAAGCCAGTGTTTACATGCATCAACTGACTGCTTCATATTGGTAGGAGTGATAGCTACAAGATCAGCTTCAAGTGTCTGTTGGGTGGTGGCATCAATATAGAAAATATCAGAAAACCTATAAAACATAAGCCTATAAATTATATTCATTGCATGTTTGCTAAAAACACACCATTTATGAGCTTGGGAGTCTTCTAAAAATTTAAAAGCAAGTTGGCTTTTCCCAGAACCTCCAAGGCCATGCAACACAAAGACATGTTGAGATTTGTCATCAGAGTTAAAATATTGGGACATTTTATCAAGAATTTCCTTTCGCCCTATGAAAGATTTTACTGGTAGTGGACAAGTCTTAGGCATTTTTGAATGACCACTTGGTTGAGATGATAGAGGCCTAGGAGACACTGAAAAAATAATTTTAGAATTTAATTGATATAACAAATTGCTTCATACCAAATTGCTCCATCATAAGCTGTGCCTTTGGGGATTTGATAGCATTTATCAACAAAGTGAGCTTCTCACCCACTTCTTCCCTCCTCAGGTATTGCATAGTATGGGCCTCCACATTGGCTGTTTTCTCCCATTCAGAGAGCTTTATGTCTTGCATTCCTTGCTCAACATTTATTCGAAAATAGATGTTTGGAGAATTGGCAAACAAAAGTGATATATCTTCATGTGTTGCCTCACAGTCAGTTGCAATTGCTTTGAGCACATCAGCAACATCTGTTGGGACAATCTGCTGAAAAATTCCTGATGTCTTAATGCTGATTACTTCAGCCTGCCCTGTTCCAATGCTCAAAAGACACCCAATTTGATGGGTGGGAAATACTGCTTTGGCCTCCTTGAGTACCAGCTTACTAGGATTGTTACAACCTAGACCACCATCAATGAAAGGTTGTTTGTTACCAATCTCAATAGGCTTGAAAAAGATGGGCACTGCAGATGTGGCCCGAGCTACTTCCCAGATCTTGCAACCTGAATGTGTTTCTTGTGATTGATAACTCCTAAAAAGAACTGGAATATTGGCATCCATGTTAAATGCATTCCTGGCACAAACAAAGCTAACAAGTTTTCTCATTTAAAATTCAAATATATAAAGAATGCAGTAAACTCACGTCCGACAGCCTGAGGCATTACCAACTTCCAACAATGGTTCTTCAGCATTGCCAGTGGCATTTCGCACAATAGATTTGATCACTTCTTCGAGTTTGGTTGCTTTGAACCTTCCATCTCCAGGCCATCGCTTTGGATCAGAGAAAACTTGTTGAGTCAAGTTGTTGTAGACGTCGATTGCAGTGTCGACACCCATCCTAAGACGTCCAAGCATTAAAGCTATGATTCTAAATAAATAAACATCATTTGAGTATCATGATAACAGGATATGGCACAACGGAGCTCACCCCCCAGTACTGGTGCCACCGATGAAATCAAAGTAATCGCAGGGCTTGGGAAGGCAGGTGAGAAGCGGTTGACCATTGGTTTCAAGCTTCACGTTCTCTTCGACCATCAGCCTGTGCATAATTTCCTTGATGATAAGCAGTTCGGAAAGTCCCCGGATACCGCCTCCATCTGTCCAGCAGATATTGGTTAGCGAGAGGCCCCGTGGAAAGGGCAAAAATATATATCTACCTAGCGCAAGTAGCTTCAACGGTGGTTTCGCTGCAGACGAAGACATGGTGGTTAAGATGAAGGAATCGATGGCTTGCGGGTTCAAACAGGTAACTTCTCACGCGACACTGCCTTCCACATATCCCAACCACCATTATCTTTTTTTGTCTCCCTCCTCTTCCGCAACCGATGGCAGCGTGAAGCCAAGGTCAAAATCCCAAATCCCGAGTAGCATGGGACTCGAGGCCTCGATCACGCCATTACTGCACACCTTGTCATGCCCACTGCTTGTAGGTGGCGACTGCCTTCAACTACATCAGTCGTATGTTAGCCGCTTCCCCATTACCGCTTGCTAACATAACCTCTTCCTCCAGTTCCCTGGAACCGAGTCCACTCCCCGAGTGAATACCACTGTTTCCCTCCGGCGATCTATGTTCCAACATATCAGGATAGGCGAGGGGTTACCGGCTGGAAGAGTATGTCTCCTCCCAGCACTCTTCTTTCATATCTGACCACCCTCCTCAGTGATTCCACCTTCTGCTATGATGTGTCCACCGTCTCTTCTTGCCGTTCTCATGACTATGCAACTAGCATCAAGCTATCATCAACGTTCTCACAACATTAGGCCATTTTGGATATTGCCTCATCGCATGTCCCCTTTTTTTCCACGCCGCGTGGTCCTATATTCCACGGCGATATCGCGAAAACTCAAGCAACTCCATCATGTCTTCGGACTTGACGCGATTCCCCTGGTATTGATTCACGTCACCGGCTACCCTCCTCAATTCATGAACATACCTCCAACCCCAATCCGCGTTCGCCAATCCAAGCCCCCAAGGCCGAAACAGGCGGTCGTGCACAGCTGGTGTGAAATGATGCAAGCTTCAGGCCTATCTTCCCGACTATGTTGCGCAAGTTTCTTCAGGTTGAGCCTCTCCCCATCTCCGCTGCACCGAGTTACAAAAATAAAATGGCCATGCTCGCCTGAACTTCGCCACATTTCAAAGACAATCGTTCAGCTGTCCTTCTTCGTCACACCGCTACCACAACTTGCCTGGTGACGGAACGCCAAATGACTCAGTGCTCATATGTTGCTGCACCGTTTTCAGTCCGAGTACCTCCCAGCTGATTGTTCATTTTACGCGGTACGTCCCCTTTGTAACTCTTCCATCCGGATCAATGAAGGAACTACCACAAAAAGCTCATCCCATAAAGGGTGAATAAAGCGAAACGGACACGTGCAAGGGGTTGTAATGAGGAGGCGCCTGGGGACGGAACGCAGAGTAGATACTAACTTCATAACCCCATTTTTGGCACCTCTGCTGACTGCTCGGCAACACCGGCGTGAATACATTTGTTCTTTTATTTCAAGTTCAAAAGCTAGATATGTTGCCACCCGGTTGCAATTTTTGTACCACAGCGCAGGTGATCGTTCATACTGTTCTCGGCAAGTTCACTCGATACATATAAAGTGCTGTGAGACCAAGCCGCTGCCCGTGATTCAATGCCCACATCTTGTCTAGATCCTCCGACAGCACAGGGGGTCTAGAATAATGTAAAATGTCAGTGAGAAAAGAAAAACAGAAAAGTGACTCGGACGGCTGATACAACGCACCGCAATATTCTCCTTCCGCCTCTCCGATTTTTTACTCATGCCATGCGAATGGCCTGGGGGGGGATATAACTTCATATTTCCCGGCCATGGATACGATTAGTGGGTCGTCGCGGAGACGCGGACTATCCTGGGCATTTAGAAGGATTATTGGGTTTGGATACGCGATTCTTTTCTCAAGGGGTTGGCTTACCGCTCAGAGTGTATGTTGTTATTCCGATGCCTTTCCTGGAGAGAGGCCCCGGAGCTCGTTCTGTGCGAGATAAGGATGCGATCTGAAGTTGATGTGCAATTCATATTAGGGTTTTGTGGAAAAGAGAATAGGAGTACTCGACTTGATTAACCGTTGGCGTCACTTCTGCCGCCATGAAAAGCTTGTCGAGGCTGACAGGACGCAATGAATATTGGAGAGAATCGAATGAAAAAGGATATACACACGTTTTGAATGGACAAGTTGCAGATCCCAACCGTTCAAACTTTCCCTCTGTCGAGGAGCTTCTCCATCTCGGCCCAGGCGTCGTTGAAGTTGACTTTGTCAGTCGCTTTAAAAGAACCGTCCGGGTTCCTGGGAAGGATCTCTACTCCTGCGTCGGATAGCGGAATCAGTTGAACTATTCTCGAGGGCAAAAATAATTTGAGAAAGGATACCTTCGTAGGAAAAGGCTTATGGCCAGTGGATTAAGTGCTATTCCCAGAAATTCAGCATTTAATGTATATCGATATGGCCCATGGAACCTACCAAGTCGATATATCTTATTCCCAAAAGCCTCGAGACTTTTACAGAAGGATTCTGCCACGCGGTTTTGGTGGTTCCATCTTCGCAATGAACGACTTTAGTGACAATGTTGGCCTGGAGAAGACAAGTTCGTTTGAAGAATATGCAACTCATGGAAGTTGGGTTGTAACGAAGATCCCTTCGTGCGGGATACCAGAGGTTTCGATGGCTTCTCCAATGACTTTCTCGGTGCCTAATTTGAATCCAGTTTCATTTAATGATATGGTTTTTTCAATGGCGGGGGGACTCACCATGCATATAAGCGGGTTCTGGAAAGAAACGAGAGGTCAGCTGGACTAATGCCATTGAAAGGTGTGTAAAACTACCTTGAACGTGCTCAAAACCTAGTCCTTCATCAAGTTCACATCACGCCGTGACTCCGGTGTAGAATACACGCGAGCCAGTAGGCATCTTTTTGTTGGAATGGGATCTGTGGATGATATGTGGCGACTCGGAGGTGTGGAAATTGCTCGGGTACCTCAACTCCGTTGTTGAGCTTTACTTTGTGTCATTAGTTGTAAAATGTGTGAAGGATCGGTGAAGGATTACCCGAATACTATGGTGAAATTTCGGGTCTGGTGGGTTGGTGGAAGTGGTAGCTTGTGTGTAAATCGCTCCCACTCGGCGGCATTCAGATGGGACTAAGACTGACAAATTTAGCGAAGAGTCTGTGGTGCTATTGACTGACCTATGCATTGTCTTTAATGTATACAATCACAAGATCAGCAAATCTCAGAATTAACGGCACAAACGAGGAAAAATCACCTTGAAAGCCAATGCCCAATTGCTCAACAAATCATGGTCCCAAACTGCATGTAGGAACAGGAAAGACATCTCCCAGCTTCTCGATGAACACCTGCAAATCGACGACCTCGTGTCTGGGCCACTAGACCTAGCCATTCCAAAGCCAATGCCACAATTGCATACTGAAAACAATATAGCAAATGTCTAAACCAATGCCCAACCTATACATTGTGCACATACGTTTCTAACCGCAGGTTGGTAGCTTTTTCCCAAAGGGTTTTTAATGCACCCGGTCCTGGCGACTGTCTCTTGTAGATGGATGTCAATTTGTAACAATTGTAGCAAGTGATTTTATTGTCAACGGTACTTATAGAAAGCACGGCCCGGGAAGCACTGCATGTTATGATTGACCTCCGCATCAACGCCTCAAAAAAGGTCTCTCTCCAAAGCACCTACCCAAGGTGGCTACTATGGATACAGACACACTGGCATCGGTTAACAGTCTGCAGACCAAAGCATCATGGAAAGCCCTCCTACCGCCACTACATATTCCCCACTCCATTGTCTAACATCCACACTCCATCCTACCTCACTCGTCGCATCATACACATCGTCAACTAACATTACCAATGCAACTTACCCCTGAAGATATCTATGCAGAACGCGTCAAGAACGGAACATATGCCGACGTCTTAGCCCAGCTTGAAGCTCTTGGACCAGCAGCCCTTGCCAATGTCACCTATGGCAAGCAGTTTGTCAAGGCCCCGGGCCATGATGACTGCAAGTGCCAGACATACACCGACAACAGTGACGGCAGTGAATTCACGACCATCCTCCTAGGACAAGTTACCAATTCAAGTTTTGGAACCCGCCTTTCAGCTGCCGGAAACAAGGTTGCTGATGGAGTTGTAACTATATCTTTATTCTTCCTATTTAAATCACCATTTACATTCGATAAACAGCCCATCAATGACGCAACGAATGTGAAGGATGTCCTTGTCCTTTCTCTCCCGACTTTGGCCCCGACACGCCTCATGGACTTCTACCAGAGACAGATCGCCACTCTTGCTGAGATTAGAGACGCTGACAAGAAAGAAGAAAAGGAGTCCGGGAACGTATGTGCGCCTGATTTACCATTTTTCTCGCCCCAATGACCCCGATCTTCAGTTTCCAGCATTCGTTAAAGAATGCATCAAAGGGAACCCCAAAGATCGTAACGCTGCAATGGACCTTATAACTGTAACTCTGCCCCAGAAATATGTGGTACGTCCTCAATTTCCTGCTTTCTGAACAATATGTCCTAAATTTCATCCCACTATCACAGGTCCCGCCTTTTGGAAAAGACGGGCAATCTGTCCGCATGACGAAGAAACGGGCCTTTGATCATGATGACGACGATGAGACCAGTACCCTTGCTTCCGACTCTGAAACCAAGGCCTCTGTCAAGGACAATGAAGGTATTTTCGTCCTACTTTTTTTTTTTTCATTCCTTGACAGTAATTATTCCATCTCTTAGAAGTCAAAATTGAGCTCGGAGCGTACTACCCTCCCCATCTCTTACCTGACCACCGAGGACCTTTTTTCGAGCATAAAAGGGCCCAGCTTGTCCAACTGGATATCCGAGATATCGATGACAAGCTTGTTGCTCCATGGGATATGTACGACAAGCTGCGTCCAGGTACCCTTGTCCTTGTTCATGCAACTGTCATTTGCTGGATCATGAAAGATCGGGGTTCGACATCTGTCAGAAAGGTAAGCTCCAATTTCTCAAGATCTTGTTCTACGTCTTATTATAGACGCTTTCTCTTTCCCCCCTAGATCTATCAACTTGTTGGTCACAGTGTCCGAATCATGGCAGAATCTATTGAAGCCGTTGAGAAGCCCACTATCCCAGTCCTTCGACTCAAGGCCACCACCCCTTCTCCCACCAAACCTGTCTCAAAGGCTTTCAACAATGTCCAATCCCCTAAGAAGAGACGCTTATAAGCAGGACTTGTAAATTTAATTGTTCTTGCGTTTACTTTCTCGCGACACCTACCACAATTCTGGACTTTAAAAATTGTACACAATTACTAAAAAAAAATGTCTCGTTACCCTTGTATGTCCAATTTATGTATACTTAGCGTTGTAAAGCGGCCTGTCAAGTTTCCCCTGTCGCCAAATATGGAATGATTAGGTTCAACGTTCAAACGTTCACGTTCAGCTTCCATGGCTTTTCAAGTGACAACCATGTTCGCGTTCAGTTTCAATCCTCTGCAGTTTCGTCGCCACTAAGAGAAACTGGACCTCAATGCCGGACGCGTCGATCGTCGCACAACTTTCACCACTACACGTTGAGGTTTGGAAAACTCAACTCGCTCACCGCTCTCCTGGACTTTCTCTACGGTCAAACTTCTGCAAGTCCTAAACCCACTATATAACCACTCTTTGTGAGTACAATACTACACCATTTTGCTTCCCAATCCATCCCAAAGGTCCAAAAGATGCGAACTTCACACCTTGGAGAGGATACCCTCACCGGTCCTCGTTGAAACCCCAGACTCTGCGGGTTCATTCTGGTATATTCCTGTACTTCTCGCAGCGTACTCGTACGTGTACTGAGAATCTAGGAGGAACCGCTTGGGCCTCTGGTCAAGAACGGAAAGCTGATGGACATGTTCAATTGAGGGGTGGAAGCTCTCACCTCCTAGAATGTCGACAAGAAACACAGGCGCTGATACGATCTCTACAGGACTTCGTGAATTAATGTCTGTCGACGAAAATCGATGACTTCTTTCAGACAAAACAGAGGCTTGGAATGGAAGAGGGCAGAATAGGTGCAGTGTGACCTCAGGTAAACGCCTCTTGCCGCATGAATGATTAGAGGTTCGTTTCCTTTTACATAAAATAACCCACGTCATTGATTGATATTCTAGTGTTGCAGAGGATTCCTCACCCGAAAACGACCATATGCCTGGGTGCTGAAGGAATTTTGACTGGCTTCGAACTTGGAAGCCTTGCGATGAATGGGAATTATCTCTAGCTTCCTGGCGCAAGAACAAGGCTCCCACATGGTAGATTCCAGAATTCCTCGAAGATGCTGTAGTGTTAGGTTGGACAAACCGATATTTTCGACGAAACACATATGATTAACGAACCCGCACATTTTTCCAGATCTGTCAATCAGCTTCTGCTTTCAACGCGAGTGCCATCATGTCCTCGCTGAATTTTTCTTGGGGCGAGGTTTTTCTCTCTCCCTAGGTCTAATTACACGAAACTGTCGATTGCGTCTGGGCAGAAATCTCAAAATTATTCTTCTTCGTCCTGTAGACCGGACTTCGTTCCAATCAGAACTACCGTTTCAATGAATCAACTACCTTGTTGGATTAGATCCCAATTCACACACCACTCTCAAGTTCTCTCTCCACCGCATCCGCCATCTCGCCCAACGTTTCAAACCTCCACGTCCATTTCGGCTTCGCTCCAGGCCCACCAGGGGTGACATTGCACGTCACCGCCTCTTGTCTGTCGATCCACACACTCCGCATCCCAAGCTGTTTCGCCGGTTCATGGTCGTGCAGCAGACTCTGCGCGACGGACATCACTTTATCCTTAACCTCCTCGCCCTGTGCGAGCTCAATGTCCCCAAAAAGCCCTGGCTGCTCCGTAATATACTCAAACACGGATCGGAAACCGCCCAGTGAAGGTTTGTAGCATCCTGTGTCCTGAGCCGTGAGGATCAGCGTGAAAGGGGATATGGAGCCCTCTGTCGCTTGTGGATGCCAATACTTGTGAGGATTAGGGGATGGATACGCATAAATGTCGCAGTTGGAGGTGACTGTATCCCAAGATGAACCCTCGGATAGGAGGGCATGGGTGTGGCGGAAGGATTCCCGATCGACGTTGGAAAGAACAACGAGTTTGAAATATTTGGAAAGCCGTCGGAGGGCGGCACAAGTGTCAGGGAATATAGGCCAGTTCTGGATGGAAGCACCGAAAGCTTTATGCGCATCCCACTGGGTCGTAGTAGCGCTTTCTACCGCTGACGTCGACGCGCCACTGGCCCCATCATATGAACTTGTAGGAGCGGGTGTTCTTGCCAAGGTCGTCGTCTCCCCTATCGGTTGTTCAGAAAGGGCTCTGAGTCTTTCTTCCAGCACTTCGTGCACCTTGGCGAGTAGATTGCTGTAGAGCATGTCAGGGAACTGGGATTGGAGATCAGACTCGACGGATATGAACGCATCGAGCGCATCATGGCGTGTCCAGGCTTGAGATGCGGGGTATTTCGTCAAAAGAGGTTGCAGGGCGTTATATAAACCCGTTTCCCAATCCTATTTTGAGGAGTATCAACTCCTCGTCCGTTAGAAACTTCGCAAAGAAATCAACGGGATGGAAGCGCACAGCGAGGGTACCGTAGACGTCGAGGATGAGTACTTTGTGATCTGTTAACTGGGACATGGCGGGTGATTAATGTGGTTTACGTCCAAGGGACATGGGTGTTTCAATTTTATCTTATCTTGTATCTCATCTTATCTTTGTAGATCTCCAAAAACGCAGCTTTGTTCAAGTCAGGGTAGGTATTCGAGAACAAGAATTTCCAAGAACTACATATCAAGCAACCTTCACACCGCCCCACGCTACCTTC
>Ga0307509_10011586_pt1 | contig 10657 bp, 6 predicted proteins | sample 10_EM_MG_FD_202245 | JGI IMG/M metagenome (GOLD analysis project Ga0307509, IMG submission 202245) | Populus trichocarpa ectomycorrhiza microbial communities from riparian zone in the Pacific Northwest, United States - 10_EM | ecosystem: Host-associated > Plants > Roots > Unclassified | place...
GCGACGGGACGTAGATATAGGATCTTCACGCAACCATCTAAGTAATACACCACTCAGATACTGGGGCACGGGCCAAGCCCATTGACAGTGACCTTCCATAGGTGCAATATGTTCGAGATACCTAATGTCCTCATCTCTATACTACCTCGCTTGTATGCGAGAACTCTATTCCTACACGATAGGACTTCCTACGATCACTATATCTACCACGAACCCACGATGTTAGTCTATAACGATAGACGAAGCAAACTACGTAGGCTATGTCGATAGCCTATGATAGTAAGATAGTCGTTTCCCGTTACGAACACCTTCACGGAAGGCTGGTTTGTTACAGAGGGTTGAATACCCGAAATCATGCTGGCATGATAGTAAACAGCCAAGCTATTGAAACCCCGTTAACTTTATCAAGTGAGAAAAGTTATTCATGACCAGTTGTGGCCGCTCTGGTGTCGAAAGGCAAGAGATATTGATTAGCTATTGTAAAACCATACCAAATTCTTCTGGAAAGTTACTAATCGCGATGTTTAGGGACAAGAGACCCGATAAGCGGTTGAGGCTTGCAGGCCCACCGCCACATACAAGATCCATTCACGTGAAAGTGAGATTGAAATGGAGCCACAATCAAGAGAGGCTAAGTGGTGAAGCCCTCTTATTGTTAGATAGTGGCGCTACTGGGGCTGTATTAAGCAGCGACTGGGTTAAGAATGTCCAAGTACCTTGTGTACGTCGGAAACAACTGACACCGATTTTAGATGCCAGTGGAAACCACATTCCCGGCTCTGGTCTACACTATACCACTATGGTGGATATGTACATAGGTGACCATATAAATAAGATGCGATTTGAAGTCGCAGATATGCCCGCAGGCAAAGTGAATGGTTACCTGCCAATGTCGTGGCTAAAAGACCACAACCCAGATATTAACTGGGAGAAGGGCAGTCTTAAGTGGCGATCAGAATATTGTAAAGCCCACTGCCTAAGGAAAGAAAGGCGATTAGAGTTCATTACCGAAGAGGAACTCTTAGCCGAGGACCGAGACAATATCTTTGTCATGGGCATGGCTCTTTACACTGATGAAGATGGCGAGGATATCAAGATTAAGATTCTCCCTGAATATAGAGACTATGCAGATATATTCAGTCAAGAGAAAATCAATGCTTTACCTGAGCATAGTAAATACGATCATCGTATCGACTTGATTCCTGAGGCCAAACTACCAGATGGGCCTATCTATCCCTTGTCTAAGAAGGAGCTAGACGCACTTTGGGATTATATAAGGGAAATGGAAGACCATGGAAAGATTAGGAGATCTTCCTCGCCAATAGGCGCCCCTATATTATTTGTGCCGAAGCCAGACGGAACGCTTCGGTTATGTGTTGATTACTGAGGGTTAAACAAGATTACTATCAAGAATAAGTATCCGTTGCCCTTGATGAGCGAGCTTAGGAGTAGGCTCGGTAAAGCCACTATCTTCACAAAATTGGATCTGAAGAATGGCTATTACATTATCCGCATGGCGGAAGGTGAAGAATGGAAGACCGCTTTCAAAAGCAGGTATGGTCTTTATGAGTACACCGTGATGCCCTTTGGGTTATGCAACGCACCATCAATGTTCCAGAGGATGATCAATGATGTATTCCGTGACATGTTAGATGTCGGAGTCATTGCCTATATGGATGACATATTAATTTATACAGAGACAGTTGAAGAACATGTCGCCCTGGTAAGGCGGGTCATGGAAAGGCTGAGAAAGGCACGCCTTTGCGTTAGCATTAAGAAGTCAAGCTTCCATCAGCGGGAAGTAGAGTTCCTTGGGTATAAAATATCCAATAGAGGAATATGTATGACAAGTACAAAAGTTGAAGATATCCAGGCAGGGTTAACGCCCGAGAAGGTCGTCGATGTGCAAAGCTTTATGGGCTTTGCCAATTTCTATCGTCGGTTCATAAAAGGTTTTAGCAAGATAGCCAAACCATTGACGGACTTAACGAAGAAAGGTATCAAATGGACGTGAACTCCTTCATGGCAAGATGCTTTTGACAAATTGAAGGAGATGTTTACCACAGGTCCGATTCTGACACACTTTGATGACACTCGTCTGACTAAGTTGGCAACCGACGCTAGTGACTGTGCGTTAGGAGCCGTATTATCTCAACTCTGTGAAGATGAGAAATGGCATCCTGTAGCTTTTCATAGTAGAAAGTTCTCGCCAGCAGGGATAAATTATGACGTCCATGATAAGGAGATGGCCGCAATAGTGGCAGTCTTTAAAGAATGGGCATATATGTTGATGTCGGTTGATGATCAGATATTGGTGTATACTGATCACAAGAATTTAGAGTACTTTAATACTACAAAGACTCTAAACCGCAGACAACACCGCTGGGCAGAGTTTCTACAACCGTTCAATTTTAAGGTTATCTATAGAGAAGGACGGTTAAATGAAAAAGCTGATGTTTTGTCGAGGCGTAGGGACTACTGCCCTGAAGGGGGGAGTAATTCCGAACCTTTTACATTTTTTCGCCCTGGACAATATATTGGAGAGAAGCCTGTCATCTTGCGACCACATGTGTTGCAGACTTGCCAAGGTTTTCGGTTGCAGACAACATTTCATGAGGCTCTTATGAAGGCAGCTGATAGTGATGAAACCTATTTAGCAACGCTAAAGGCACTCCTCAAAGGTGATAGTAAGGTCGATACAAATTTTACTATTGAAAAGGACTTGCTCCTGTATAAAAACAGGTGGTACATTCCAAAGGACGAAGGTCTAAGGCGAACGATGATGGAGGCAGAACATGATTCAAAGATTGCTGGACACTTCGGAACAAACAAGACCATTGGGAGGGTTAGGGCTAACTTCTATTGGCCAAAGATGGATCAAAATATTACAGAGTACATTCGCTCTTGCGATGTATGTCAACGTAATAAAGTCATCCGGCATAAGAAGTATGAACTCCTAGAACCCTTAGAAGTTCCTATGAGACCATGGACGGCAATATCCATGGACTTCATTGTTGGTGTTAGGCGGGAGCCTATCTCAAAGTCTTGCGAGATAACTCAGGCCGATGATCTTAATCGTAGACGGAGATTGTCTAGGAAGGCTCAATGATTCAAAGTAGAGGTAGGTAAAGTGATAAAGATTTTTCTAGTGTAAAAACTTATATTGATAAGATCTCTTCTCCGTTGCTTGATAATATTCAAATAGCTCGGGAGGCGCCTCGATATTAATATGCCGCGTCTGGGTGGTCGTGGGCTACATCTAGTTCTCATCTAACAAAGTACCTACTAACAACTCCAGCTTTTTTCTTAATAGTGCGAACAGCATTTAACCCTGACAATTCTGTTATCTCACTTCGACTTGCGAATCGCAACACCATGAAATTTCCTGACGGTTGTAACAATCCTATCCTGGTGTGATTATTTTATGCAACAGGTAACGAATAACTTGCGTATATTTTAGACTATCCTTATAGTCTGTGATCGTTCTCGAGTATCCGAGAGAGTATTCTTCTTTCCGAGATTAACTTATAATCTCTTCTTCGTTGATAGACTATCCTATAGTCTTCGTATCTCAGACCAATATCTTATTGGGGAGAGGTGTAGAGGGAACTTCTTCGTATCGTTGTTGCTCTTACGCTAAGAGCTTAGTTAAAGGTAAAGATAAAGTTATATTGTAAGAAAGTACTTAGATGGTAGCGTGAAGAGCTCTAACTACTGTGACCGAGTCTCCTACTTATAGACTCTTCACGCCAACAACCCTAACCCTGGTGACTCATAACTCGAGTCACGTGGTCCTATGACTCATAATGAGTCATGCCCGAAATCCATCAGATGACTCCTATGAGTCACTGCGCAACATGCCGTAATACAATCAAACACACATAAACAAGTCAGATGCGCAAAGCGCGTCACCTGAGTGAAACTCGTGACTCATAATGTGAGTCACGCGCGAAAGTCATTACATCATTATGACTCACAATCGTGAGTCATAGAAACATCAACCAATCATAACATAACGATGACGCGCAAGTGCGAGTCATGTGAGAACTATGAGTCAACTGACTGCATAGCGTGAAACATAGAAACATACCTTATGACTAATAACTATTAGTCATGTGCAATCTGCCTTGCTTAGTCACGATTTGTGACATTAGCTCCCGTCTCCCTCAGCATTGATCCCACAATGCTAATTTCCCAAATCTAACAACTTCCGCCCAGCTCGCCTGACGTCGCTTTTGAAGACCTCGTATTTCTCCATTCCCCGGCGAAGAGTCCTCACTTTGGTTTCCGCTCTTCCTAGCATAAATGCCGAGCTCATGATCGTCCTCCTCTGGTTTTCGACATTCTTTTCGAGTTCGGCGATCGTTTTCTTGTCTTTGTCCCGTTCTTCCAGCAGCTCTTGAATTTGCCTTTGATAGGCTTCGATGTCCGGCTGGGTTTTTTCGCTCCCCTCCCCCCAAGGGCGTGTCCTCGCGTCCTTTCCCCATCCTTTCACTCTCTTTTCCCCGGGTATCGGTCTCCTGGGGTAGTAGTGATTTTTCGTTTTTTCTTCCCGGTGTTGCCAGCACCCGTCTCTGTAGCACTTCGTCCAGTGGGTTCGTCCATGTTGTTACTTTTTCCTTTGGTGGACCCCGCTGGTTATCTCTGGTCCCCTTGGTGGTTCCTTGTTGAACCCTGAGGTCCCCGTCGCCGGTGGTTGTGTTTCGTATGTTTGTTCCCATTCGGAGGGACCAGCATGCGACTTGCTTCATTGTTGTGGAAAGTAGGTGCTTTCCTTGCCCGTCTTGTGTGTCTGGCATGCATCTTCGGTGCACGCCGTCCAACTCATTTCTGCTCCAGGGCACTTGGATGGTGTGGGGCTTCTCATAGGGCAATAGTCCGGGCTTGTTGGTGGAAAGGTGGGTGGTGTCCCTTGAGCTGATGTTGGTCGTGACACTCGTACTGAGGTCCATCCGTTGTCTTCCTTCGTGATGTCGATCCTGAGAGGGCTTTTCAGGGTATCGCTCATGGAACCGTTGTTTTGCGTTGACTGCATTTTCGAAGTTTGAGGCTGGATACCAAACTTTGTCGTGTTCTGGAGAATAACCGGTCCACTTGGCTCGGTATTGAAGTTTTCCGTAGTATAGTCTGGCGTCAACTATTTCTTCGAGTTCGTATTCTGGTTCTCCCTCGATGATAACAGGTGGAGGAGGTTCTTGACTTTGTGACGGTAGCTTGTTGTTTTCGTATAGCTCTAGGAGGGAGATATGGATGGTGTTGTGTATTTTCATTGTGTCGGGTAGGTCGAGTTTATAAGCGCTCGATCCTATTTTTGCCAAGATTTTGAATGGTCCGATTTTTTTATCATCTAACTTCTTGCATGGTCTTGTGGTCCTAACATTTCTTGTTAAGAACCATACCATATCTCCTGATTTGAGATTCGGATCGGGTTTTCTGTGTTGATCGTAATATTCCTTTTGTCTTGTCTGTGCTTCCGCAATTTCCGCTCGTAGTACGTCATGTAATTGACTCATTTCCTCGAGTGGCGTGACATTTCCTTGCATTAAATGTCCTATTGCTTCGTATTCGGGGTTTATTCCGTAGTTGGCGAAGAAGGGTGTGTGCTTAATTGTTTCTTGATATCCATTGTTGTATGCGAATTCTGCCGTTGGTAGTAGTTCGCTCCAATTCTCTTGTTGGTAATTGGAATATGCTCGAAGATATTGTTCGAGTGTCGCATTGGTTCGTTCCGTCTGTCCATCTGTTTGTGGGTGGAAAGCCGTGCTTAATCGTCTTTCGATTCCTAGTAGTTTTGTTGTTTCTTTCCATAAGTCCGATGTGAATATAGTTCCTCGATCGTTGATAATATCCTTTGGCAGTCCATGTAGTCGAAATATTTCTTTTATGAATACTTTCGCAAACTGCCGTGTATCGATATCCTTGCGACAGGGTATAAAATGGCTCATTTTTGTTAGCCGATCAATGACGACTAGGATCGCGTCATATCCTTCTGACTTCGGTAGATCCGTGATGAAATCCATGGATATAGATTTCCATGGTTTTTCTGGTACTTCGTTTGGATGTAGTAGTCCGTATGGTGCATGTCGGACTGCTTTTGTTCTTTGACATATGTCGCAGTTCTTGACGTATTTTTGGATTAAATCCCTCATGTGTGGCCAGTAATATTTTCGTTGTATGAGTTCGGTAGTTTTTGCCGTTCCTCCGTGTCCTGTTGTAGGGATATCATGATGTTGTTTGATAAGCTCTATCTTTAGCTTATCTTCGTTGGGTATCCATATCTTTCCTTGATACCATAAAAGGTCTTCTTTCCATTGGCATAATCCTAAGGCCACCCCTTTCATTTCCTGTCTTCCTTCTGCTAATGCTTTTTTTATTGCTTGTTGTTCCGAGTCTTGTTGTGCTGCTTTTTGCAGCCATTCTTTTTCGTTTGACTGTAATTCGACCATTTCGATTACTTCGAAATATTGTTCCTTTGGTAGGAGGGTTCGTTCCCTTTGTCGGATTCGTTCGTCGTTGTTTTTTGGTAAATCCCCTTCTATTCTTGTGAGTGCGTCTGGTTTTCCTCCTTCTCTTCCTGGTCGATATTCGATTTTGATGTAGTATTGACTCAAGATTTCCATCCATCGTATCTGTCTTCCAACCAACTTTTTAGTTGTCATGAACGGTACTAAGTTCTGGTGGTCCGTGAGTATCGTTATTCGATGTTCAGTATTGCTGACATATTGTCGCCAATCTTCTAGTGCTTTAACAATGGCTAGCAGCTCCTTGTCGTCTACATCGTAATTGCATTCGGCTTTGGTCATAGTTTTCGATCGATATGCTACAGGATGTAGCACGCCGTCTTTTCCAGGTTGTGATAAAATTCCTGCGGTGACGTAGTTCGAAGCGTCTGTTTCGATCATAATTGGTTTCTTTGGGTCGAAATGTATCAGGGTTGGTGCTGAAGTGAGGTGGGTCCTGATCTCATCGAATGCTTCGTCTTCCTTTTTTCCCCATTCCCATTTTTTGTCTTTTCTCGTTAATTGGTACAAGGGTCTTGCTTTGCTGCTGAATCCTTCGATGAACCTTCGGTAAAAGTTGCAGAATCCTGTAAATCTTTGGATTTCCTTCACCTTTGTTGGTTTGGCCCATTCCCATATTGCGGCGGTTTTAATCGGATCGACTTTGATTCCTTCTCTTCCTATGATGAATTCTAGGTATCCTGTTTCCGTTGCATGAAATTCGCATTTTCCGGGTTTGATCTTCATTCCTGACTTTTCGATTGCTTTTAGGATGGCTCTTACATCCCTGATGTGTTCGCCCTTCGTTTTGGAGTATATAAGAACATCGTCTAAATAGACAATGCAGCATATATCCACAAATTGGTGTAATGTTCGGTTGATCCATCGTTGAAACGCCGCCGGCGCATTGCATAATCCAAAGGGCATCACCTGATATTCGTAGGTTCCTAACTTGGTGGTGAAGGTGGTCTTCCATTCATCTCCTTCTCTGATTCGTATATTGTGGTAAGCATCCTTGATGTCTAGTTTCGTGAAAAAGTTTGCGCCTTGGAGTCGATCTAAAGCTTCGCCGATCAAGGGTAACGGGTATCGATCCTTTTTGGTTATGTCGTTGAGTTCCCTATAATCGACGCATAGGCGTAGCTTTCCGTCCTTTTTCTTGATAAACATTATGGGTGATCCTCCGTCGGCGAACGAGTCTCGGATCCATTTCCGTTTTTTGTTTATTCGTATGTATTCCCCGAGTTCTTCCAATTCTTTGTTTCCTCAAGAATATATCTTTTTTATTGGTAGCCGTCTTCCTTTTTCGATATTGATCTCGAGGTCTACCCCTGGTCGGTGGGGTGGTAATTCGGTGGCTTCTTCTTCTTTAAAGACCCTTTGGTAGTCCCAATATTCTTCGGGGACTATCTCGGTGAGATCCTTCTTTCTTTGTCCTTTCTTGCTCTGGATTGCTAATTCGGTACTAATGTTGGTTGCTAGTATCTCCAGTTTTCCATTGTTGTACCTTCCCCATAGAAGGCCATCCTCATCTCCTTGTTTTTTGGATTTTTCAAACGTTTCGATTGAGATTTCGTCTATCTCCACTCTTCTTGTATCGGTGCTTCCAAATCCTTTAGTTCCTCGTTTCGTATCTTCGAGATGAGTGACTTCTTGACATTGCGTTTCCAGAACTTTTTCTGGTATAAGCTGGGCTATCTTTTCTCCTTGTTGAACATGATAGTCGTAGTTGAAGAGGTTGACTAGGACAACTCCTATTTCTCCCGTATAGTCCCTGTCGATTACACCAGCGTTGACCGATATGCCGTGTGTGACGGCTAGTCCGCTTCGTGGCGCAATTCGTCCATAGGTGCCATTGGGTAGTCTTAAGGATATTCCTGTCTTGACTACTTGTTGTCCTTTGGCTGGGATAGTCTTATCTTCTATTGCATACAGGTCGTGTCCTGCAGCTCCTCTTGTACCCTTCGTGGGTAGTTTTGCATCTTTATGCATCTTCTTGATTAGGATACGTTTATCCTTCTTGGCTTGGATCGTGGAGAACCTACTGATTAGGTTCTCTTCCAAGGCTTCCGCTTCTGGTATCGCATATACCGTTGGCGATTCTTTCAGGCACATCGTTGTGCATTTTTCACTATCAAAAGTGATCTTTCCTTGCCCCCAGTCAATTCGGGGGTTATGGTTCCTTAACCATGGCATTCCTAAGATTGCCTTGTGATTTTGGAGTTTTGCCACTTGGAAGGTTGTAATTTCCTTGTGGGCTCCAATATCCATGGGTACTGTAGCTATATGGGTAACAGGTCCCATTGAACTAGGTTCTCCTTCTGCCAGGTAAATATCCCTCGGGTTCTTGGCCTTTGTGGTGCGTATCTGATATTTGTTACAGAATTCTTGGTCGATAAAGTCTTCTGTGGCACCCGAGTCTATCATTGCGTTGACAGTTGTGCTGTCGTTTATACCATGTAATCGTATTTTTACCATGGTATGATCGTTTTCGTTTTCTAGTGTTTCCGTGTTGTTGAGTACCGCGTATAAATTTCTGATGATGATGGGTTTTCGTTCGGGTCTGTCCCTCAGACCATTCCTTACTGGGGACAGTCTTCGTTTCCCACCGGTTGGGAGTCCGTTTCTTCTTTGTCCAAGTCTATGGCCTTGATATTGGCATTCTGTCTCCAGTTTTTCGTCCCACTGGCTGTTGTGTTGCTTCTTCGGGGACTCCATCGCGGTCGTTGGACAATCCCCTTTTTTCCTTCATAGGAATTTTGTATCCTGTGTCCGGCTTTTCCGCATCGAAGACATAGTCCTTGTGTCATCCTTCGTTGATATTCTTTTGGTGGTATGTCTAGTCTTGGGGTCCGGCTAGTAGCATCGATTTCCATTGGTTCGTAATTTGTACTGGTTTTGAACGTCCCATCTTGGTTCCTTGTCGTCTTATTGATTCTTGTTGTTTCTTCTGCGCCGTTTTGGTTGTATCTCAAAGTTTCCATTCTTGGTTCTTTTTTGATGGCCCATAGTGCTATTGCTTTGACATCATCCTGGTCTAGCTCCGCTAGTATCCATGCTTGTTGTAGTTCCTTTTTCATTCCTGCTACGAGGAATTCTGACATAGTGGCGTTGTCCATCTGGGCCGTACTTGCAATCAATTGGAAGTCGTTCCAATAATCCGTCATTGACGATTTTCCTTGTTTGAGCTTTCTTATCTTGGCCCTTGCTTCGTCCCTTGCATTGACTGGTCCGAATTGTCGTCTTAGTTCGTTTTGATATTCGTCCCACGTTATCCAGCTTTTGGCTTGTACTTTTTCTGCGTATGGGGTATACCATTTCATAGCATCCCCTCGTAACAAACACGTGGTGTACTTGATCTTGTCTCCATCGTGGTTGTCTTCCCATCCTAGTATTTCGAAGTAGACTGCTAGTTGGGCTAGCCATCCCCTCAGGTTGTCTCTTTCTCCGTCGAATGTGCTTGCTTCTCGGATTTTGGGTTTCCTAGTTCCCGTTGATAATCCTATTTCTTCTTCGGTTCTTGCTGTCTCGGGTTCTTTCTGCTTTGAGGTCATGATGGTGTTTCTCCGGGTTCTTGTTGGGGTGTTGTCTTCTGAGCTTTAAGGCTCGGATTCAGTATCCGAGGATACTGGACTTGCCGTCGACGAATGTCGTGTAGCTTCTTCTAGGGCTTCTTCTAGGGATGTAACGTCAATTTCCCCTTGTGTGAGGTCGTGTTCGGGGTTTTGGTCTGGGAGTAGCCCAGCCGTGGTTTCGTTAGGTGTTGCTAGTGAGACGCTACCAAATGTAACAATCCTATCCTGGTGTGATTATTTTATGCAACAGGTAACGAATAACTTGCGTATATTTTAGACTATCCTTATAGTCTGTGATCATTCTCGAGTATCCGAGAGAGTATTCTTCTTTCCGAGATTAACTTATAATCTGTTCTTCGTTGATAGACTATCCTATAGTCTTCGTATCTCACACCAATATCTTATTGGGAGAGGTGTAGAGGGAACTTCTTCGTATCGTTGTTACTCTTACGCTCAGAGCTTAGTTAAAGGTAAAGGTAAAGTTATATTGTAAGAAAGTACTTAGATGGTAGCGTGAAGAGCTCTAACTACTGTGACTTTTTTTTTTTTTTTTTTTTTTTTTTTATAATAAAGTGCGTTTGT
>Ga0307509_10011587_pt1 | contig 10657 bp, 10 predicted proteins | sample 10_EM_MG_FD_202245 | JGI IMG/M metagenome (GOLD analysis project Ga0307509, IMG submission 202245) | Populus trichocarpa ectomycorrhiza microbial communities from riparian zone in the Pacific Northwest, United States - 10_EM | ecosystem: Host-associated > Plants > Roots > Unclassified | place...
GGTTCAGAGGGAGGGGAGTATCATGGGAAGGAACTGGGCGCGTCTGGGAGGAGAGAATTCGCGGTCGAAAGGCTTCTGGGGGAGGTGGCAGGCGAACGGGTGCTTCCGGCACTGCAGGGGGGAGGGGCTTTGCGCTCGGGGTATGGTTGCTAGGCAACCTGCGCCAGGGTGCACCCGGTGCGTCCGGACGGAAAAAGGTAGCCCCCGGACGAAACGAGCCCAGGCGGAAGCACCCAGAACTGGAGTTTACTTTATAAGCGCCTGGAACGTTATAAGCGCTTGGAACGTCCGGGGGACGGGGCGAACAGGATGCAACAGGGCGCAGGGCAGTTTTTTTGCTGATGCTCTTCTGTAGTTTCTACCAATAGTAGCAGGCGCTTTGGTGTCAGGCAGGGTCAGAGGATCTTCACACAAGGGATGCGGGATGGACTGTAGGTGGAGGTTTTTCCTGTCTTAGAGCAATCTGCATACGGCAGTTTGTACCTTAAACAATACTAAAATGATACTAAAAATACAAAAAAGATACAAGAACACCTCCCTCCGTCTCCTCTACACACCAGGCGATTGAAATCTCAACACCAGGAGATTATCACCACTTTTCCCAACTCCACCCCCCGCTACAGGTTCCCCCTAGGGGGTTGTGTGCATCTCCCCTCATCTTCTTCCACCCTTAGGCTTATCCCTTTGGGCTTTCTTCTCCCTGGATTGATAGATTTCTTCTTCTTTTGATCATGTTTCCTCTTCCCATGCCACATTTGCTTTGAGCCTCGTTTAGAACATCCGCACGGTCGGCAACCCGCTTCACAAAGCCCATGTTACAGACAGCCGGGTACATGGTTCACAGTAAGAGAAAACATTGCAACAGGCCATCGTCAATTTCTCTACTCTCTTTCTCTTTCAGAGGCTGCCTAGTCAAGACACGAATGCATTTTCCCATAGTTTCTATGGCACAGAGTTGGGTCTACTCCTCTTTCTTCTCCTCCTCCTACAGTCGGATCGGCTGGCATCCTACTGCTTCTCCAGTTTCTTGGCTAGTACTGAGAGGGGAAAAAGGGCCAGAGAACAAGGTCACTGGTCTTAGTAGATAAATCACTGAACCTAAGGTCGAGTTCGGTTTCTGAGAGAGAGGAAAAGGAAGAGGAAAGAAAATAAAGTATCTGGTATGGGCAAACACACCTCACAGCACCGGTATTCTTATGTCACTTAGTAGAATCGAGGAAGGTCGCAGTAGAAGAAAAGAAAAAACCAAATGTTCACGATATCGCAAAGGCCTCATTCACGGAGGTTGTAGTAGTCATTGTCTTCTTCATCTCTCTCGCTAGCTATCTAACTACAGGTGTTTAAATACCCGTCTCAACTGCTTAGCCCCCATGACAACGGCCCGGCTTGCCTGTGGGAGAATGGTATTGCACTATCTCCTTCTTCTCTTTGAGTGTTTTGCCACTATAGTGGGCTGTTATGACCCCCAGGACTTCAATTATGCCGACCTTGGTCACCCCCGCATTTAATATAAGGGAACTTTCAAAGTAGTCACTGCTAAGTTTGCTTTTTGTTTTTTCTTTTGTTTGGATGATGGTGCCATGGGTTTTCCTGACTCTTCCTGCTTGTTCTTTGATTTGATTCCTTTCATCTCTCTTCTTAGCTAGTCAAGGGTTTCTTGTTGGGGCGACATGTGTGGTTGGTTCCACCCTAGAGGGACTTGGGGGGTTGGCTTTTTCCCAGGGGTAGTTGATGGTTTTTTATATGCCATAGCACAAGCTGCAAGCAGGATTTTGTACATTCAACAATAATCGCATGATAATAAAAAATAAAAAATAAAAAAAAGGTACCAGATCTTGCTTGCAGCACTACCTATGGCGTAAACAAAACCTTAATCCCAAACAAACTCATAACAAAAGAAAATCCACACAAGCATCTCCAAGTGCGTCAAGTACATGACGTGGCACCAACATACGGTTGACAAGGAAAGTAAAAACATGATACTAGCTAAACAACTAACTCGCTAGCAAAGAAAAATACTCAAGCTTCCACCGCAATAGAAAACCTAAACGGGGCAAGGCGGGGGGAGGACAGGAGACCCCCGGGGAGGGGGGAGGCAGGTGGGGAGGGGAAGACAATAGAGGTCAGTGCCGGCAGGAGGGAGAGAAACATGTGCAGTGGGTAGTTCGTAGCAGTGGGCCGGATGTAGGCAGCGAGAGATATGAGCAGGGAGACTGAGGACCAGAGAGGGGTGTCAGGGCCTACCGAGGTCAAGCTTTGGAGGTGGCGAGACCTGAGGGCAGCTTTCGCCAGGCAGCGTAGTACTGTGTGGCTGAAGGTTTCTTGTTCCTCGCCACAAAGGGGGCAGAGTCGGGGGACATCGGAGGATGACCAAGCGGGGTGCGCAGCGAGGTAGCACTTCTGGGCCCTCATCTGATGAATGCGACTACCAATGAACTTCCCCAGGCCATTGAAAGGGTGTGGGGCAAGAGATAGAGGGAAGGTGTAGTATGGGGGGAGGGGTAGTCCATACGCCAGCTGTCGAGCATGAGCAGGTGGGCTTTGGTCTTAAAGGAGGAGGAGGCGGCTTTCATGACACCATCGGGGAGGAGGGGGAGGAGGTCCGGATGGAGAGAAGAATTTATCACGGATGCGAACGAGAGACCTTCGAGGAGGGGAAGAGTAAGGCGGGCCAAGGCATCAACAGGGAGGTGAGTTTTTACTGGGGGAGAGAGGTGTGGGGTCTTCCAATTGAGTGGCATAACGTTGAGGTCAAGTCAAGTGCAGAGGGGGCAGTGGGAATCGGAAGCGCGGAACTTGAGGAGGGAGGGAAATGACCTGCATAGGCGAGCAGTTGCAGGGTTAATCTGAGGAGGGTAGCATACCAACTGGAGGGTGGCCATTCATCTCTTGTGGGGCAACAGGACAGACAGGGGTGGGAGGCAGGCCTTGGCTACCAGGATTGGGAGAGGCGTAGCCAGGAAACAATTTGAGACCCACCGCTGAACCTGTCTCCAATAGACATCCATCTTGGAGAGTAGGCCCTTGGAGGGAACACAGAGGTCTGCACCATAGGAGAAGATAGGAGGTTTAACTACTGTGAATACATCTTCCTTATATAGAATCTTCACGCCAACAACTCTAACCCTGCTGACTCATAATATACATTACATGATTCCATAACTCATAATAGAGTCATGCCCAAAATCCATCAGCTGAGTGTTATGAGTCACTGTCCAACATACCTTAAACCAATTATCAATCATAAAATAAATCATGTTTGCAATCTGCCTCACATTACCAAATCTTGTGACTTATAATTATGAGTCATGGATGCGAGTCATTACATCATTATAACTCACAATCAGGAGTCATGAAAACATTTGTCAATTATAACATAACAATAACATGCAAGTGCAAGTCATGTGAGAACTATGAGTCAAAGGACTTCATTGACTAAAATAAAACCTCCCTATGACTAATCAATATTAGTCATGTGATATCTGCCTTGCTTAGTCACAATTTATAACAGTTAACTCTATCATTGAGAGGTTACTAAGGAACTCTGACCTTCATAAAAATAAGGATTAGAATAATAAAAAAATAAAGAGGTCTTAGCTAAATAAGATTTGTGTTATACCATCACTTATCTTTGTCTCTTTGCTGTCTCTTTATTTGTGCATTGGTTTCTGCTTGATTGATTGACTGTCATTATGCAGGTCAAAAGAGAAAAACAAACTCTAACCTTGTACTCTACACTTGACCTTCAATTATAAGGTTTACCTGGCCTTAGAACTTGGGCACCATTGCAACACACAATGTTTTCTTTCATATTATGTACACTTGACCTGCGATACCCTGCTCTGAACAGGGGGTCCTGAAACCTTTAACTTAATTTACGGGGTTCCCACTCAGTATCCAGATCCCGCTCACCATGGCAACCACTGGAACACCAAATGTATATTTTATTATCTACACAACTAGTCCTGAGACCATATTGAAAATTTGTTAGAAAGTACTTTTAAATATGGAGAATCAGAATCTGGAGTGTATATTTAATAATAATAAAAAATGCATCTTGTATACTCACTTTATTCTAAACTGGTTCAAATATCATATTGCTTACAATAGGAGTAAAGAAAATTGAAACCAACCACAAAAATCATAGTTTAAGCAAATATTATAACCATATAGGTCTTGTATTTGATGTATAAACTGCTTTGGTATTTGTTTGTAGCTATTGTGGATGGTACTAGGACTCTAAAGAGGAGTATAGCTGATATGTATCTTATAAACCAGATGAGATAATATCTGCTTCTTAAGTTTACGTAATATTCCAATACTTTGTGATACACTTCAATTATGTAATTCAAGATAGTTTTCAAACTTTCAAGGCAGTTGGTCAAGCCTTGCAACTTCTATTCCCTGGCTATTAGAGAGTAATTTAGAGAGAAATACTACCCTCCATGTAGGCTACACATGCAGGATTAGGCTAAAAGCTGTCTTATATAATCTACCCATATAGCTAAAACTATAAAATAAGTTTTAGTCAGTTTAGGCATTAGGCTTTCGAGATATAGTACCTTAACTCTAAAGATACTAAATTTTGCTCTTGATATTGGGTATCTTTAAAGTTAAGGTACTATATCTCTAAAGCCCAATGCCTAAACTGACTAAAACTTATTTTATAGCTTTAGCTATATGGGTAGACCATATAAGACAGCTTTTAGCCTTATCCGGCGTGTGTAGCTGTAACAATCCTACCCCGTTGAAGGTTAGTTACGCAACAGGTAACAAATTACATACGTAAGGATCTGGAACTATCTTATAGTTCTCGTTCGTTCCAAGATGAGAGAGTGTTCTTCTTCCCCAGATTAACTTACAATCTGTTCTTTCATTCTTAGACTATTTTATAGTCTTCGTTGTGCTTAAGACTATCTTATAGTCTTCATATCTTAATCTCTTCTCACGTGAGAGAGATGGGAGACTGTCCTTGTCTTAACAAGGTCGTGGTTGCTCTGATGCTAAGAGCTCGGTTGCTTGCATACAAGCGAGAGGTAAATATAGAGGTTTTTAGAATAAAGGTATATTCTAAGAAAGTACTTAGATGGTTGCGTGAAGAGCTCAAACTACTGTGACCTTTTTTTTTTTTTTTTTTTTATATCTTTTAAATTTTGTTTGTCAAGCTAAGGAGCTAAATAGGTACAAAAGGCCCGCTCACCCGGCGGTATGGAGCCAAACAACCTCCAGCAACAGTCCATCCTGTCACCCTCCTGCTAAAAACCCTCTGACCCTGCCCAATACCGTTGTGACTAACGAACTATCCAGTGCTATGGGTAGAAAACTACAAGCCAAAGTAGAGGCCTGAATACAATGAACCAAAAACCCTCCGCAGACATGCAGCCCATAAGAAAAAACCCCAACCCGACAGTGAACAACCAAGGAAAAGTAAGGAGACCTCAAGCCCATCTGGAAAGGAACACCAAAACCCAAGAACCGTAGACAAGCCACCCTTAGCCCAACAGTAGACCCCATTCTGACAAATCAGGGAAGGGATCAAGGAGCCAGCAGGACAAGGTCATGGCCTCAACCGCACGCCCGCAGGGGTAGAAGTACCCAGGGCACAAGGCCTGGCGGAAGGGGCAAGCGAACCCTAAAGGGAGATCCGAATCCAAACCAACACATAGGAAGTGTGTGGCAGGACAGCGTAAAGACGGTAGGCCCACCGGAAACCAGACCAGGGGAGGTGCATGTCCTGCGAGAGACAGAGGCGGCAGGATGATACCCCTAGGAACAGGAGAGTTTCACCAGCATGCACGCAGCCTTGCCAGATCCCAAGTCGAGACCATCATGAGAGAACAGAGGCCAGGCGGAGAGGGCAGTTGGGTGCCAGCCAAGGAGAGAAGGCAGTAGGGTGCGAGCCGACGAAACCTAGAAGCGGAGAAAGGAGGGGTAGACCCAAACCGAGAAGTACGCAGGAAGGCGACCGAAGCGAGAGCACGATTTTTCAACGATGCCGACCGTGCCGGACAGGACTCTCAGGAGATAGTGCAATACCAGAGAGTAGAGCCACTGGGGCCTTTACTTCACCGATAGCCCGGGAGTGCCACCGACCCGTTGACAAGGTAAGGGGGTTGCCAACTGTGCAAAGTGTTAACCGAGGGCAGGGAAACACAGTGCGGAGAAAGGAGGGGGGAGTAGCCATGAAACCCCTAGACAAATACGGCCTGTGGACAATGTCATCAGGAGGGAATCAGAGGGGAGAGGCGGAAGGGAGTAGCTTCACCCTTCTAGGCAACAAGGCCATCAACGAGGGGGAGAGGGACCGTCTGTGATGATCTCCCATGGTGTTGAGATTTCAATCGCCGGAGGTGTAGGGGAGAAGGTTCGTGTCTAACTCCTGTGACCTTTTTTCTCTTTTCTTTTCTCTTTTTTTTTTTAATATCATTTTAAATTTTGTTCTTCAAGCTAAAAAGCTAACTAGGTACAAAAGCCCCATTCACCCTGCGGTACGGAGCCAAACAACCTCCGTCAACAGTCCATCCCGTCTCCCTCCTGCTAAAAACCCTCTGACCCTGCCTGATACAGTTGGGACTAATGAACTATCCGGTGCTATGGGTAGAAAACTACAAGCGAAAGAACAGGCCTGAATACAACGAACCAAACACCCTCCACAGACCTGCAGCCCATAAGAAAAAACCCCAACCCGACAGTGAACAACCGAGGAAAAGTAAGGAAACCTCAAGCCCATCTAGAAAGGAACACCAAAACCCAAGAACAGTAGAGAACCCACCCTCAGCCCAACAGTAGACCCCAATCTGACGAATCTGGGAAGGGATCAAGGAGCCAGCAGGACAAAGTCATGGCCTCAACAGCACACACTAAGGGGTAAAAGTATCCGGGGCACAAGGCCCGGCCGAAGGGGCAAGTGAACCCCAGAGGGAGATCCGAATTCAAACCAACACATAGGAAGTGTGTGGCAGGACAGAGTAAAGACGGTAGGCCCACCGGAAACCAGACCGAGGGAGGTGCATGTCCTGCGAGGGACAGAGGCGGCAGCATAATACCCCTAGGAACAGGAGAGTCTCACCAGCATGTACGCAGCCATGCCAGATCCCAACTCGAGACCATCATGAGGGAACAGAGGCCAGGCGGTGAGGGCAGTTGGGTGCCAGCCAAGGAGAGAAGGCAGTAGGGTGCGAGCCAACGAAACCGTGGGAGCGGGGAAAGGACGGGTAGACACAAACCCAGAAGTACCAGGGAAGGCAACCGAAACGAGATCACAATCTTTCGACGATGCCAACCGTACCGGACAGGACTCTCAGGAGATAGTCCAGTACCAGAGAGCAGAGCCACCTGGGCCACTACTTTACGGATGGCCCGAGACTGCGACCGACCCGTTGACGAGGTAAGGGGGTTGCCGACTGTGCAAAGTGTTAAGTGAGGGCAGCGAAACACACTGCGGAGAGAGGAGGGGAGAGTAACCGTGAAACCACTAGACAAACACTCCCCGTCGACAATGTCATCAGGAGGGAATCAGAGGGGAGAGGCGGAGGGGAATAGCTTCACCCTTCTAGGCAACTAGGCCATCAAAGAAGGGGAGAGGGGACCGTCCATGATGATTTCCCATGGTGTTGTGATTTCAATCGCCGGTGGTGTAGGGGAGATGGTTCGTGGTCTAACTACTATTACCGCATTTTTTCTCTTTTTTTTTTTTTTGAAATCATATGCATTTGTTTAAGGTACAAAGACACCATCCTCTGTCTCCTCTACACACCCGGCGATTGAAATCTCAACACCACGAGATTATCACCACTTTGCCAAACTCCACCCCCCGTCATGGATTTGTCCTAGGGGGTGGAGACATACCTCCTCTACTCTCTCCTTCCCTTAGGTTTATCCCTTTGGGCTTTCTTTACTCTGGGTTGATGGTTTTCGTCTTCTTTTGATGATGTTTCCTCTTCCTACCCCGCTGTTTGCTCTGCTTCGCTTAGAGCATTAGCACGGTCGGCAACACTCTCCTCACCGCCCATGTTACAGACGGCCGGGTACACGGTTTGCAGTAAGAGAAAACCTTTCAACAGGCCACGGTCGATTTCTCTACTCTCTTTATCTTTAAGAGGCTGCCTAGTCAAGACACGAACGCGATTACCGATAGTTTCTACGGCACAGAGTTGGGTCTACCCCTCTTTCTTTTCTTCTCCTCACAGTCGGATCGGCTGGCACCCTACTGCTACTTCACCTTTCTGGCTGGTACCCACAACTACCTGGCTGGTATCCATAACTACTTCTTCACCATTCGGACTATGACCATGGTCCATCACGGCCTGCCTCTGGGAGGATGGTATTGCACTATCTCCTTCCTCTTTTTCGAGTGTGCGGCCAAAATAGATGGCATCTTTAGCCTCCCCAGGACTTCGATCATGCCGAGCCTGGCCCCTCCCGCGCTCAGTGTGCGGAATTTTCAAGTGGTCTCCGCTACGTTTGCTTTTTGTTTTTCCTTTGTTCAGATGATCGTGCCATGGGTTTTCCTGACTCTTCCTGCTTGTTCTTTGATTTGATTCCTTTCGTCTATCTTCTTAGCTAGTCAAGGGTTTCTTGTTGGGGGCGAGATGTGCTGTTGGTTCCATACCAGAGGGACTTGGGAGGTTGGCTTTTTCCCAGGGGTAGTTGGGGGTTTTTTCTATACCATAGCGTAAGCTGCATGTAGGATTTTGTACCCATAAACAATAATCATATGATTCAAAAAAAAAGAAAAAAAAAAGAAAAAAAGGTACAAAGACACATCCTCCGTCTCCTCTACACACCCGGCGATTGAAATCTCAACACCACGAGATTATCACCACTTTTCTTTTCTCCACCCCCCGCTATGGGCTCGCTCTAGGGGGTGGAGTCATACCTCCTCTACACTTCCCTCCCCTTAGGCTTATCCCTTTGGGCTTTCTTCCCTCTGGGTGATCGATTTCGTCTTTTTTGATGATGTTTCCTCTCCCTACCCCACACTTGCTTTGCCTCGCTTAGAGCATTTGCACAGTCGGCAACCCCCTTACCTCGTCAACAGGTCGGTCGCAGTCTCGGGCTATCGGTGAAGTAGTGGCCCCGGTGGCTCTGCTCTCTGGTATTGCACTATCTCCTGAGACTCCGGTCCGGTACGGTCGGCATCGTCGAAAAGTCGTTATCTCGCTTCGGTTGGCTTCCCTTGTACTTCTCGGTTTGGGTCTACCCCTCCTTCTCCTCTTCTCCTCACGGTCGGATCGGCTGGCACCCTACTGCTTCTACACCCTGGGCCTCTGTTCCCTTCTGATCTCTGGGCTTGGGGGATTGTCATGGCTGCGTGCGTGGCTGTTGCCTGGGTTTGGGGTAGGGGTTTCATGCCTGCTGCCCCTGTTGCCTCTGGGTGACATGCACTCCCTTCTGGTCTCGTTTCCGGTGGGCCTACGGTCACTACTTCGCCCTACCACACACTTCCGTTTGTGTTGGTTTCGGTTACCGATCTTTCTCTTGGTGGTCTTGTCTGCCCTTGGGTCCGGGACGTAAGAGCCCCAGGTACATTTATAGGTACCTCTTAGTGTGTGATCATTGGCCTACGGCATTGTCCTGCTAGCTCCTTGGCGCCTCCCCTGCTGCGGCAGAATGGGGTCAGTCGTGGGCTATGGGTGGGTTGCTAATGGGTTCGGCTGGGATTTTTCTTCCTTGAGGTTTGTGAGGTTTCTGTACTTTCCTTGGTTGTTGACTGTTGGGGTGGGGAGTTTTCTTATGGGCTGCACCTCTGTGGAGGTTTTTTGGTTCGTTGAATTCAGGCCTGTACGCTCTTCTGTAGTTTCTACCCATAGTACCGGATGCTTTAGTGTCAGGCAGGGTCAGAGGGTTTTAGCACAAGGGATGCGGAATGGACTGTAGGTGGAGGTTTTTCCTGTCTGAGAGCGATCTGCATATGGGAGTTTGTACCTTAAACAATACTAAAATGATACAAAAAAAAAGAAAAGAAAAAAAGAAAAAAAAAAAGAAAGGTACAAAGACAGCCATCCTCCGTCTCCTCTACACACCCGGCGATTGAAATCTCAACACCACGAGATTATCACCACTTTTCTCAACTTCACCCCCTGTCATGAGTTCGCTCTAGGGGGTGGAGTCCATCTCCCCTTATCTTCTCCTGCCCTTAGGTTTATCCCTTTGGGCTTTCTTCACTCTGGGTTGATGGATTTCATCTTCTTTGGATGATGTTTCCTCTTCCTACCCCGCTTTTGCTCTGCCACGCTTAGAGCATTAGCACGGTCGGCAACACTCTCCTCACCGCCCATGTTACAGATGGCCGGGTACACGGTTTGCAGTAAGAGAAACCCTTTCAACAGGCCACGGTCGATTTCTCTACTCTCTTTATCTTGAAGAGGCTGCCTAGTCAAGACACGAACGCGATTACCGATAGTTTCTTCGGCACAGAGTTGGGTCTACCCCTCTTTCTCCTCTTCTCCTCATGGTCGGATCGGCTGGCACCCTACTGCTTCTTTACCTTTTTGGCTGGTACCCACAAGTACCTGGCTGGTATCCATATGTAACGACCCTACGATAGGTAGCTACAATAAACTATCACCTTAGCCCAAATGGTATACCAAGTGGTAACCAGAGGTGGTATGGTCTAGTATACTTAGTATACAAGAATGCTGGTTCGCCTATAGGC
>Ga0307509_10011588_pt1 | contig 10657 bp, 4 predicted proteins | sample 10_EM_MG_FD_202245 | JGI IMG/M metagenome (GOLD analysis project Ga0307509, IMG submission 202245) | Populus trichocarpa ectomycorrhiza microbial communities from riparian zone in the Pacific Northwest, United States - 10_EM | ecosystem: Host-associated > Plants > Roots > Unclassified | place...
ATTGGGGTAAATTCATAATTTAATTTTTTTTTTTTTTCAAAAAAAAAAAAGCCCTTTAACATTATTTTTATTATTTTTTTTTTTTTTTTTTTTTTTTTTTTTTTCAGATTTAGTCCTTATTTTATTTGGAAAAACCACTTCAAATTGGAAAGTTTTTTTTAATTTTATCCTCAAGTTTTTCATCTCTCGAATTTGGTCCCCACTCTTTTAATTTTTATTAGATGGCATATAGATTTTATTTGTTTCTTGCAATTTTATCCTCATTCTTCTTTTTTTCTTGGTTCTTTTGTCAAAGTTTTAACATTTTTTAATTTTTTCATTCAAGTCAAATTTATGATTTTTTTCAAAAGTAATAATATTTATTTTAATTTGGCCCTTCAAATCAACTTTATGATTTTTTTTTTCATTTTAAAAATAATAATAATAATATTAAATGTAATGATGGTAGTAGTTTTTTTTATGATAGTAATAGCTGCAATGATAATAATTGTTGTACCCTCTTCGTGGGGGAGTGACGATACTTCCCGAGTAATGTCTTAGAATGGCCTTTGGTTGGTTTAGGGAGCCGGCACCTAGTATTATGATTACTAGGAGCTCTAACTGTTTTTTCAGATATTCTAGATGAGAGACTGATTGCGTAAAGAGAAAGTATTAGCAACTCTAGTACACCTTACCTGAGGTAAGCTACATTGGTTTTTTTCTTTATTTGCTATGGTCTAATGATGTTCTATCAGCCTATTATAACGGGTTTGCTACGATGAACAAACCTTGGTTTCCTAGATCAAGAACTTGGTCCGCAAAGATGAAATATCCTTAATTATCATTGAGGCTTCTTTCGAGGTAAAATTAAAATTTTTGACTATTGCGTCATTCCAAATAATATTTTGGATAAGATTCTTTTGTGATTTTTATTCTTATATTATAAATGAGTGAATTGTATTATTCCCAATAATATTTTAGATATTAACCTCAAACAAGTTTTTTATCCTTGCATTAAAGTGAGTAATAATAAATTGTTATCCCTAATAATATTTTTTTATATTAATCCCTTTTAGGTTTTCTTATCTTTATTAAAAGTGAAGAAATTTTTTTTCCAAAAATAAAATTTTTAATATTCTTTTCAATATAGGCCAAAATCTTTTGGAATTTTACAAATTTATAAAATCCATGCAATATATTTTTTAAACATGCCAAAATATTTAGATTTTTTTAAAATGCTCAAATAATTTTTAGAATTTTTTTAATATTTTATTTATTTAAGCCTTGTTTGGAAAAAACTTATTTTTCCTTGAAATAAAATTGCTTAAAATAGGTTTATAGGGTGTTTGCCAAACACACCCTTAAGCAAAAAAAAAAAAAACCTTTAGCAAAAACATTGCAAGCCAAACAAAGCCTTAACTATTTGACCTAAATTTGACCCGACCGGATTGAGTCAAAACCTTCGGTTCGATTATAAACCGAACTAAAAACTACTGGCTTGACCTGAAAACTAAACCAAAACTGAAACCGAAATTTAAATGAATCAAAGTTAAAAAAACATAAAAACTCAAAAGTTTTGATAAAAAATGGATCAAACAAAAAAATAAAATAAAGAACACGAAGAACATTCATACTAATCCCAGCAAAATGATTATCCAACTAGACCAGATACGATCAAAACAAGGCTATAAACATGTTGTGAATCATGTAAGGACCAATAATCTAGTATCCATTCACTTTGATCATCAAAAAATCATCATGATTTGGGTTCAAAACCAAAACTTTAGGATTAAAACCCATTAAAAACTTGTTATTGATGCTAATAAACTCTAGATTATTAACTAAACAAGCATAACAAAGGTGTGGGTGCAAAGAAATGGACCAAAACTGGTCTAAATCATGGGGTAAAGACAGTGTTCTTTTCAAGAACACTTGACTTAGAAAACCCAGCCACATGCTTAGAAACCCAACCACTGTTAAGCCCAAGAAATGACCTTCTAGGCCTCTAAACACACTGCTTTTGGTACTCATGAATCACATTACCAATACCAAATATAGTTGAATCAAAAGAACTAACAAAAAACATCAAATTACCAAAATTAAGAATTAGATTCCACCTTTATAACTATAGCCCCAATGACAACCAACAATAACATCAAATTTCATAGAATACAAAATGAATTTTATTTCAGCAAAATAAACATAAAACAATTTCCTAAACATGTAGTAAATAGTAACAAACAACTTAGATCAAAATTAAGCAAAGAAAAACAACATTTCATGCATTAATCAAAATACAAGATCAAAACAATGTATCACCAAAAATAAGTTCAAAACATTTTTGAAATATGCCATGAAGAGCTAGAGGTGTGTCTCATGGACATCACTTGCTAGATTAAAAGAGGTTTATTTTATACCTTTCAATCTCTAACAATGTGTGATGTCCTTTCTTTCCCAAGCTTGTTACATTCTCTTAAAGTTGAGAAAATCTTTGTGTTAACTCTTAAACCTTCATACTTGGAATTTTTTTATCCCATCTTCCTCTCTCTTATTTCTCTCCTTGTTGCTATACCTTTGTCTTGATTTTTCAAGGATATTTATAGGGGTTCAAGCTAGGATTTTGATGGATTCAATCAAAGATTGATCATCATTCATCAATGCTTGGCCCTCTGATCGAAATGGGATGGTTTTGGACAAATTTAACAGCTGGAAACTCTGTCTTTGGCTAGTTTTGCAATGGTGGTTTTGTAACAAACTCAAAGATGGTTTTGTTTGCAAAACTTGGAGGTCAATGTAAGTTTTATTTTGCCTTCTGATATTGAGAGAAAAGTTTTAAACCCTTGATATGACCCCTCCAAGCATCTTTGAAGTGTGAACACTCGAAAAAGATTAGTGGTTTTGCAACATAGTTATTACAATCATTGATAACTGAGTTACCCACTTTTAAGGTTTTGTTGAAGTAACTCCAATATCATCGTCATTGTAAACCACCTGAAGTTAGTAGAGGGGATGCACACCTTTCATATGGATCCAACCTTGCTTGATTTAGAGGTCTATAACTTTATATTTATTCATCTAAAAGTGTCAACTTGATCAACCCATAATCTAAAAGTGTAGTGAGGTTGATCGGGGACAAGATGTCATTAAGATCAATAGAGAATATAGGATATAAATATTTAATGGGAGTAACTAATCTTGGTAGAGGTAGTGTTTCTTAGTCGAATAATAGTGGTTACAGCCCCTCAGGTGGTCGGAAATGCCATATTCATTTGCCTGAAGATGACTACTCGATTAGTCAAAACTATCGAAGAGGAAGATACATAATGGCCGAACAACACGTTGTCTAGGCTAAACCCTAAAAATTAGGGTTTCAATTTAGGATTTTGAAAATTTTCATTTTAGTCCATTTTGTTCCATTTTCTTTTAATTGCATTTATGATTGCCTCTCAACTTTAATTTTTATGCAATTTCACCCTTGTAAAACTCAATTGTCAACCACAAAGTTCAGGGCCTTTACCAATTAGATCCTTGGTTCCTGATTTATACAAATTGACCATCAAACTTTTATTTTTTTTTTATTTTGGCCCCTAATTTAATCAATTTTGACTCCTACATTCACACGCCTTTTTCAGTTTGGTCCTTGGTGTTGTTACCCACTTTTGTCCCCATAAAAAACATCATTAATGGTTACCTATTTTTAACCCAAAAAATAGAAAAAAGAAAATTCAAAAAATCAAGAAATAAAATACAAGAAGAAAGCTTAGAATATTGCCTAACTTGGTGGTAGAGGACCAAGATGACAAGTGAAAAACTTGGAGGATCAAAATATATAAGATTTGTAGAATTGATAACCCAATTCTGATTGACAAAGGGCCTTATTAGTGAAAATATTTTTATTTGGGGTAAAAAAATACAAATTTAAATGGTTAAGGAGTCAATAAGAATTTTGGAAGGTTTAATTAATTTTATTGAGGACTTAATTGCAAGAAATATAAGTTTTTAGAGTCAATTTGGGTGTCGATTAGAAGAAATTTAAGTTTGAGAACTTAATTGATTTTTGGGAGGTTTAAATTGGACGAATCAAGGGTTTAATTGTAAGAATATTGAAGTTTGATAGGAAATTAAGGACTTGATTGAAAAAAATCCTAAACCAATGACCATATTGAAAAAGGCATGTGATTGTAAAGGCTAAAATTGACAAAATCAGGAGCCAAATTGAAAGAAATTGAAATTTTAGTGGTCAATTAAAGCTGAAATTGAACAAATTAAAAATAAGGACTTATTTGTAAAAAATGTTTGAATAAAGGGATTCAAATTAGAATTCCTAGGTGTGTAATTGCAAGGATTAAAAAGCTTTCAAGTCAATTAAGGGTGTAAGGTGCATGTGACATGATTAGAAGAAAAAGGACTAAATTGATTTTTAGCAAAAATCAATTAAAAGCCTTAATTTTCATGGTTTTTAGTAGAAGATGTGTTATTCAGTTTTAATGAAAGGACATGAATGACACGTCATCCACTAGTTTTTTTCATCTTCTTCCAGCAAAAAACGATGATCGGGTTGACACTTTTCATGAGCTTGTTGTGGAGTTCTAGACCTTCAAATGACATGAGATTTTTTACAAATAAAAGAAGAACAACCCCTCTAAATCCCAATGCCTATTAAATTGGATATTTACATCCCAATTCTTCCATAGAAGTCTCCAATATCATTTTCCTGGTCAGCTTTCTTTGCATTTTCAAATTTCGAGCTGATCAAGTTGCACCTTTGGACGAATGAATGTGAAGCTATAGACCTCCAAATTGAGCAAGATTGGGTCCAAAATGAAATGTATGCATCTCCACTAACACCTTCAGGTGGTTTTCAATGACGTTTACATCGGAGTTTCTCCAGCAAAGTTTTGAAAATGGTCATCTTAGTCAGCCTTGACTGTAACACCCTTTTTTGAAAACCCATCATTTTTTTCATGTGTTCACACTTAAAGTTTCTTAATGGTTTCTTATCAACGACTTTAAAACCTCAATCTCAAGATTAAAAGGCTAGAAATAACTCATTGCCCTCTGAGTTTAGCATAACCATGAAGTACCCCTAAAACCAAAACAACCATTGCAAAACCAGCCTAGTATAAGAGCTTCCAACTGTTAGTTTTTGTCTAAAATCCTCTCACTTTGATCAAAGGGCTAAGCTTTGATCAATTTTTGAGGGAATCTACCATAAAACCTAAGAAAAACCATATAAATACCATTGAAAATCAGAGCTTAAAAAAGGAAAATAGAGAGAGGAAAAACATAGAGAAATACTTTGTTAATAGACCCTATAGTGAAGGTTCAAGAGCCTAACATTGAAAGTCTAATAAGCTTTGGAAAAAGAGAGAGTGAAAGTGAAAGAAGGAAGGAAAAGAGAAGAAAAAACAACAAGCTATAGTTAACAAGCTTGGAGAAGATATAACCATGTAACAACTCAAAGGTGGAGTCCATATGGCCTTCCCATTCATACTTTCTTTATATTTAAACATCTTTTGATGTTTTTTGAACTTATTTTTAATGTTATGATGTTTTCTAGTTTTGTTTTGATTAATACGTAAAAATATTGTTTTTATTGTTTAAATCTTGTTTGGAGTTGTTGTTCATGTTACTGGGTTTTAAGATAATATGTCTGTGATTGATTTTGATAAAATAAGGTAGTTTTGGATTCTTTCGAAAGGTGGTGATGGGTGTTTAATGCCTTTTCTGTTTTGTTAGTATATGTTCTTTTTCCCGAGCATGGTTTGGGTTTGAAGTGTTCAAAGAGTCAGTTGAGAATCGAAATTTGAAGTTTTTATTGGCTGTTATTGGGGCTTCAGTTATAAAGTTGAAACTTCATGCATGCTACTGATTATTTGATGTTATTTGTCAGTTCTTTGGATTCAACTATGCTTGGTATTGGTAATGTGGTTTGTGGGGACCCAAAGCAATGTGTTTAAAGGTCTAGAAGGCCAGATCTGGGTTTTAACATTAGTTCTTCAATTTTTGGAAATTTTCTAGATTCTGAGTTCATGTTCTTCGGATGAACTTTGCCTTAGCCTCTTGTTTTTTAGTTGTTTTGGGTTAATTCTTGGCACAAACATGTTAGCTTGTCATCTTTAACAAATAATCCAAGGTTAAAATGCACCAATAAAGTGTATTCATGCATTTAGATTCTAGGGTTCTTTCGACTGCCCACACACTTTTTGATCAAATCATGGCTTTTTAATGTTAATTGAAGAAAATAGATGCTTGATTCTTGATCTACACATGATTATATACAAAACCTTGCCCTTGATTAGATGAAAATTTGTCTGGTTTGTTATTTGTATTTGCTAAGTTTTGTTTTGAATCTTCATCGTATTCTTCATATTATTGGTGTTTGATATATTTTTGTCAGAAAATTTTATGTTTTTGTGTTTTTTTTTTAATTTTGATATGTTTTTGGTTTAATTGTTTGTTTTGCTTTAGTTTCAGGTCAAACCATAGTTTTCGGTTCAGTTCAGGGTTGAACCACTGTTTTCGAGTTAGCCTGATTGGTGTTGTTTTAGGTCAAGTACTAAGGCTTTGTTTGGTTGGTTACTTTTTTGTTGAGGAATTTTTGGCCTAAAGAGATGCTTGGCAAATACACCCTTAAACCTATTTTGACAATTTTGTTTTGAATAAAAATAGTTGTTTTTTTTCAAATAGGCCCCAAATGAATTCCTAAAAATTCTAAAAAATTTCAAGGACCAATTTAAAATTATTTATAGGTCCCTTGTATATTTTCCATCAATTTTATTTAATATTAGGACTCTAGACTTACATTGTAAGATGCTAACCTGATATTAAAATACTCGCTTTTTGTTGAAATTTCAAAAATTTATGAAAAAAGATTTCTCATTTTCAAAAAATACAAAAATATATTTTATTTGGTGTGCATTCAACCAAGTTTCTCAAAAGATAAAACTCATATTTTGCTTAAAAAAATATATAAACTTATGGTATGATTTAGCATTTTGTATATATACATAAAAATTAAAAAATATCTTTGCATGTATTTTTAGATTTAATAACCAGTTTATTAAATCCATGAGAACTTAAGCAATATTTCAATAACCCCTAAAAATCTTAATTCATGAGAATTAATTATCAAAATTCTTGCATAAATGTTGGACTTACAAGTAGATTGACATTTAAATACCAGAAGTTGACTAGAAAATTCTTATTAATATTTCGGGTGTTTACTAATTTTAATTGAGATTATTTTTCACCATAATATACGAGTTGTGGAAAACTCTTTCGCCTTCCAGGATAGGTGAACTTTGTCAAGGCATCTACATAAACGCTCCCCACAAGAATTTATTTGGGCATACAAGCCCAAAATGAATTCGAAACGCTAGATTTATTCAAAAGAAAAAATCTTTACTTTAAGCCATAGGTGTACTGTCAATTAGGAATCCATCAAAACCTTTAAGCCTTATTTAGACCACACAATGTAGCATACCTTAGGTAAGGCGTGCTAAGGGTGCTAATACATTCTCTAGCCACAATCAGTCCCTTACCCTAGAATTTCATATAAGACTAGTCCACCCAAGCCTCTTAGTGACCCTGAACCAAACTCGATTAGTAAGCCATACTCTTCCAAGGTAGGGCACATGTTTACGTTCTAAAAAGTGAAGCACTGGTACTCGGGGTCCTAAACATGCACCAAAGCTTTAATTGCTTAATTCAGAACAGACATCCTCCTAACCTCCACTATCCTCATATATTTCCTCAAAAACTTGTGTTCGCTGATGCTTTTCACGTGTGAGAGGAGCTTTTCTAAATCGTTCCTAGAGTAACTCATATTTTTTATAGCTGACAACTTATTGTAAGCTGGTCTTAAGCAATCCCCTTTTAATAGTTCCAGGGATTCAGATTCCCACTCATATTCGACAAAAGTCATTTATTTAATGGTGGCCATGCTATCAGTTCAAAGTCCTGCAATGCAAAATGCTTAGGGTTAAGTATGTCTTAATGCAATAATGTTTATTTCAGAGACATACATCTTATGTGCAGGCTCTAATCCATTTACATGAGACAGAGGATACACGCTATCTAATCTTAAAAGGGTCTTCTGCTGTCCTAGTGATTACCTTCGTGAAGGTATATGAGGGCTCAATAGGTAGTGAGGTGACACATATACCAATCACTTATAGTCCAAACACTTAGCAAAGAGTTGGATGGTTTCACGAACTTAAATCCTGATTGAAAGTTGTAGGGTAAGTTGTTATTTCCCTACCTAACCTGAAGTTTCCATGTGCACATCCTAGAGCAATAAAAAAATGATGCATGAAAACATGTATTCATATCCAATATACATGCATGGACAAGATTAAATATGTTAAAGTGTAAATAAAAATAAAATGAGCTAAAAATGCAAAAATTAAACACATCAAAATAATTGAACCATATGAAACACACAAAGCTTACTCCAATGTAGTAAAAAACAATACAATCCGTAGTGAAGTCAACATTTTGTCGCACGTAGACGCGCGATGTTGGGGGGTCAAGGAAGTCGCTACCTAATTGTATCTAAAAAACAATACAATCGAGTATACATGTTTTATCAGAGATTCTAAGGGTAAGAGATTGGTTGTAGCTAGGAAAGGTATTAGCACCTCTAGTGCACCCTACCTAAGGTAAGTTGTAATGTGTGATTTGAATGTGATTTAAAGGTTTTGATGGGTTTCTAACCGTTAGTCAATCTATGGCTCAGGTGAAGATTCATTCGTGTGAATAAATATGGTTTTTTGAATTTTCCATGAACTCGTGTGCCCAAATGAATTCTTATAGAAATGATCCATGTAGGTGTCATGACAAGGTTCACTTATCATGGAAAGCAGAAGGGTTTTCCATGACTCGTGTGTTGTGGTGAAAAATACTTCCAATTGAAATTGGTGAATATTTAGAATAATTCTGAGAATTTTCTGGTCAACCCCTGATATTTAGATACCAGCCTACTTGTAGGTTCAACATTTATACGAGAATATTGACCATTAATTCTCATGAATTAAAAATTGTAAGGGTTATTGAAATATTGTCTAAATTCTCATAAATCCAATAAACTAGTTATTAAATCTAAAATGCATGCTAATATATATTTTGTAAAAAAATAATAATACTAAAACACATGTATTTGCATATATCTATATTGAGCAAAAACATGATTTTTGTATTTTTGAGAGATCTAACCGTATGCAACATGCAAAAAGATATTTTTATATTTTTATATTACTATATTTTATTATTATTATTTTTATATTTTTGTAAGGCTATGTTTGACAAAAAAAACTATTTTTTGAAATAAAAAAAACTACCCAGAATAGACTTAAAGGGTTTTCTCAAACACATCGTTAAACCAAAGAACCAAAAAAATCAAACCAAATAGGGCCTAATGATCGACCTGGTTTTGATTTGACCGAGTTGACCAGACTGGGTGAACCTGAAAACTAACCCAAAACTTGAAAACAACAGCAAAACATATCAAACATGAAAAAAACATAAAAATTAAAAAAAGCTTTCAAGCAAAATGGATCAAACATGAAAAAAGGAAGAACACGAAGAACGTTCAAACCTAATCCCAGCAACGTTTAACACAAACTAGACCCGATTTCAAGCAATAAAAGGCATGGCTGTGTTCGTAATTAAGCATAGATAAAGAATCAAACATCAAAACCCATTGGTTATCACTCAAAATCCATAATTTTATCAAAATATATTATGGGTAGCCGAAGAAAACCTAGGATCTAAATGCATGAATACATATTATTGATGTGTTCTCACCCTAGATAATTTGCTAAATAAATTGCCTAAAGATTTATGTGCAAACAATTGGACCAGAGTTGGTCCAAATCATAGAGTTAAGGCAATGTTCTTTCTAAGAATACGAAGAACACTGCCTTAAAAACACAAGATGACCATTTTCAACCTCTAAAACATGCTTTCTTGGTTTGAACAGGACACATTATCAAAACCAAACATACTTGAATAAAAAGAATTCCCCAAAACAACAAATTGTCATAAGTTAGCATCAAATTCCAATCTTCAACACTACCAACTTAGAAAAAGCCTACATATTTAGACAATTTGGGTTACAAATATCTTTCTAAACCTTCAATTAGAACCAAACAAAACTCAGAAACCTAGAAACATGCATTAGCTAAAACAGGACAACATCAACACCTTGCTTCCATATTTGGCAGATTTCATATCAAACCAAAACAAAACTTAACATATTAAGGAAATAAATATCACATCAATATACCCAAACACATTGCATTAAACAAGGAAAAAAATCCAGCAAGCTTTATGGACTCCATTTTCAAAGTTTATAGGGATATACTTTTCAAACTTGAAATCTTCAAATATGGATGGATTGCTAATGCTACCTTTCTTTCTTTTTATTTCCAAACCCAGCAAAACGAACTAAATCCCTCAAACCCTGAATTGATCCTTAATCAAAGTTTATTTTCCCCCCTATCTTCTCCTCTCCTTTTTCTCCTCTGATTACCTCTCTTTTTATTGGCAGATTCAGGGCTTCTATTTTTTTTTTATGAACTCCTAATTTTATGCAATTTCACCCCTATCAAATTCAATTGTCAGCACCAGATTTGAGCGCCTTTTACAATTTGGTTCTTGGTTTTTGATTTGTTTA
>Ga0307509_10011589_pt1 | contig 10656 bp, 8 predicted proteins | sample 10_EM_MG_FD_202245 | JGI IMG/M metagenome (GOLD analysis project Ga0307509, IMG submission 202245) | Populus trichocarpa ectomycorrhiza microbial communities from riparian zone in the Pacific Northwest, United States - 10_EM | ecosystem: Host-associated > Plants > Roots > Unclassified | place...
AGTGGTAAGGTTATTGAAAAACCTATTCTTGAACCTTGTAGAAAGGTGATGAGTTAATCTATGAGGGTAAGGAAAGGGTTGAACTTGAACATTGTAAAGAAAAGACAGATTCCCCACCAGCACTTCCATTTCCTCATGCCATGACCAAAAAAGGAAAGTCAATCACAATTCTGAAATCTTTGAAACTTTCAAGTAGGTAAGGATCAATATACCTTTGTTGGATACTATTAAACAGGTACCTTCTTATGCTAAATTTTTTAAAGATCTATGCACTGTGAAGAGAAAACTGAATGTGAAAAAGAAAGCCTTTTTAGCCGAACAAGTAAGTGTTATTCTTCAAAACAATAATGCTTTGAAATATAAAGACCCTGGTTGTCCTACAATTTCATGCTTTATTGGAGAACATAAAATTGAAAAAGGTTTACTTGATCTTGGAGCTAAGTGTGAATCTACTTTCATATTCAGTTTTTCAAAATCTCAATCTAGGTGAGTTAAAACCAACTTCTGTAATTCTTTTACTTGTTGATAGATCTATAAAAGTGCATAGAGGAATAATTGAAGATGTGTTAAGATAAATTCATTTATCTTGTGGATTTTATTGTCTTGGATACACAACCTATTGAAGTATGTAATTCAATTCCAATGATTTTAGGACGTCCGTTTCTTGCAACTTCTAATGCATTGATTAATTGTAGAAATGGACTGATGAAGCTATCATTTGAAAACATGACATTGGAGATGAATATTTTCAACATTTGCAAGCAACCTGGAGATGATAATGATTTACAGGAAGTAGATCTTATTGAAGAATTAGTTTATGATCAATTTGAATCTACCTTGAGTAAAATTAAGTTTTATGAATCTGAAGAATTGTAAATAATTTATTCTTAGGAAGAAATCAAGGACAAGAAAGGCACCGACAATGTTGTCGCGGATCATTTGTCAAAATTGACAATAGATTCGACATTTGACATCCCACCAATCGATGATTACTTTCCTGACGAATCCTTACTTTCTCTTAATCCAATGCCTTTGTCTGCTAATATTGTTAATTTTCTTGTTTCGGGACATTTGCCAGCTCATTGGAGTACCCAAGACAAAAAAACGTTCTTGAACGAAGTGAAGAACTTTTTTTAGGATGACCCTTATTTATTCAAATATTATCCTGATCAAATATTTCAAAGATGCATTCCTGACAATAAGATAAGTAGTGTCTTTAACTTTTATCATTATGAGGCATGTGGGGGTCATTTCTCATCAAGAAAGACAACTGCAAAAATCTTACAAAGTGGATTTTACTGGCCTACAATGTTCAAGGACTCACATGTATTTTGCAAGACTTGTGAAAATTGTCAAAAGTTGGGATCTATTTCAAAACATCATATGATGTCTTTAAATCCTATTCTTGTCATTGAGATCTTTGACTATTGGGGTATAGATTCCATGGGTCCATTTCCTCCATCATTTGGTTTCTTATACATATTAGTCGCAATAGATTATGTTTCAAAATAGATAGAGGCAATTCCAAGTCGAAACAAAGATCACAAAACAGTGATAAAGTTTTTGAAAGAAAATATTTTGAGTCGATTTGGAATCCCTTGAGCCATGATAAGTGATGGTGGAACACATTTCTGCAACAAGTCATTTGAGTCTTTAATGAAGAAATATGAAATCACACACAAAGTTGCCACCCCTTATCACCATCAGACAAGTGGACAGGTAGAACTTACTAATAGGGAGATCAAACAAATCTTGGAAAAAACAATGAACCCTAATAGGAAGGACTAGTCTTTAAGACTTAATGATGCACTTTGGGCTTATCGTACTGCTTTTAAAACATCATTAGGTATGTCACCTTATAGGTTGGTCTATGGAAAATCTTGTCACTTGCCTGAGGAACTTGAACATAAAGCTTATTGGGCTATCAAAACTTTCAATTCAAACCTTGATGATGCTAGCTAGCTAGCTGTGTAAGTTACAAATAAATGAGCTTAAGGAAATAAGAAATGATGCATATGAGAATTCAAAAATTCATAAAGAAAGAATCAAAGAGTTTCATGACAAGAGAATCTTGAGAAAAACATTTGATGTTGGTCAAAAAGTTTTCCTTATAATTCTCAACTCCATTTATTTCCTGGAAAGCTAAGATCAAGATGGAGTGGTCCATTTATTGTGAAACATGTGAATCCTTATGGGGCCTTTGATATTGAGAATCCAAAGAATGACAATGTTTTTAAGGTAAATGGACATCGTTTGAAATCTTACTTTGATAATTTTCCTAGTGAAAATGAATCCATTGGTTTGAATAATCCTTGAACCTCGAACTACTTTGAATGAATTACAAATTGCATTTAAAGAATTATTTCATGATTATTTAAAACCATATAAGAAAAATATTTTATTACAAAATAAACTTATCATATTTCAAAAAATCTTGATGTTATGTAAAAACAAAAGGATGCCTTAATAACAATGAATGTTGGTTTTAAAAAACAATTAGATTCTTTCTAAAACGCACCTAATTCATCAAATGAGAATTTAGTTAAAGAAAATTAGGTTTTGAAAACTCAAGTTATTAATTTTACAAAAGAAAAGGAGAACTTAGATATACTTTTATATAATCAATGATGTGTATTTGAGAAAAGTGGTTTGGGGTTTGGGGTTTGGGGTGTAATCCAAAAAAAAATGAAAAACTTTACTCAACTTTCTTTGTGAAAGAATCTTCATCCTCTACATCTTGTGTATTATGTGGCGAAGATTGTTTTCATGATAAACATTACATACATAAAAAATGTCTCAACATAGAACAAGCATATTTGGGTGCCAAAAGGTACATATACAAACATGAATGGATCCACGAGATTATAGGTACCAAAACAAACACATTAAGATTTTTCCTTATAGGAAAAGAAGGAAAATTTGTATTTAGGACATATGACGGTTGAAAAATCCAAATTTACCTCCTTCAATGAAAAGAATGTTGGACATGTGATATTTGGAGATGATACCAAGAGAAAGGTAAAAGGTATCATTAATATTGAAAATTACCCTGTTATTAAGCATGTTTTACTTGTTGATTTTTCCTTATAGGAAAAGAAGGAAATTTTGTATTTAGGACATATGACGGTTGAAAAATCCAAATTTACCTCCTTCAATAAAAAGAATGTTGGACATGTGATATTTGGAGATGATACCAAGAGAAAGGTAAAAGGTATCATTAATATTGAAAATTACCCTGTTATTGAGCATGTTTTATTTGTTGATGGCTTAAAGTATAACTTGCAAAATATTAGTCCATTATGTGATAGATAATAAAGTATTTTATTTTTTTTATTCTTTACATTTCTTAGTCATATGTATTATTGAAAATAAAATCATTTTCATAAGAAAAAGACTTGTAAACACTTTTATGATTGATTTAAAAGAAATTGGCAATGATGTTAAGTGTTTTAGTACTTTGGTGGATTCACCTTGTATTTGATATAGAAGATAGTGACATGCCAACTTAAAGTTGATCCTAAAATTATCCATGAAAGAGCTTATGAGAGGAAGTTTACCTCATGAGAGGACTTCGACAACTTGAATACAAAAGGGAAGTTATTTGTTATGCTTGCCAATATAAGAAGAAAGTCAAAATATCATTCCAAGCCAAGAATCAAGTCTCAACAAATCAAGCACTACTACTATTTCATATTGATCTTTTTAGTGTTATACATGTTTCAAGTCTTAATGGTAATAGATATGCATTTTTCATTATAAATGACTCTACTAAGTTTACATGAGTTTTATTTCTTACGCATAAAGATGAAGCACTTGGAGCCTTTTCAAAATTTTATGAAAGAATTCATAAAGAAAAAGGTTGCTTGATTTCTAAAATTAGAAGTGATCATAGTGTAGTATTTAAAAATTGTGCATTCAAAGTTTTGTGAATAAAAAAAATGTTTTAAGCTTAAATTGTCAATTTGTATACCAACATAACAAAATGATGTTGTTAAAAGGATAAACCACCCCCTTTATGAAATGGGAAGATCTATGCTTAAAAAGTATAGTCTGCCTAAATATTTTTAGCTGGAAGCCATAAACACGTCTTGTTATATTTCAATTCGAATTTTCCTTAGACCAATTTTTGCATAAAACTCCAAGTGAACATTTGTTTTAAAGAAAACCCAAGATTTCATATTTTCAGGTATTTAGATCAAAATATTTTATATTAAATACCAAAGATAATTTGGGAAAAAATGATGCTAAATTTGAAGAGGGCATATTTCTTGGTTATTCATCTACTAGCAAAACCTATAAAGTTTATAATCATAAAACTCTAGTAATTGAAGAATCAATGCATGTTGTATTTGAAGAGTCTAAACCTTTTGTTCTTCCAAAAAAGGATAGTGTAGATGTTGTTTTACATAGATTAAATCTAAGTAAACATGAAGAAAACAACATTGTAAAAGATGATCAAAGAGAAAAATATCTAGTGATGACTCAATAATATATTCAACATGACCAAGAGAAACCTTGACAAAGACTTCTAAAGCAATTCAAAATCAAATAGGGCTTTCACAAGATGCAATTATTGACAACTTGTAAAGTGGAGTCAAAAAATGATCCTCTATGATTAATCAAGTTGGTATTGTTGCTTTCATCTCAAAACTTGAACCTAAGAATATTGATGAAGCCTTGTGTGATAAGTATTGCATACTCTCAATGCAAGAAGAGCTTGATTAATTCCAAACAAATCAGGAGTAGGAATAAATCCTTAGGCCCAAAATCGTTCCATTATTGGAACCAAATGGGTCTTTTGCAACAAACTAGATGACTCTAAAGAAGTTGTTCAGGATAAAGCTTGTTTGGTTGCACAAGGCCAAAAAAAAAGGCATAGACTTTGATATGACTTATTCCCTTATAACAAGAATGGAATCAATGTGCATATTGCTAGCATTTGCAGATTTTAAGAATTTTGAACTTTTTTCAAATGGATGATAAAAGTGCATTTTTAAATGGTTTTATTCAAGAAGAAGTTCATGTTGTGAAACCTCCTGGATTTGATGATCATAATTTCCTAAATCATATTTTGTAAACTTATAAAGCTTTGTATGGTCTTAAGCAAGCTCCTAGAGCTTGGTATGAAAGATTGAGCAATTTTGTTTTATTTTAAAAGATTTTAATATGGGAAAAATAGATTGAACATTATTTTTAAAATACAAGCATGACGATTTAATTATTATCCAAAAATATATATTGATTATATTTTATTTGGTGATACTAATGAGTTTTTATGAAAGAAATTTTAAAATTATAAACATATAGAATTTGAGAAGAGCATAATGGGATGGTTGACCTTCTAACTCAGACTACACATTAAGCGAGATAAATATGGTATATTCATAGGTCAAGCCAAATATACCAAAGAGCTGCTTAAAAATTTTAATTTGGAATATGTTAAGTTTAGCTTAACACCATGAACACTACTACCAAACTAGATAAAGATGAATTTGGAAAAGAAGTGGACATAATTAAATATCAAGGTCTAATTAGTAGTTTACTTTTATTTAATGGAAAGTAGACCAATATCATTCTCATTGTTTTCTTATGTGCTTATTTCCAAGTTAGTCCTGGAGAGTCACACATTCATACCATTAAACATATTTTTAGATATTTAAAAGGCATAACTGATATGGGTCTTTGGTACTCTTGGATGGATAATTTTGGCATAACTAGTTTTTTGAATTTTGACTTTGTTGGTTGTTTAGTCAACAAAAAAAATAGCACATGTTAATTCTTAGGACATGTCTTAGTATCTTGGTCTAGCATAAAGCAAAACTCAGTGGAAACATTCGCTATGAAAGCTGAATATATTGTTGTTTGATCATATTATGCCTAAATACTTTAGTTGAAGCAAACATTGATGGACTTTGGTCTTTAGTCAAACTACATTCCAATTTATTATGCCAATACTTGTGTTATCAAATTAACCAAAAATCTAATCCAACACTCTAGGACAAAGCATATAGAGATTAGACACCATTTTATTCATGATCACGTGCAAATGAAGTGATATATCTCTTAAGTTTATGATCACTGATTATGGATATCTGCATGGAGTAATTAAGTGAAGATTGATTTTGTGCTCTTTGACTTGAACTAGGTATGGGTAATCTTTCTTGAATCTTATTTCAATATTATTAGCATGTTTTGTGAATCTTATTTGTATGCTTGCATGAATTTCATAAAAGACTTGTACATTCATGCACAAGTTAATGAAAATGAGCTTAGTTGGAAGAAAAACATCTTTTTGGTCCTTTGAAGAAAAGATAAATATGGATCATTAAGTTTTGACCAATCGAGGAGAAACTACTTGGATGTAAAAGAGCAAGCCTTTGGACTTGTAAGCTTCAACCAAAATAAAGAGAATTTTTAACTTGTATGTTCTCTCTTGGTTGAACATGAAAGACGAGATTGTATTTTGGGCAAAGAAACTTTGGATACATTGAATATATATTGTGAATGCTCTTGCTTTTAATATGAAATGACTTGTGTAAGACATAGTCTTACCTTTATAGTGTGTAGAGATGCATTGATGATACTTGTCAAACTTCCTTCTCATACACAATATTTTCTTGTTTTTATACTTTGGCCGAACATGAGAAAAGATTGTTTGGATATGAAAAAGATCTTTTTAGACAAAAAGAATTGATTTACAATATTTTAACTAACAGATATTGGTTTTAACTATGTTTGGGTTTTTCTTTGCATTAAAGAGATGTTATTGTATGAAGCTAAGAATTACCATTCCTTTTTTTGCAACAATATTTCTATTATCTCTATTACATTTCACAAATACCTAACACGCTTCTTTGTCTCTTTAGACAAAGTATTCACTCTCTCCTAAAACAAAATCCTAAAACACTTCAAAAATGTCTCCTGAAAAAAGGTCATCTTTTTCATCCTTTAAGGTTAAACAAGACTCATTCTCATACAATACCACCATTAAACACTTGATCTATAAGATTGGAGGTATTGAGAAGCATTTTAGTAAGAGTTTCGAAAAGAAAGCTGCTGAGATGAACAAAAATTCATTCAAGTATATGTGAGTGATTAACAAGTTCTTGACTGAGCGTCAGCATGGTATCACTATTGATATTTCCTTGTGAGAGTTTGAGATTACCAATTACTAATGCATTTTCATTGATACCCCTGGACATTATGGCTTTATAAAAAAAAAGATTATTGGAACTTTCTAAATAGACTATGTTATGCTTATTGATCATTGATAAGCCATAATGACTTGAATATATGTTTTTGAAGTTGTTATCTCTTAGGATGGTTAGATTTATAAGCACAAATCCAAGGCAAGGTACGATGGAATTATCAAGAAAGTGAACCCGCCGATTAAGCTTGAGCTCATCGTCTAGTGTTTTTATTTTCTTTCAATAATGCATGTTTATCCTTATATTCGTATGTTTTTCATAATGATTGAACTTATTTACATTTAATCATTCTCTATTTTGCTTATGCTTGAAAATTATGGATTTTTTTTTATGTAATATGTGGATTTTTTTTAGGTATGTAATATGTGGATCTTAGGATAGTTTTATATTTTACTATGCTTTTATGATTCTATTTGTTATAATGTGATTGTTTTATTAATGGAGAAAAATATGATGTTATTGCATGGGCATAATGATTGGTGCATGTTAACACAATGACATTTGTGGTTATAATAATTTGTGTTTCTAATGTTTTGTTTATAAACTTGAACACATGTTGTTATGAATGTATTATTAGAAGCACGTAACATTTTAATATTGATTATAACATATGCCTCATATATGTTAAAACTACAATGAATGTTGCTGAGATTCCTGGAAATTCCAGAAATTGGTCCAACTATTCCTTTCAAAATGGTTAGCTATATTCATATAAATGGTCGGAATTTTTATGATTCTTTGGTTGCTACTAGAAAATTTGGGCATTTTTTGCATTTTGATCTTTTTTTGTTTGTTTATAATCCTTTGGTTTTTAATAGATTTGCAAATAAGTATAACATGTTTTAAGTCATTATATGCACTTTAGTTGGGGGAGTTTCATACATTTATGATAAATATTATCACATATTGCTTATATATTCTTTCAGTCATCTCTTTACTCTTGGTTATTCCTTTTTTGCCAAAAAGGGAGAAAATGTAAGCAGATAATTGTGTGATAGATATATGACAAAGGGGAAGAATAATAGTATGTGATAGTTATAATGATTAAATATAAGAATGCATGGAATATATGATTATAATACATTCATAAACATTATTCTCTTTATAGTTAAACCATACACATACGTAGGGGGAGTCACAATACACTTTCACATATATTGCTTATGATGGAGGGAGCTTTTTAAATGCATAATATCTTTTATCTTCCTAGTATACATTACGTGGTCATCATAAAACAAAAAAAAAGGAGGAGATTGTTAGCCCAAAGGTCTTTAATCATCTATTAATTATTTGATTTGATGATAACAACATATTATTGCATTTAATGTTTATTTCAAAATATTATTGTTGTAGGAATTTTTTGACATCAAATTGAAGCTATGTACTCCTTGGATGTTATAGGACTTGAAGATGTCTAAGCTCTATATTATATGATCAAGTCTTTACGGAATATGATTTGGCATTACAAAAAAAATCATCATCCTAAAATATTTTATCTGTGAATTCCTACCCAAAAATATTTTTAGCGCACAAAATATTACATGGTGAAAAATATCTCATGAAAAACTATTTCATCGTATATTTTGGTATTTTCACTAAAAAAAGCATGATACGTATTATGTGCTATTGCACTGTAAAATATATTATTGTCCACTTGTATCTAAAAATCTTATCACATTGATTTTAACACCATTTGTTCATTTTTAGCTAAGGTGACAAACTTGTAATTTTGAGAGAAATGTGCTCAATACTCTTCTTGTTCTTGCAAAAACTCTTTTTCTCTAAAAATCCCCCTAGTCGTTTCTCACATTGAAGAAAACTTGGAAGAGAAAAAGCTCCTCTATTATTTTTTTTAATTGTTAGTAACTATTAGTTTTAGTATTTTCCTATAAAAACCCATTTGATTTCAAGTAAGAACTCTCTTTATGAAATCTCTCAATATTTCTATTTGCTCTTACTCTTGATGCATTGATATTTGTCATTCTAAATAGCTTTGTTTATTCTTTTATATTCTATTGAAAAGCTTGGAGTCTTATTGCATCAAAATCATTTTTTCACCTTTGTGTGTTAGATTACATTTCCATAAAAACTTGAGCTTAATCTTTGTAATCTTCACTTGTGTAAGATGTGTTCATTCTCTTGTAAGAGAAAAATAATTGTGAAAATGTAAGAAGCACTTAAACCATTAGGGTATATCATTTGGTAGAGAGCCAAAAAAAGTTTACAATCTTGATGTCTGAAAAAGACTATGTATATGGTTTTATAATTTTTAGCCTGTAAAAAATTAGGTGATAGGTTTGATCCTAAAACTCGTAAAAGGATCGAGTTTTACATTGATCCTATAAAAGTGTTAGGTTTGATCTTGAGAATAGAAAAATATTGGGATAAGATTTATATATATATAATCCACCTTAGAATTACATATCAATCATCTTACAATTGTACTTGGAATTTTAAGGGATAACCAACTATTTGCAAAGTAGTCAAAGTGCCTTTTTTATGAGCAACTAGTAGAGTATATGAGCAATATCATCTCCATAAAGGAGTAGCAACCGATTCATGAAAGACTAAAGCTATAAAGAAATGCCCTACACTATATTTAGTTAGAGAATTGAAAGGATTTTTAGAGTTGGTAGGATATTACAAAAACTTTATTAGGGGATTTGAAATTATTAGCAAACCATTTATTGAGTTGCAAAAAAATAACTTTAGCTAGAAAATGAGAAGGCTCAAACAACTTTTAATCAACTAAAAGAAGCTTTATACCAAGAACCAATATTAGCACTTCCAAATTTCGATAGTGTTTTTATGCTAGAAACTAATATAGTCCAAGATATTTGAGATTATTAATCAATGAGAATGAATATTTGACTATATTGATGGTAGTGAAAAGATGGAGGCATTACCTAGAGCATGATCAATTCATCATTAAAACTTATCATGAAAGTTTAAAATATCTTTTAGAATAAAATATTCATATTCCTAGACAAAAGAAAGGCTTAACTAAGTTAATGAGGCTAAGATATCTAATTAAATATAGAAAATAGAAGGAAAATATAGAGACAAATGTTTTGTCTAGAAAAATTGACAATAAAGAAAGTTTATCAATAAATGAATAGATATCTTATATAAAATAGGGAAATTTGGAAGCTATAATAATAGTGGTACCAACATGCCATGAAGAAATCAACAATACTTACAAGGATGACTCTAAATTACAAGGGATTATTATTGGAAAAATATTTAATGCAAGTAAATGGTTAAATTATAATTTGACAGAAGGAATTTTGAGGTATAAGAACATAATAGTAATCGGCAAATATAGAGATTTGAGGAACAAGTTGGTGAGTTTCGCACATGGTTTTTATATAAAAGACATACAGTAATTCAAGATTCTTATAAAATACTCAAAAAATGTTTTATTGGTCATCAATGAAGTAATTGGTTA
>Ga0307509_10011590_pt1 | contig 10656 bp, 12 predicted proteins | sample 10_EM_MG_FD_202245 | JGI IMG/M metagenome (GOLD analysis project Ga0307509, IMG submission 202245) | Populus trichocarpa ectomycorrhiza microbial communities from riparian zone in the Pacific Northwest, United States - 10_EM | ecosystem: Host-associated > Plants > Roots > Unclassified | place...
CGTCAGGAGGTGGAGGGGATAGGATAGCGATTTTAGGTTGTGCTTGAATGCTTGGGTCTAACCCCATCTTTACAGCGCCAGCTCTGCGGTATGCCTCCGCGATAGTGACCACGCTTGGATTGGAGTAATCGATTGGGGTATCGGAGGGTAAATTGAGGACCCCACGAAGATCCTGGGAAGTAATAAAAACGGTGGGATTCGTAGCATCAACCAGAGACGCGCGGATCGAGTTTCCAGCTTTCGAAGGGGTATAGATTCGTAACATGTCCACGGCGTTCCCGGTTGGAAGCAGCTTCCCGGTGCCAGCGCCGCCGGGAGATACGAAATCGAGGACGATCCGTGACGCACGGCCTGGCACGCCCGCTTGACTGGCTTGGTCGAGATCCAAAACCGGAACCCAGGATTTCGTTTGGTCGTCCCATCGAACGGAGAACGTCGTATCGACCAATTTGTTCGTGTTCTCGTTGAATGACCTGATGGTCGCAGTCGTAACCCCCGTCTCCGGGTCTTCGTGTAACGAGGAATCTTTGGGTTGACAGATCCCGTCATCCAAGGCGAACACGCCGATCATGGTGGACAGGTTTCCGCAGTTCCCGGAGTAGTCGACGACGTTATCCCGGATCCCAACTTGGGCGAAGGTGTAATTGACGTCGAGCCCTGGAAACCGGGATCGGAGCTCCGGAGTGGGAGGCCCAACGACACATATTTTTGAGAGGCTAGAGATGCCCCCGCCCATTCCATTGAGTTGACGAGCGTGGATTGGGTCTGGAGAACCCATCACCCCGAGAAAAATTGGGTCCCAGAGGCGCTGGGGGGTGGGTAGATGGATCCGGTTGATGTATACACCCTTGGACGTCCCACCGCGGAAGAAAGAGGCTGGGAGAGGATTGGGGACCTTCATGGTTGTTCTGGGAGGGTGGAGCCAGATCTCTATGGGGGCAAAATGGGCAAAATGTTCGGGGTCTGCTGGCAACAGTCATATTTATTGGGACTTTTGAATAAATCTTTTTATAACGAGCACAGTAGACGCTCACTTTTCCAACCACCGGACAGGTTCTCGCAGCTGTTGGGAGACAAAACTTTTCGGCAGCTCCCAGATCTTCTACCAATTTCAGCTGCAAGTGAATGTCGTAGTTGCCGCTAAGCACTGAACGTTCTGAACAACGGGGTGCCGATATTCCGGCGGTTCAACCGTTTTCAGACGCCCGATCTTTTTCTTTCGCATCTGCATTCGATATCCCGCTAGTGCAAGGGCAAGACGCCCCGATCACCCCTGCCAATGAGTTACCCCCTCTGTACTAGGCCCGGCGGATCTCCTCGGGTACGGGACACCGAGAGAGGTCAGCGCCCCAAAACTCTGAAGCCTCTACACAATAGGGGGAAGCGTGCGATGTCACTCATAAGTTGACCGTCATGAAGGGACAGCAACCGATAGATAGAACCCTGAGGAGGTATGCCTTGGCCTTCAGTGGTTTTCCGGGTCCATTGTTCCTAGTGCGCACCCATTGAACTACTTTCACCGCCGGTTCTGCTCCCCGAGACGAACGGTAATTGAATAACGGGAAGACAGTGGCCCGGGTCCGCTGGGATAACTCTCTCCTCCCCTACAAGTGTTTCAAAAGATCTGGGTTTCAGGACCCTTTCGGGATGATCGTGCTGGGATACAAAACCACAGTCAAGGTTGTGAGCCCTCATCACACTTCCCCATTTTGAAATCGCTGACAAGATGCGCGATTAGTGTCTGCTCCCTGGGAGGTGGCCGGGGATTGTAAAATCTGAGACAGTCCTCGTCCAGAAATCAACGATGTGTAGGGCAGGATCAAAACCAGAAGCAATGATGATCCTGTCGCCGCGAAGGACCTGTGCCACTCCCGGTGGCAGTGGACAAGATTCGTCCGAGTGGTCCAGGAGCATGCCATATACTTCCTCTTTAGAAACCAATCGTCAGTGCCCAAGAAAGGTGTGCTACCAATTACCCATGCCCAGATTTCCGTGTATGGATACAGTGTGTGCGTCCCCAACTTTCTTCGAGCTTAGCACCATAATTGAACGAGAAGCCTAGCTTTAGATGTCCCGATACTTTTGTTGTGGGCTATTCTCGTTTCATCGCACCGAGTCCAGGAATGGTGTTACCCCCTTAACTCCTCCGGGTGACGCCCTGGAGATTGGGGTACAGAGACTGGGCGCTGAGCCTGCCCAGGTCCATTATTACCGGAGACAACAGCAGTGGAGACCACGATCATTCCTCTCAACTCGACTAAGTTTAATCGTACCCTCCGGGACTCTCTCCGATCCCCGACCCTTCCAAACGGCCGAAGTATCATATATCAAGGGTGGGCCACACAGTTTGCCAAGCACAGCAACACGACCGTGTCGATGATGTCTCCTGTCAAGCAACTTCCCCCCGGATTTGATGGATGGTGAAAATCGCGAAGGGAGGGAGACGAGAGATGCCGGTTGGGACGAAAGACCAATTCAGATACCGTGACGGCTTCTGAGTTCACGTCTGAGTTCACCGGGCAAACTAAGAAAACCCCGTTGGCATCCAATAACAATATTTGTGCGTGCTGTAAACGCCGTCTCCACATGCTACGACGAACGAAACAACGAAGCAAACGTACAAAGCTGCAAGGAACACTGGGGTCACAGGGCCACTCGATACTTTGCCACCGAGGGCACGGCGCCGACCCCCGTAGTCCGCGATCAAGCCTGCGCTTGAACACCGGTATTTGCAACGGGCGCACCAACTGGTAAAGGTCCCCTGGTCCAATCCGGCAAGATCTTATTATAAACTTGCAAAGTTGGTGAGGGAGGCACGGTTGTAACAGTCCCATCCTCTGCCTCAACTTCCTCACGGATGTCTGCCTCCTCCCATTTCTCTCTGGATATTTCGGCGCCTCCGGTCTTTAACGATCTTTCAGGGGCGCGGCATCAGCGTGAAGGAACATGCGCGGCGCATCGGTCTGAGAGAAGTTACGTACCCTGCCAACGAGCCACCAACCCAGGCCATACATCCCGGCGTAAAAGCGGGTGCCTTACCCGCGCTTGACTTCTTCTGTGTAGATCCGGTGTCTTTGTTTTCTTTGGGAGGATCGGGGTTATTGAGGATGGCGAAATGGGGTAGGAGTTGTCTCAGAGGCGCGTATCGATCGTACGGTGGCGGTCGGAGTTTGTCCTTTCGCTGTTTTGATGATTGGGGTTGTGAAGAAGTAGGAGGTGAGAGAACCCGGGCGATTTCCGCGTGAAATCTGGGGATGAATCCCGGTATCATCGGGGTACCACCGACGACCAGGATTGTAGAAGCCATTGTCTTCCGGAGGTCGACTGGAACCTAAGTTGTATAGACCAGGTCAGCCTGAGAACAGCCCGTGCGCGATGGAAAAGAAAGCCCGCCTTCAATAACGAGTCGAGAACCACCTCAGCCACGCTAACTTCATCAACATCTCCGCCTTCAAACAAAACCTCTGCAGCGCGCTCTCGAATCCACCCTGGGATCATCAGAACACCCCTCCCCAATCCACCCGAGGATGCCGGGGGAGTGACTGGCATCTGGATATCGCTTGCGGTGGAATGACGCTTATACAGATCGGCCAAAACTTGCGAACCTCCATGTTCACCGGGATGCGAGCTCGAAGTTCCGTGAGAATCTGCCCCCGAGACGGTTGAGTAGCTCGAGGAAGCGACCCGTGAACCTGGGACAGGACCATCCACATCCATGGGCGCCCCGGAGAGTTCAGACTCTGACTGAGTTTCACCGGAGGGATGGTCAACATCGATCATGTCGTCGTCCGACGAGACGTGGTATGATGTCACGGGCTGTTGTGGCTGAGGGGGATGGGAGTCTTCAGCGGACAGTTCGAATGCCTTGCCAACGAGGCAAACTCTCGTTTTTATCCCTTCGACCACGGCATCTGTGAGGACCTCTGCCGGGACCGAAGTTTGCCGTTGCGTTGCCGACACAGAATGGGATGCAGGAGCAGCCGAAGGTGGAGGAATGTACTTTCCAAAGAGGAGTATAAGGGAACGGATGTGCTCAGCGAGTCTTGCACCGGCTAACGGTGTGGTTTTGAGCTGGTGGAAGAGGGGACGAGAAGCAAATATCTGGGTCCATCTGTGAAGGGGGCCAAGTCATACCAGAAACGAACGGACCTACCGGGAGGACAGTGGATTCCAAGTGACCACAGTCGAGAACGAGACCGGTGATCCGGCCAACGGCAAGAAGTGAAAGGAGATGACTTGGAGCAAAAGAGACGAAAGGGACCTTGATGTCGAACCCATGAGTCAGTTTCCGAGTGCCGCCATCCCACTCATACCTGCAGATTCGTGAATAATGTCCTCGCTATCATGTCTTTGATGTGCAGCGGTAACAGAGGGTGTTCGATGACGATGACTTTTCGAGATTTCGGATCTGTGAGGAGAGAACTGTCGCACTTCAGCAGCTACCCACCAGTTGTGAGGCGTTCGCTATCACGTACTCGTGGAATACTGAACGCAGCCTGTCCTGAAGTTTCGCCTGCAACATCCTATCCTCTTCTTCGCGATCAAGCTGATTCGTGGACCTAGTTAGTCCCCACAGAGCCTGTCCGTCTTCCCCATTTCCAAAGAACACGTCCCTCGGACGTCCTTCTCCGCTGAAACCCACTTTCCAGATGCGGGATCCGGGGTCGATCACGATTCTGTCCTCCGTTCCATAAAGAGAGTGTCGCCGAGTTGTCTGGTAGTGCGGAGAAGAATGGACCGCCGATGACGTGGCCGTTATGCGCGATGTTGCGGGTGTCGTGGTAGTGTCGAGGGTGATGCGTTTGTTCGGCGTGCTTGGGGCGGACATCCTGCCCTCGGCATCTTCCGATCGCTTTCATCCCGCGTTTCTCGCGTTCACACTGCCCTCACCCATCTGTGGGATATAACACCACGGTCCAGAGGGACTCCGGTCAGACCGCCCAACTGCAAAGAACGCGTCGGGCGGTTGTACTGGATAACTTCTCCCGTCGGAGACGCGAAATCCCCCACAATGCTCCGTACTTATTCCCCGAACAGTTCAAATTATGATTCCTATTCAGCTAAGCTTGAGTCCGCTCTCCCGCGAGACCCACAGAACGATCCGCTGACAAGGAAGAATATTATTCAAGGTGATTGTCGGTTGCGTCTTGTATATGAGCTGGGGTGTGTGACCCACTTTTGGTCCGGGCTGGGTTTGCGTGATGGTCTCCCCAGAGACTCGCTCCCGGACCACTCGGCCCATGGGCCGCCACTGTGCATGCGCATCGGAGGCTACCGGCTACAGATTGTACCGAAGGAAGCGAATGTTTCTGTTTCGATCACGATCAGTTCACCTTCCACACCGGACCCACCCCCGAGACCGTCCGCGAGATCCGTATAAATATTCAGGGTGGAACCCGGATCCCCTCCATCTCACTCCCTCCCATCGTCAAAGAGAAGTACTGCAGCAATGTCCTCCTACAACGCCCTCGAAGACGGATTCGTCACCTTCGACCCCAAAAACATGCCGTTCAGGCGTTTGGGTCCCTCTGGCCTGAGGGTTCCTTTGTTCTCTATTGGCAGTTGTACGTCTTGCCTTGTCATCCCTGACAGAGTGGAGACCGATGCCACTGTCCTGACCTTTAGGGCTCACCATCGGTAGCAAGGTTGATGGAGATCCCGCCAAAGATATCATCAAGGTCGCTTTTGAGAACGGGATCAACATGTTCGACACTGCCGAGGCCTATGGTGGTGGGGGTGCCGAGTTCGAGCTGTAAGCCTCGCCGCTGATTTTCCCACGTGGTGTCGCGACTGATTGATCGACGTGTTTGGTGCGATATTGGATTTATTAGCGGTCGCATCATCAAGGAACTCAAATTCCGCCGGAGTGACATCATCGTCGTCACAAAGGTTTACTTCGGTACTCGAAAAGGACCCAACGACAGGGGTCTCTCGAGGAAACAGTAAGGGTTGAATCAAGTCACGCTGTGAAAAATTCCAAATGATTGTTTGCGAGTATCCAGCATCATCGAGGGCACCAAGGAGTCTTTACAGCGTCTGCAGCTCGACTATGTAGACGTCATCTTCGCCCACCGACCCGATCCAACCGGTGAGTACTCATGCGGACCCGACTCCAGAACGCAGGGAAATAACCCTTGATTAGTTTCGATCGAGGAGACGGTCAGGGCTTTCAACCATGTTATAGAGAAAGGCTGGGTTTGTATCACTTCACGGTGTACTGTGCCAAACTGGTACTGACCGAGGTCACGTAGGCGTTCTACTGGGCCACTTCGGAGTGGTCCTCGACCGAGATTGAGGAAGCGTACCGTGAGTTCCACCCCCGGACCGACACGCGGTTCGGCGGTGCCCCCAACCGAGGATCTCTTCTCACCGGGAATCACAGACGTCGCCACTAAGTTGAATCTGATTCCACCGATCGCCGACCAGTGTAAACACCAGTAAGTGCACCGGACGCGAGACATGTGCTGTTGGTAACTGACGACGTTTCATGTATGCTAACCTAGCATGTTCCATCGCGAGCGCCCCGAGAAGGAATACACGTAAGTCAGCCGTCAGGAATTGCTCTCGGCTACATCCTCATGTTTGAACTAATACTGATGGATGGGCTTTTGGTTCTTCATACAGTCCCCTTTACAAAAACTACACGTATGGTACCACCGCATGGTCGGTTCTGGCTGGGGGACTCCTTACCGGCAAGGTGAGTTGGTGTTGATGGCCCCTCCCCAGGTTTGACTGTAATGTGCTGATCGCTATTCTTTCCGGTCGTCGATCGTGTGTAGTATAATAACGGGGTGCCGGAAGACTCTCGGTACGCGGTACACAAGGACGATTGGGGCATGTGGGCGCAGCATCTCCTCTCCGAGGAAGGCCAGAAGGAGATCGCCAAGGTCAAGGAGTTGACCAAGATCGCTGAGGAAGGTGAGGGGTAGAGAGGTCCGCACAGACGTTACAGACGATTAACTCGGGTTTTGCAGACTTGCAATGTAGCGTGACTCAACTCGCCCTAGCGTGGGTCGCCACGGTGAACCCGTACACGAGCACCGTGATTCTCGGAGCCACGAAGCCCGAGCAGGTGATCGAGAACTTGGGTGCCATCAACGTTTTGGCCAAATTGACCCCAGAGATTCTGGAGAAAATCGAAAAGGTGTTGGATAACAAGCCTAGCCCGATTGTGAGTTATTGGTCGCTATCATCAAGACCTTCTCCTCTCCTCCCACGCTTTTGTTGACGGTTTGACGCTTGCAGATACCCTTGGGTCGTCAACCTTATGATAAGGACCTGCGCGCTTTCAAATAACTGTCGTTATCGATGGCGGCGCGAGGTGCAAAGGGGTTGAATTCTCCGGAGTCACCTTTGTGTACCGTAAACCCGTTATGAACCAACGAAACATAACGGCAGTGTCGAAATACCAACACCGCGCCACGAGGGGTGAACGTGTTCAGAAATCGCCGGGTCCTTACGAAAGATCCTCAGGTATCTAATTCCGACTTTTGAGACGCTTGGGCCTGTCGAATGGGGCCACCTGCCGAACACGTGGGCTGCATAACGGGTAAGTCGAAACCTGAGTTTCTACGGATTGGTATTAGTTGCGTGGGCTGGAATGCAAGATGTCCGGCCCAACGGCAAACCCTCTTTGTGTGGCAGTCTCTTCGGGCCGCGAATGAACGTGAAAGTCCGACATGAACCCGTACTTGTGTGTAATTTACGGTCCTTCCGTTTGAGTGTATCACTGACAACAACGTGTGTGGATATGAGTGTATCGGTCGTCGTCTATCGACACGCGGACTCGTTCCAATTCTTTGGTGACAGGCTGGCAAATCCTGTGGGGGGTGGCTGGCGGAGCGGTTTGATGATAGGATCGATCGCCACCAGGGAATTCACAATCTTTATCGGGTTACCGTTTCTACCCGTTCTTTCTGCTCGGTATGCTGCACGCCGGAGCTTAATCTGGGATGGAAAGTATCTTGTTCGGTTATGTGTTGGCCTCCGCGCTTGAAGCCCGCGCTCCACTACATTACATTCTTCCCAGGTTCTCCTTCTCAGTTTCGACGCCTTGACTTTCTGAACCAAATGACCCCGTGATTAATGGGTTTCCTAAACCCCCCAGAAGCAGAAGTATGTTATTGCTGTTAGTATATCCTTTTCGTCTTCACGTCACCGATAGGCGTGATATTTACCAATGCTCTGTGACTTGTTGACTTGAGTTGCTCCTCGTGGCACTTGGGTGTTACGAGAAGCCCCATCGGGATGGAACGCGCTCGTGGCGTTGATCGTTTAGCACTGAGCGGGCGAGCCGAGGGCGTGGCAAGATACGGTTTACGCTTTTACCTCCATTCTCTGGGCCGGCGACCCCGGCTTCAGGCCGTGGGTGTCGTTTTGTGGTATCTGCCTGTGTGGTGACCAGAGACCGGTTTGCTAGTGGCGCCCCCGTGTTAGTGAGCGACCGAGATACGATTTAATTTAGTATGCGCCTGGAGCTGGTCTGGGTCTTCTAAGCACACGAGGCGTAGGTAAGCGCGCCCGGATCCAGGGCCACGGGCTTGGTGTGATGGTGACAATGTGAGGGGACGTGAGGTTGCAGGCTATCAGCTCGATATGATCCCGTAGCTGTGTGACCGACCCATGACCGGCGACCGGTGACCGTGGGCGGTGACATTGAACAGCTGGAAGGGTTCGCCTACTAGTATCCGAGGTTTCAAAGCCGTTGGGCTTGTTGGGTTCCCATGATAGATCGTCACACGTCACGGTACACGTCACAACCGATAAAATCAAGAGGCAGCTGACTCCCCTCTCTTTGTCCTCGTCGTCCTCTCTCCGAGTCTGAGTTGAACATGTACGTCGCGCGTTTTCCATCGAGAAGGTCGTTTCCCCCTCTCTGATTGAGACATTTCTGCTCCCAGCCGAACAGCAGCCTCCGTATCGCATTTTGTTATCTAATCCCCCAATCTTGGATTCCGTTATGCCTCGTGGATCGAGCTCAAAGGGGTACAATATCGACAGCACGGGAACGAACAGTCAGCTAAGCGGGATTTTCCTCCGCAGAATCGGAATCTCGATAACCAGACAAACGTGTCTGGGAGATTTCCCTCCTCGACCATCGAGATCCCCGATTCGTAGGGGCAATCACACGGATCTAAATCGGATTCGCATCGAGGGCATTTCCTTTCCAAGCCCAAGACTCTGCGCGGAGGATGTCGGATGAAACTCGAATCGTGTCCTGGATGCTATCGGGCGATAGACGTGGAGCTGACAGCTTAAATTCTTTCATTCTCTTGTAGGGAAATCACTACTGCAGTCGTGACTACGGCAACGGTTCGAATTCTTACCATTATTCCAACAAGTACGTATTCCTGTTACTTGTACGGTCACCGGCTGATATCGTGGCTGCAGGGATGGCGGTTACTATTATGCGAACCCTAACGGAAGCACGTACTATAACGACGGCAAGGGAGGAGCGACGTACACGCCCCCATCCGACAGTGGAAAGAACTAAGGCCGCGCGTGTTTCCCGTGCGAAGGAACGTGTTTATTTACCTAGTTGCTAAGTCCGGGGCCGAGATGGCAATTTGATTTCCTTGGATCACTATCTCGGCGTCGTCCCGCAAGACCGGTGAAGCGGGGAAGATGCCAAAGGGGACGGTTTGAACGATGCTTTGCTCCGCCCCTTGGCTCAAAACCGAAACCTGCGTCCCTGATTTGTGGAGGAAACGGAAGAATTCCTCCAGAGATTTCCTCGGTGCATGATTTTTTCCCACGATTGAGTACGAGTGGAGGAACCGACGGCCGTCCGTTCGCGTATGAATAAGGCATGCAGTCGGCTCGAACTAGCCATCGCAACAAGCTTAGAGTGTGGGTCACTGGGAATGTTCTGATCCAGTTTTACTCGCCTTTCCCGCGTGTTTTTATGTCAACAGATATGTTTTAGCGACCTTGGGCTGGATGGAAAGAAGAAGCAAGATGCGGCCACAATCGCGAGCCGTCCCCCTTTTGTTTTAGGTTTGAAAAAAGAATAATCACCATCAAATGATATCGATCTTTCTCTTTTCCCCTTCGTCCGTGCCTCTTCGGCGCCCGATGCTGCCGTAATTTCCCAAAGAAAGAAAATACGGCCCAAAATCTCGCCCGCACCCATCTCTCTTCGCAGCCTAGATCATCTGGTGGCTGTATTGGCACGGCTGTTCGAAGCGGGCCCTCTCTTTCCCTACGGTTGAGGAAAGGGACGAGTTGGCGTGTGTAAAACCCTCACGTGGCATTTTAGCGCGACGCCAACTTCCTCCGCTCCGCGTATTTTTGACGAAAATAAAATAAAAACAAATTAATTCTTTTTCTGGAGGGATTTTCGTTTTGGCATGTTTGTTGTCGAGATTTGAGATTGGTTTCAAATCGGGAAATCGGGAAGAATTCAAGGTCCGACGCAGGAGTTGACCCGATCTGATGATCCAATTTACGGCAAACTGTCTCTCCTGCCGCATTCCACCTCCTCCCACTTATATACGCCCAGTCAGCCACAAACTCGCTCTTTCCTCTCTTTCTCTCTCTCTCCTGCTGCTGCTCTCCTGTCCCCGCCCGATTCCTCGAATAGAGGGAAGGAGATCTTGAAAGAAGCCGAGCTGAATTGAGCGCAGTATCGCGCAAGAAATTCATCTCACACAAGAT
>Ga0307509_10011591_pt1 | contig 10655 bp, 10 predicted proteins | sample 10_EM_MG_FD_202245 | JGI IMG/M metagenome (GOLD analysis project Ga0307509, IMG submission 202245) | Populus trichocarpa ectomycorrhiza microbial communities from riparian zone in the Pacific Northwest, United States - 10_EM | ecosystem: Host-associated > Plants > Roots > Unclassified | place...
CGGCGAAGGAACTCCACAGCGAGGTCTCCGCTGGCAACGCGGACTTCAAGAAGGCCTACGAATCGCTGACGAGCTTCTCGAACAATGGCTATCAGTGGTTCCAGGTCGCCGAGGTCGGCTTCGACAATTTCATGGCGCGCCACGCGCAGAGCTGAACGATCCCAAGCTCAGGATACGCAAAAAACCCCGGACAACGCTCCGGGGTTTTCTTGTCTCATCAGTGCAGCAGTCTGTACTGCACGATGTAGGCGGCGACGCCGCCAAGATATCCGAGCAGGGCCAAGCCTGTGATGCGGCGAACGTACCAGAAGAACTCAATCTTCTCGAGACCCATCGCAGCAACGCCCGATGCTGATCCAATGATCAGAATGGATCCGCCGGTCCCCGCGCAGTAGGCGACAAATTCCCACAGAAAGCTGTCCGGCGGATACTGGGTCAGGCTGTACATGCCCATCGACGCCGCTACCAGCGGGACGTTGTCGACGACGGCGCTGAGCAGGCCGAGCAGAACCACGATCGCGTCCTGGCGCCCGACAGTCGCGTCCAGCCAGTTGGCCAACATCTCGAGAACGCGGGCTTTCTCGAGGACGGCGACCGCGAGCAGGATACCGATGAAGAACACGATCGAACTCATGTCGATGCGCGTCAACGCGTGCACCAGGGTCAGCGGCTTCCTTTCATCATCTTCCTTGTGTCGATGGATGATCTCGCCGACCAGCCAGAGAATGCCGAGCCCGAAGAGAATTCCCATGAACGGGGGCAGGTGGGTCGCGGACTTGAATGCCGGCACCAGCACCAGGATGCCAAGCCCCATGTAGAAGATCAGATTTCGCTCGAACTGGCTGGTGCGGCCCTGCGTGCTCTCCATATCTAGAGGCGGAACGATGGTCTTGCCCTTCAAGAAGCTGCTGACGGCAAGCAGAGGGACCACGAGGTTGACGAGCGATGCCAGAAAGACCCCTTTGATGATCGCAAGCGGGGTGATCTGCCCGCCGATCCAGAGCATCGTCGTCGTCACGTCGCCGATCGCCGACCACGCGCCTCCGGCATTCGCGGCGATCACGATCATGGCCGCGAACAACAGGCGGTCGCTCTGGTTGCCGAGCAGCTTTCTCATCAGCGAGATCATGACGATCGTCGTCGTCATATTGTCCAGCATGGCACTCAGAAAAAACGTCACGAAACCGACCAGCCACATCAGGGTGGCCTGCTTCTTGGTCCGGATGACGGAGGTGATGACTTCAAAGCCGTTGTGGGCGTCGATCACCTCGACGATCGTCATCGCGCCGATGAGGAAGAACACGATCTGCGCGGTGGAGGACACCGCGTCGTTGAGCTGCTGGTCGACCAGGGCCTGATCGCCGCGCAATATCGCATAGACCGTCCACAGCAGACCCGCGCCGATCAAGGCCGATGCCGATTTGCTGACTTTGATCGGGCCTTCCAGCGCGATGGCTGCGTATGCGATGACAAAGATCGCGACGATTGCGCCTATCAAGATCCAGCCCCCTCGAACCCGCCTGTGGTTCGAATCATATCGGCATCCTCTCCAACCTCATCCCCGGGGAGCATCGCGCAAGCGCTGCGCCGCGAAGGGTGGCCGCGGGCGACGGCCGTGCAAGCCGCCATCCTTCGAGACGCCCGGCTTCGCTGCGCGTCGCCAGGCTCCTCAGGATGAGGTCAGAGAGCCTGCAAACGATAGGTTTCATGGGTTCGATCGTCTAGTTCTTGGGCTGGCCAAAGTCGAGCGGCGGCACCTCGATCTGCGGAACCTCGATCCTGATCGTGTTGGGATCGACCGTCGACAGTGCGCCCTTGTAGTGCATCACCATCGACGGGAATATGATGACCAGCAGCACCATGATGACCTGGATCACGACGAACGGCACGGCGCCCCAGTAGATCTGGCCCGTCGTCACGGCCTCCATCCGCTTGCCGGTCACCCGGTCGAGATAGGAATCCTTCGGCGCGACCGATCGCAGATAGAACAACGCGAAGCCGAACGGCGGATGCATGAACGAGGTCTGCATGTTGACGCCGAGAATGACGCCGAACCAGATCAGGTCGATGCCGAGCTTTTCGGCCGCGGGTCCAAGCAGCGGAATGACGATGAAGGCGAGCTCGAAGAAATCGAGGAAGAAGGCGAGAACGAAGACGAAGGCGTTGACGAAAATCAGGAAGCCGATCTGGCCGCCGGGCAGCGAGGTCAGCAGATGCTCGACCCAGACGTGGCCGTTGACGCCATAGAAGGTGAGCGAGAAGACGCGCGCACCGACCAGAATGAAGACGACGAAGGCGGACAGTTTTGCCGTCGATTCCGTGGCCTGACGGATCAGGTCCCAGCTCAGGCGGCGCTTCGCTGCGCCCAGAATGATCGCGCCTGTCGCACCCATCGCGCCACCTTCCGTCGGGGTGGCGATGCCGATGAAGATGGTGCCCAGCACCAGAAAGATCAGGAACAGCGGCGGCACCATCACGAACGTGGTCTGCTGCGCCATTGCCGACAGGAAGCGGAAGCCCGTCAACTTGTCGATGATCCAGTTCACCACCGCGACGAAGAACGCGAACAGGATGCCGAAGAACATGCTGAGCACGACGAAGTCGGCGCCGTGGGTTTCGGAGTTGCGCATCATGAACCAGCCGAAGAAGCAGCTGGCAATGAACAGAACCAACAGCGACCACAATCCGCGGCTGCCGTCTTTCTCCCGGAAGCCGACGGCCTCCGCGGGCAGGCCCGGGGCCGCCTTGGGGAAGATCAGCGTCACCAGGAACGCGTACCCCGCGTAAAGGCCGGCAAGCACCAGTCCCGGAACGAACGCGCCCTCGTACATGTCGCCGACCGACTTGCCGAGCTGGTCGGCCATCACGATCAGCACCAGCGACGGCGGGATGATCTGGGCCAGCGTGCCGGAGGCCGCGATGATGCCGGTCGCCATGCGGCGGTCGTAACCGTAGCGCAGCATGATCGGCAACGAGATCAGACCCATGGAAATGACGGAGGCCGCCACCACGCCGGTCGTGGCCGCGAGCAGGGCGCCGACGAACACCACGGCGTAGGCGAGGCCGCCGCGGATGGTGCCGAACAACTGCCCGATGGTGTCGAGCAGATCCTCCGCCATGCCGGACCGCTCCAGCACCAGCCCCATGAACGTGAAGAATGGGATCGCGAGCAGCGTGTCGTTGTTCATCACACCGTAGACGCGCTCGGGAAGCGCCTGCAGGAAGTCGGGCCGGAATTCTCCGAGCTCAATGCCGATGAATGCGTAGATCAGTCCGACCGCGCCGAGCGAGAATGCCGCCGGATAGCCGAGCAGCAACACGACGACGAGCGACGCGAACATGATCGGCGCCATATTGGCGATGAGAAAAGCTGACATCAAAATCCCCTGCTACCCGCGCCCAGCGATCAGCGTTTTTCGATCGCTTCGACGAGGTGCTCGACCTCGGCCTCGAGCGGGTTTACCAGCGACTCGTGTGGATCCGGGATCAGGCCACGCATCACCGCGATGCGCTTGATCAGTTCGGAGACGCCCTGCACGAACAGAAACACGAATCCGACGATGACCAGTGATTTGGCCGGCCATTGCGGGAGCCCGCCGGCATTGCCCGATTGCTCGTTGATCTCGACCGACCGCATGAAGAACGGACCGCCGGTGATGATCATCACGATGCACAGCGGCAGCAGGAAGAATGTGTGACCGACGAGGTCGATGATGTTGCGCACCGTCTTCGGCAGCGCGTTGTTGACGATATCGATCCGGATATGTTCGTTATCGAGCAGCGTCCATGGCGAGCACAGCAGGAAGACGACGCTGAACAACACCCATTGCAGCTCCAGCCATGAGTTCGAGGAGGTATCGAACGCCTTGCGCACGATCGCGTTGATCGCCGATATGATGACGGCGGTCAGGATCAGCCATGCCAGGCGTTTGCCCGTCCAGCGCGTGAAAGCGTCGATTCCACGGCTCAAATTCAGCAGCGACTGCAACGCCAGATCCTCCCCAATCAAATCCTGCGCCGTCTTGAATACGCCGGGCGGCGCAGCGGCTTGTTTTGTGCCCCGGCCGCAGCAATCCTGCGCGGCAGGCCCAAGGTCCGGGCACCATTTCAGCGCCGGTTCCCGCCGTCAATTGGAAAATCGACAAATTGACGTGCGGTCAAGGAGTTGGGGAGGGGAGTGGTGCTTGATTGCCGCGACCGAGCTGGGCCGCGCGCGTGAACCGCGATGACCGCGGCCGGCTCAGCCGCCGGTGACGCTCATGTGCCGGCTGACGCTTGGCCGGTTATGCCGGCGATCGATGATGAAGTCGTGGCCCTTCGGCTTGAGCCCGATGGCCCGGTCGATCGCGGCGCTGAGCAGGGCGTCATCCGCCGAGGCGCGCAGGGGCCTGCGCAAATCCGAGGCATCTTCCTGGCCGAGGCAGGTGTGAAGGGTCCCCGTGCAGGTGACGCGCACCCGGTTGCATGATTCGCAGAAGTTGTGCGTCATCGGTGTAATGAACCCGAGCGTGCCGCCGGTCTCGGCGACGCGGACATAGCGCGCCGGTCCGCCGGTCGACTCGTCGAGTTCGGTCATCGTGTAGCGCTCGGCGAGCCGCGCGCGCAGCAACGACAGCGGCACATATTGGTCGATACGGCCTTCGCCGATCTCGCCCATCGGCATGACCTCGATCAGGGTCAGCGCCATGCCGAGCCCGTGCGCCCAATCCATCAGCGAGGGGATTTCGTCCTCGTTGAAGTTCTTCAGGGCGACGGCGTTGATCTTGACCGCAAGCCCGGCGGCGCGCGCGGCGTCGATGCCGGCCTGAACCTTGTCGAGATCGCCCCAGCGGGTGATGGCGCGAAATTTGGTCGGATCCAGTGTATCGAGCGAAACGTTGATGCGACGGATACCGCAGTCCGCCAACTCGCTGGCGTAGCGCGCAAGCTGCGTGCCGTTGGTGGTCATGGTCAGTTCGCGCAAGGCTCCGCTTGCGAGGTGACGCGACAGCGAACGCACCAGCGACATCACGTTGCGCCGCACCAGCGGTTCGCCGCCGGTTAGGCGCAGTTTTCGCACGCCCTTGGCGATGAAGGCGGAGCAAAGCCGGTCAAGCTCCTCGAGCGTGAGCAGATCCGCCTTGGGCAGGAAGGTCATGTCCTCGGACATGCAATAGAAGCAGCGTAGGTCGCAGCGATCGGTGACCGACACCCGCAAATAGCTGATGCTGCGTCCGAATGGATCGGTCATCGGACGCGACAGGGATGCGGAAGAGTGTTCGGTCATGCGGGCGGCCTTGTCATGGGCGCATGATCCGGCCAGTGGAAACCGGTTTCCCTCGCCACATCAGCGGAACGCGGCTGGACGGGACATCATGTCGTGTCGCTAATCTAGGCAGGATGCGGCCTGCCTACAACGGCCAGCCTCAAACCAGCTGGCCTTTTAGCGGCTCGGCGCGGCCGCCGGGTCCGGGAAGGCGGAGTCGGCGGGCGCTGCGGCGGTCTTTGGCGGCTTCGGCTTTTTCGGCTTCATGGGCGCGTGGCGCATGGCCTTCGGCGGCGGGCCGGCCGGCTGCAGCTCCGCCACCACCGGATTGGGGTCGGTGGTAAACGTCGCCGGCGTCATGAGATCGCCGGGGGTTCTGATCACGTTCACCTGGACCGTGGCGGGCTGGAATTTGTTGAGGGCATAGGTGACGGAGAAGCCGCCGTTCTCCGGCGCCGTGACCGAGACCGAGCAGGGGGTCTTGCAGCCCGGGCCGAGCGAGGTCCTGGCGTCGGCGCCTTGCGGGCTGGAGTCGAGCTGCACCTGGAGCGGCGGCGGAGTCGACTTGAAGGCATCGAGCGAAAACGATGAGCAACCGGCCAATCCCAGTCCGGCAGCCGCGATCACGATGACACGACGCATGATCATTCCGTCACACAATTGTGGCGCAGCGCCACAATCCCCAACCCGACCATAAGAGCGTCAGCCCGTCCATGCAACCATGCAGAACGTTATAGTTAACAGATGGTTAACGCCGAAAATTTGCGAAAAAGATCAAGATCAATCAATGGGTTGCAGTTGATTTTTGTGGTCGAATCAAGGCTTCGACGGCGCCCGGCAGCTCCCGCATATGGCCGATCTGCCAGTCCGGTTTGAGCTCCGCGATCGGGACGTCCGTGTACCCGAACGAGACCCCGACGACCGGAACGCCGGCGCGACGGGCGACGCCAATATCCGGTCCGGCGTCCCCAACCATGATCGCCGCCGAAATGTGACCGCCCGCGCGCGCGATGGTCTGTTGCAGGATGGCAGGGTCGGGTTTGGCGACGCCGAACGTATCGGCGCCGCAGATCGCGGCAAACCGCGGGCTCAGGCCCAGCGCATCGAGCAGCCGCTTCGACAGCCATTCCAGCTTGTTGGTGCAGACCGCGAAGCGATAGCCGCGTTCCGCCATCGCGTCGAGCGCCACCTCCAGCCCCTCGAATGGCCGCGAATGGTCGGCGATATGGGCCGCATAATGGTCGATGAAGACGTCGGTCAGGCGGCTGATGTCCGCTGCGCTCACATCGCGCCCGTCGACTTCGAGGCCGCGCTCGATCAGCTTGCGTGCGCCGGCGCCGATCATGTTGCGCGCCGAGGCAAACGGGAGTGGCGGCAGGCCCTCGCGGTCCAGCACGTAGTTCAGCGCGTTGATCAGATCGGGCGCCGTGTCCACGAGCGTGCCATCGAGATCGAATACGACAGTGTGGGCCTGTGTCATGCGAATGCGCCAATGCTCCCCGTGTGATTCGTTGCTGGCTGTCGATCCGAAATTCCTGCACCTGCAGCGGTGACGTCGATCCAGGAACCGGCAGATTCAAGCGCTGCACTCTGAGGCCGGCACTATGGATGAAAACCTCGCCAGTGCCCATGGCTTTCAGAAACTCGGCTTTCAGAAACTCGGCTTTCAGAAACTCGGCTTTCAGAAACTCGGCTTTCGGAAACTCGACTTTCCGAAATTCGTGAAAGGGGTTGCCTCAGGATGGGGCTTGAACGTTGCAGAGTGGATCCTCGTCAAAGAGTGGATCCTCGTCAAAGTGGATCCTCGTCAAGGCCATTTTGAAAGCGCGGGGAGGGCGAAAGCGCTGTTCCTTCGCCGAAAACGACGCTAGATAGGCCCCCACAAAAGGCCCGGTGACGCTGTCGGGCCGGCCGGCGGAGTTCTGCAGGGGGTGTGCCGCGTGACGATGGACCAGTTGAAACGGGAGGCGGCGGCGCGCGCGCTCGAAGAGGTGCGGGATGGCATGAGGCTCGGCCTCGGGACTGGTTCGACCGCGAAACATTTCGTCGAACTCCTCGGGATGCGGGTTCGCGACGGCCTCAAGGTGGTGGGCGTGCCGACCTCGGAGACGACCCGCCACGACGCGGAACGCTGGGGTGTTCCGCTGACGACGCTGGACGACATCGACCGCCTCGATCTGACGGTGGATGGCGCCGACGAGATCGATCCCGCACTCAACCTGATCAAGGGCGCCGGCGGCGCGCTGTTGCGGGAGAAGATCGTGGCCGCGGCGTCCGATCGCATGATCGTGATCGCCGACGATTCGAAATGGGTCAACGTTCTCGGCCGGTTCCCGCTGCCGGTCGAGGTCAATCCGTTCGGGCTGGCCGCGACGCGTCGCGCGATCGCAGGCGCATGTGCCGAATGTGGCGTTTCCGGGCAGATGGTGTTGCGCAAGGCCGGCGACGGCCACGTTTTTGTCACCGATGGCGGCCACTGGATTATCGATGCCCATCTTGGTCAGATCGCCGATGTCTCGCGTCTTGCGGACCGGTTGAGCGCGATTCCGGGCGTCATGGAACACGGGTTGTTCATTGGACTGGCCGGCATGGCCGTGCTGGCCAGCGCCCAGGGAATTCGCGTTGTCGAGCGGCGTTGAAGCCGCAAGTTCAAGCGGCGGCAGCCGCAACGTCAAGGAGAATCAGAATGAAGAGTGTTGTCAGGATCATGTCGGTTGCCGGTCTGGTTCTCGGGCTGGCGCTGGCCGGCCTTCCGGCGTCCGCGCAGCAGCCGGCAGCGCCGCCGCTGAAGCCGGCGTCGCCGGCCGCAATCGCCGCAGCCAAGGAAATTCTCGCCGCCAAGAACGCGGCCGCGATGTACGCCGCCGCGGTTCCCAACATCGTTCAGCAGACCAAGGAGGCGCTGCTGCAGGCCAACCTGAACTATCAGAAGGACCTCAACGAGGTCGCGGTGATCGTCGCCCAGACATTGGCCGGCAGAGAGAAGGAGATCGGCGACGGCATGGCGCAAATCTATGCCAACGAGTTCACCGAGCAGGAACTGAAGGACCTCGTTACCTTCTACAGGTCGCCGCTCGGCCAGAAGCTGTTGACCGCCGAGCCGCGCGCCATCCAGTTCAGCATGTCTTTCATGAACCAGTGGGCGCAGAACTTCGCCGAAACTGTCAACGCCCAGTTTCGCGCCGAGATGCGCAAGCGCGGCAAGCAGATTTGATTTTCGATTGGAGCGTAGGGCGGATGAGCGAAGCGTAATCCGCCCTGCGAACGCAAACGGTCGGGGCGCGCACCACCATGGCTGATTTTGACGTCGACCTGTTTGTAATCGGAGGTGGTTCGGGCGGGGTTCGCGCCGCCCGGATCGCGGCCGGTCACGGCGCGCGTGTCGCGGTCGCCGAGGAATACCGGATGGGCGGCACCTGCGTGATCCGCGGCTGCGTGCCGAAGAAGCTGTTCGTGATCGGCTCGCATGTCCGCCAGGAGATCACGGATGCCGCGGGCTTCGGCTGGACCATTCCGACCGCGACCTTCGACTGGCCGACCCTGATCGCCAACAAGGACAAGGAGATCGCGCGCCTCGAGGGCCTCTATGTCCAGACCGTCGAGAAGGCCGGCGGACACATCTACAGAACCCGCGCGGTGCTTGAGGATGCCCATACGGTTCGGCTCGCGGACGGCAAGACCGTCACCGCGAAATACATCCTGATCGCGACCGGCGGCGCGCCCAATCATGGGCCCGCGATCCCCGGCATCGAGCACGTGATTTCCTCGAACGAGGCGTTCCATCTGGACCGGCTGCCGCGACGCATCGTGATCCAGGGCGGCGGTTATATCGCGCTGGAATTTGCCTGCATCTTCGCGAACTTCGGCTCCGACGTCACCGTGATCTATCGCGGCGACAACATCCTGCGCGGCTTCGACGAGGACGTCCGCGCCCACGTCCGCGGCGAGATGGAGAAGGAGGGCATCACCATCCTGACCGGCTGCACCGTGAATGCGGTCGACAGGCATGGCGCCGACTACACCGCGCATCTGTCGAACGGCTCCAGCATCGCGTCGGACCAGGTGATGTTCGCGATCGGCCGCCATCCCAACGTCGCTGGTCTCGGGCTGGAAAAGGCCGGCATCGCCATCAACCCGGCCAATGGCGGCATCGCGGTCGACCATTTCTCGAAGACCTCGGTCGAGAACATCTACGCGGTCGGCGACGTCACCCATCGCCACAACCTGACGCCGGTCGCGATCCGCGAGGGCCATGCCTTCGCCGACACCGTGTTCGGCAACCGTCCGGTCGAGGTCGATCACAAGGATATCCCGACCGCCGTGTTCTGCCAGCCGGAAGTCGGCACGGTGGGCCTGACCGAGACCGAGGCGCGCGCGACCTTCAGCCATGTCGACATCTACAAGGCGACGTTCCGCCCGATCAAGGCGACCATGTCCGGGCGCGACACCCGTATCCTGATGAAGCTCGTGGTCGACGGCACGAGCGATCGCGTGGTCGGCTGTCACATCGTCGGCGACACCGCCGCCGAGATCGTGCAGGCGGTCGCCATCGCGGTGAAGATGAAGGCGACCAAGGCCGATTTCGACGCCACCTTCGCGCTGCATCCGAGCGCGGCGGAGGAACTCGTCACCATGCGCACGCCGACCGCGCGCTACGTGCGGGAAGCGGCGGAGTAGAGCGGACGCCATCACCGGCAGGTGACGATCTTGGAAGACTGAACGATCGTCAGCGCAGATCGAACGAGCTGGAATTCGCTCCATGACTGCCAAGTCATGCCCGGGGGCGTGATGGCTAAAGTTCCATTTGCTCGGCGTTGGGTCGCGCGTCGTCCACCACCGTTGATGCAGATCAACACGGCCTGGTTGTGCTGACATACGTATGATAAATAGGCCATGTCAAAGCGGCCCGTTCGTCCAAGCCTCCACCGGAACCGCCGAAATGCCCGACCGGGATCCGTGGAGTCGATGAGATCACCTATGGTGCTTGCCCTGCGCTCGCACGAACGCGGCCGATGGTCGGCGACCGCTCGAGCCAGAAGCGGGTGCTGATCGGCCATGATCTCGTTCCCGGCGGGTTGGGAAAGCGGACAGGACATGACGGAAATCTCCGGAAATCTCCACCATCGGCGCGCATGGCAACGGGTACTTAGGGAAATTGCGGGGCTGCGCGCCGGCGCCTCGCCAGCACCAGAAAGCCGGAAGGTTGCCTGGAACTGGAAGCGAGGGAAAAAGGTTGAACCATGAGCATGTTGAAAAATCCCATCCAGGGGCTGGACGATCTCGCGATCCGCGATCTGATTGAGCGGTTCCCGCTGCCGCTCGCGCTGCTGGACGATGCCGGCGTTGCGGTGATGCTGAACGATCGCTTTGAGCGGACATACGGACGCGACGTGCTTGACTCGGCGTCGCT
>Ga0307509_10011592_pt1 | contig 10655 bp, 5 predicted proteins | sample 10_EM_MG_FD_202245 | JGI IMG/M metagenome (GOLD analysis project Ga0307509, IMG submission 202245) | Populus trichocarpa ectomycorrhiza microbial communities from riparian zone in the Pacific Northwest, United States - 10_EM | ecosystem: Host-associated > Plants > Roots > Unclassified | place...
ACGTCCCTACCTCTACCCAGCTCAGCGTCGACTAACACCGATCGGAGCCTTAATATGTCTCCGATTAGCCCCAAAATGCTCACCTACCCCCTGAACTCTGCTCTCCGAACACCCATTAGGGTTACTGTGATGTACTCTTTCGTGCCACACTTACCTGACGAGCTGCCGGTAAAGATCGGAGACCAGCTGCGGGTGATAAGGGAGTTTGATGACGGGTGGGCGCTCTGTGTAACTAATGCACATGGGAAGCAGGGAATGGTCCCTGTTGAGTGTCTTGCAGTGACAGGTGCACTGGAAAGAATCGGAGAAGAGATAGAGCCGGACCTGGATGATGCCAGGTTGAGGAATAGAGGAAGCAGCCTTGAACCTCTGCCTCGGGCAGAGAGGTTCAGCGTTTCGGAGATAGATTCCACCATTAGTGTGTCCTAGAGGCACCTAGATTTTCGCATTGATTTATTTATATACTCATTATGTACATTTATCACGCATTGCTCATCGTTTAGTTGTTCAATAGGTTGTACAATTGTTATAATACATTTTTGGGGGGTAATGGGACCAAGCGCCACAATTGGATTGTCAAGTTGATTGCGATTGGCGACGAAACGGGTAAGAATCCAATCCCGGTGGTACACAAGGAATGAACAAGGAACTGTTGATTGGTTTCAATCATGACGTCCGAATGGATTGGTTGATTGGTGACATAAACCTGCTTTATTTGGTAATTTTCTGGGGTCACAATCCTGAGGACTTGCCAAATAAGGAAAATGTCTGACGTTGATGCCGCTCAAGTGCCGGATTGTGAAGAGTTGCTGGAGCCATTGTCCGAATCTTATATATAAACCAGGATGTTATCGGTCATGATGACCATCATTCACCGCTTTCAAAGTACCCATAGTCCTTTCAAAGTCGCCGCCCACAACCACCAGCAATGCTCGCAAGACCACAGAACGTGACTGCCGCCCCTCGCGCCGACGGCTACGATTGCCGTCGCACTAGCACCGTCGTACGGCTCAATGTCCAACTGTCCTACCGCCGTATCTTGCATGATTACCCTACCAACCAACATCGCCTTCGCATGCGCGGCCAAGTGAGACTTTGCAAGACGACATCACGGGACTTGCTCGCATCACCAAGGGCTAAAAGGGCTGTCAAGTTGTTGTCCATGACGTCGCAGAAGCGCAAAACGATTACGACAAGCAATGGAACGAGCGTCAGTCTTCCCCGGTTCCTGCAGCGTCCTGATCCAGAGCCTATCCATAACCAGGCTCTGAGAGATGCTTGTCCCGAATTGACCGATGTCGCGGATAGTTTTGTCAGGAAGCACCTGACGTCTATGGCACCCAAGTAAGCTTGTATTTTTCCATTGTCTGTTTTAGAGTGGAAAGCTAAATTTGTTATCCTTTAGCATGCTAGCCGGTGTAGAGACCACACGTATCATTCGCGGAAGCCCGTCAGAGCAACTGCCAAGCGAACTGCCTGTCGCCTTCAATGACAACTTCAACAATGGCACGCCCACTGTCGCACCCACACATATCCTTGCGCTCTCAACGGGAGATAAGGATAAATCAAATTATACTCTTTTCCTTATCCATCAGCTGCCTTTTGCGGCGAACTGCAGTGCTTTCCCTGCCCTTCCCCTTTCCTCAACAGCCACTCCAACGGGCAACCGCTCCTCCACCGCAACCCTCCCTGTCGTCCGTGCCTCCATCCCTTCTATCGAGGCCTTCCCATTGTTTCAGTTGTATCTCTACGTGAAGGACCCACACGCACTGAGGGCAGCGTTCCTGCCTCCGGGATGGGCACACTCCATCGACAGCGTTGTGCAAAGGGCGGTTTTGATCAAGGGTTTCTGGTCAAATGCTTCTGCATTACGAATGCTGGATGATGAGATGTATGATGTTGTCGAGGAATGTTGGGCCGAGGTACTTCGCATGCTCGAGCGTGCGACGCATCTTGTCTGATGGATTCTTTTTTGGTTGTGCTCGCTCTTGTCGGACTTTTCTTCGCCTTCACTGTTCGCCTTTTCGTTCAATCTATCTTTATGCATTTTATTATGTACCATGTTCGGTTTATTTCTTTATTCGTCATGCAATTGTATGATTAGGATCACGCAATACACTATATCGCATCGCCCGTTCTCATGTCGGTGTGAAGTCCTCCGGTTCAAGCATTGTCTTTTCTGACTCTCCGTGTGGCTCACGCTTTGTTCGTCCACAAGGGGAAAAACGGGCCGTCCGACATCCCACTGCGCACCTCCCAAGTTTCATTCCTGGGTTTTGCTTACCATGTGCTTCTAAGTGGCCTAGCCTGCTAAGGTTCCCATTCTCAACGATGCTCTACACATCAAAATATGGGCTTCACTCGGACTGTACTAATCTTTATTGTTGACTAATACCGACGTGGCAATCTGGAATATCGCATCCACCGCGAGGAAGTTTGACGATCGACTGGGCATAGGCAGTTCACCTGTGTCTTAATGCACGATAATGGCGAGCAGATCTCACGAGAAGCCCCTCGCGGCCAATTGTCAACAGGGGACCCGATGCTCGTGAGGATTCGAATAACGAATGCAGGTGATCATATTTCCAGTGCCAGAGAAGATCCATGGTTGGCCTCTGTTGGACTGAAGATTGGTTTGTGGAGTAAGTCGGTCACGAACACGCCTATAGCTTATTTCAGCTGATTCATCTCATTAGTGAATGCTGTTTACTCTCTTCCGTTCAGAGCAAACTACACGGCAATACTGAGGAAGACCAGCGAAGCACCTAGGTGCTATTGTTAGCATTGTGCATTGTCACTCAAGCATTTACATCTTTCTAGCCATTGACAGCTATTTGCATAATCGTAGACAGGTTTCGATTTTCCCTGGAGTGCGCCTCTATTTGGAAATACAAACAAGAAGGGCTCCACTTAGCCTGTTTTTTGTTGGGACTATGTCAAGAGCAATGCACGCGCAACTGAATAAGGTCGGGACAAATGTGTACAGTTATTCGGCCTGATTTACGCCAATTTACAGTCACCCCCCAAAGCCGTCTTGCCGGCCATCGCCAACATCAACGACACCGAATGTCCTGACAACTGCCTTTATTCTTCAAGCAACCGTCTTTGTGCTGCACCGCGGATGGCTATACGAGGCTCCGCAATCCGTACCAACGCTGAACAAGCCAAACAACCCCTATCGTGGTCAGGAAGTGCTGGCAGAAATCGCTGCCAGATTCATAACCCATCTCTTTAACAGGAAGTGCGGCGGTGCAAGTAGGACCCTCCGGGAGAGTCTCTTGCGTTGAATTACATATCACCATTCCAAAGCAGCAAATGAATACCAGTATTCGCCGGTGCCCCTTATTGGTCAGAGATAAGAGCTCTGGTGTAGTCAGGAACGAGTTATCGGCTTGAATGAAACCCCCCTGCTGATATTCAACAATCCTTCACCAAGTTCTGTGAGGACCCCAGTTCATTTGTGCCTTCTCTTCGTCCTGAATAACTTGAACAAGGGAGTTCAGATGGACGTGCCGTATTATCAGTCACTTGGAGCAAGAGTAGACGATATGACTGTGCGTCTTTCATAATCGGGTTTCCTGTGCCAGTTGAACCCCAGCTGCTTCTTGGTAGACTCCAGGTACCTTTTGTATCTTGGAATACGAGGGTCGCTTTTATCACATCAGAGAACGTGATGTCAATTCGGAGATGACGAGACGGCACTATAATGGAACAACCAGTGAGATTTTACATGACTTAATAGCTTCTTCTCTTGGTATGAAGATAATCGCTGCATCTTCCGAAATAATCGAACCCTCAGTCAGTGCCTCTTACCGAACGCCCCAACACGCCACATGATTTCATAGGTAAAGCTGTGGAGTTTGTGAGTTGTTTTAAGACAAGAGCAGTAAGTATGTCGGAGGTCTCGAGGAGTAACCAGTTAACCTTGTTATCCATAGCAAGATGGGAGGTAAATGTCAGGGGGCTTCCACACCGCCACATATATGGTTTGACCCAGAATGCTCGCAATCCGGATATCCAATATCGGTTTCTAAGATTTCGCTTTCCCTACGTGCGCTTTGAGTGGCATGTAGAGACCCCTTACCACACGATCAACACCCTGTTTAGTCGAAGGAGCCGTGACTTGAAGGTCAAATTTCTGTGGAAGGCATGGTCTAAGAACTATGCTGCCCCGTGTGAGTGACACGCTATTGATTAGCTTTTAACCTTTTCATCTGGATTTTCAGCTGTGGTTGCCTTTGGACATTGCACAGACACCCTCGAACCCATTGTCAAACGCGACACGCGTGGTAATACCATCAATACGAAATTCGTCATTTCGGATCGATCTTTCACTGTCACGAAGCTTATCCAACCTGCACTTATGAAACCGATCCCGCTGAGACAAGGCGTTCCTCGACTACCAGAGTAAGTCAAGTTAGCTCATTCAATAAACGGACTATTCCGAGTCTTATTATACACTTTCAGACCACCAGGCATCGCTGCATTCACAACATCGCAATATGTTGTGGAGAAATTGAAAGCCAGCCAGCTGTGAGTGCGCTAATTACATCTATAAAGCCATTCGTAGGGAACTATGTTGCTGATTTAGTTTTATCAGCCATTGCTATCATTAGCGCTACTATGTCAATATTTGTCTATCTTCTTGGTCGGGCACTCAATTGGATTGAGGGACATAGTGCTAGGTACCAACATAATTAAAGGAGGATGTATCTAGACCCATGAAAACACACTATGATGATGATTATGAGTCCGGGCGTTGAGGCAGAATGTTAAATGTGTGGTGGCCACTGGCAATGCTGTAGGTAGTGGTAGGTGTTTGTCAGCGAGAATATTCAATCTCGAGGGGGGAATAAGAATGACAGAGTACATTTGGAATGATTATGACAGCTGCTTTGATAATACACACAAAAAGGCCAAGGGCCGTTGCTCAGGGCCATCTCAGCCATCTCAGCCATCCTCCCTTCTCACCCATGTAGTCTACTAAGGCGCGACTGTCGCAACCCATATTGGGATCTTGGATGCCTGGGCCTGCACTCGCAGGAGCTAAAACAGAGATATTTCGCCTTTGTGTATCTCAGTTCAGAACTGTTCAAAGCCTATGTACCTTTCATGCATGCTATCGGTAATCCTCCCAACATCACGGTAGGGTTGGATTCGAAATTAGTGGGAACTTTGCACCGGCGCAAACGACAAAGAAAGCTGATTGTCAAAGGTAAGGGTGCACCAGCCACGTTCGTGGTTGCATTTGTCATCTGTCCGTCGAACCTGCCAGGGTCGTTGACTTCAGGTCGGGATCTTCGGGTGTGGATTTGAGCGCATGCAATAGAGAATCAAATACCAGCCAGCAGAATACATGGATCAGCAACTTATCAAAGAATGGAAATAATTTATTATGGTATAAGAAGGCCATATTCTTCGATATGGATACGTTTTAGCAGGGAAGACAATGGTGGAATTGCCAGAACGACAGATTCACTCGACCGGGAGGGTCGAGGAAGGAGAAGTCGTCGGTTGGGATTAACGGGTGTCTAAACAAAAAATATAAACGGAATCGAATCAATAACAAGCAGGCAACAAACCGCGATATGGCCCATGTCTGCCCCTGCAATCGATCTGGGACGATTCTCGTGGCTCTTCTTCAGAGCAGCTCGCCATGCTACCATCTTTTCCTCTCAAAAATATCTAATTTCGAAAGTCCTCAAACTGATTAGACACAATCAAATTTGAAGGGAAATTAGCAACCCATACCGATTACTTCTCGTGTTTAACCGATGAGCCTGCCAAGGGAGGAAAGTTTGAATGTGACTCGAACAAGTAATTGACCTTGATTACTTGACACCCCATACCAACTCACAAAATACGAATCCTGAAGCGGTGTAAAGTTCCTGAGAGACATGACATATTGAAAGAAGAAATTCACCTACAAACCTGCACCATACCATCAGGAATACACGACAATTCTCGGACGTTTCAAATGCGACATGGGAGGCTCAGAAAAGCTCTCTGTAGGTACATATTTGTGGATCTAAGGAAGTGAAGATCAACATAGGTCATAGAAAGAGCGTGACAAATGATCAAATTACGTCGTGGTGGAAGAATATTCTCATCTAAGCGGCGGCGGTGCGACTAATGTCGACACGTCGCGTCGAAAGGACGAAGGTGGGGCTGGTACCACAATCTCAGCTCTGTTTGCCCACCCCTCATCATCCATACCCTGCACCGAACTCCTTTTGCATCTCATTTAATGTGTTCCCTGCAGATGCGTAAAAATTTCCCCCGTCATGCTTCCTGGGGCATGATCGTCGCTGTTGACTTTGCCCCTTCAAGTTTCCCAGTGATTCGGTATAGGCTTTTCGGAACGCATCGTCAAGTTTGGTAACGGCACAACCCACTCGACCAGATATTGTAAAACGCCAGTGGTGTGTCGACATGCAAAGGGCCAGTTTTAATAGTGGGTGCACGAAATTCGTTGCCTGGTATCCGAGCCCCACATATCGAAAACAGACTGCACCGTGTTGATAACCCGATACGGGCCTTCTCCGGGATTCTGAATGGCTATGTCAGGTAACGAGTTGGCCTGCTTTATGGGTTAGTTCACGTGCAACAATTGAGATCCGATAACATACGAATTATCCTTGAGCAATTCTGCCAGTGGCAAGTTGCGATCGATTTCCTTTTGAGTGTGTCCATGACAAGATGCGAAAGCCGAAGAATGATAGTTAGATGATTTTGAACAACTCACGACTCCTATAACCTTGACAATGCAATCTAGTAAAAACGACAGTTGAGGTTAAATGGAGAAACGGAAAGAGACACGTACTTTGCGAGGAATAAAGCAGATTTTCTGTCTAGGAAACGTAGAGCGACCAACGGTCGAGGCTGTCTTAACATTTTTCCGTGGCAACGCAAGGCTAACTTCAATACAATTTACAAACCCATCTCAGTACCAAAAACGAAAGGAGCAGAAGGTACGCACTTGCACCAATGTATAACACAACACGGCCTTACCACCTGCAACAAACCAAATCGTCGTCCGTATTTTGTCTTATCTTCATCTGGCGAGTGGGTAAAAGAGAGGGTTGCACAGCGCGTCTTTTTTCTCTGCAGTATATGAAGATGTAACGGATGTCACGGGTCGGGCCGACCTGTCGAACAGGGTACCTTGATTGTAATTTGTCACGTCCGTGCTCATGTTGTCCTCCACACTGAGTTTCCTCTTGACTCACACCTTGAGCAGGCCTTTCCTTTTCGTTTTGCGTCTTTGATGGATCCCTTGTACTGCTGACGAAGACTCTTTTTCAGAAATCACAGGACCATCATTCGGGGTACTGGCGACATAGAGCAGCTCTTAGGTGGAGGATTCATTGACCAGACGTGCGTTCTATGTTGAAACACAATAAATTCCTAATCTCATCCGTGATATAGAAGGATGAAAATTAATTCAAGAAATAAAATGGGTGCTTACCACGGTCTTTGGAAAGAAAGGTGATCTGTCATTTCAAGCTTGTTTGCAATTGAACAGGATTCGGATCGGCATGGTGGAGCTGTTTTGCGCAAGAGCAAGAAGGCTACAGTTCGAGATGTTTAATGCAATATGGGATCTTCGAAGGTAAGAACGCCGAGAACATGTAATGTTGCCCATTGATGAGATTCGCTCCAAATGAGACTCATCAACATTCTTGTCAATAGAAGGCTGGAAGAAGCACAGAAGAAGAGGACAAGTACAAGGCTGCGCAACGTGGTGCCTGTCAATGATTATTTGCATATAATCGGAACGTGAACTTTCGAGTCAGAATGTTGCCAACGAGTTCTCAGCCCTCGTATGCCCGAAGAAGCCAACAGTCCTTTTCGATCGTGTGCACAACAAACCCTCAAAGATCAGAAGCACGACGGGCCTTTTGAACAGGAGCAGTAGGGAATCGAAATACAGCAGCATCATAGACAGATGACACAAACGGGTATACAACGTTAGTACCTCTCCGGATTCTGACGCTGACTTTGTGATCGGTGGTTTTGAGGCGGCAATCTCGCAAGAATTCATGGAGAATGCCAGTATTCGTATGTTGCTTCAGCAGTCAAGTCCATTACCTGGTTCTGACTCCAATTGCAAAGAAACAGGGACTTAGTCATTCGCTGTACGTCCTCTACTCTTTCCCTCACCAGCCTGATCTTCTCCTAGATTAGACGTTTCCATGAATCATATGAGCAACATGGTATTCAGAAAGGAAAGGGATCAACCGCTGTAGACCATTACAGCACGGTTATCTTACCCTTACTCTAATACATAGCTGAGCCCGCTTTTTCTAATCCATTAATGATAGGCACTATGCGGCGTCCAAATCTCGTATTAATGTACGTTGTCATTTTGTCATTAACACGGGGTTTTCGTCGTCGCTGTGGCTTTTTTTCGGCCCTTTCGAGGACAACATATCAAAGTGCGATCACTACAAAGTCATAGAGACACTCTTTTCGACCCCCAAATATGTGACCATGCGGCGTCAGACTGGTTTACCACTGCCACCGATAAGCTTGTCCATGCGTTTATACACAAGAAACACATGTTAAACCTGCTTCATTTCCCCATTATGGAATCTTATGGAATGGGCGAGCGTGCTCTCTGATGCTGACAGCATGAGTTTCGGAGGCTGCCAGAGAAGCACATCACATTAGCTGTCCTTGACCATACTCAACTACTGATCGATATCACTCACCTTCCGAGCTCGTCCTCCGTGTATGTGGATCCTCGGGCACCGGAAACACGACGGTCTGACTCGGACCACCCGAGTTGACAACGGCGCCCAAGTACCTGACGATGGCGATCCTTTTCCTTATGATCATCTGTGGCACTTAGCCCAGCTAAAATTAAGCCCGTCAACCATTGACATCGAAGATAAAACACATGTGGGCGTATTGAACCTTGGGCGTGCTTCTGGTTTTCGGAGCATCATGCATCACTGGCAGCCCTCAGGCTGTGTGCTTCTTTGGCATATATAAGCCGTATGGTACCTACGAAACCCGCAACCGTTGAACGGATTGTACATTTGGAGCTGGTCTCTGAATCCCACTATGAAACTCTTATCGTTCTCTCTCGTTGCAGCCGCCTTCGCCTCCAGCGCTATCGCCTCCAGCCATCCCTTTCCAGGAGGCCTTCCAGCTCCATTTCTGGATGAATCACGAGCCACTCCTGCTCAAATAGAGAGGCATCGTCAAGACCGTGGGCACTGGGCCAATAATGCTCAAGCTGCTGATTATCAGCGGGCCCATGGAGTCGAGCCGCATACCCATCCACCTTTGCATCTAGGAGCCAATCCTGCTCACCAACACCAGGGACCTCACTGGCAGGTACCCCGTTTTCAGTCTCAGCACCAAGCTCATTACTAACACCCTTAATCACGGATCGCAGCCTCCGCCCCAATCCCAATCTCAGCACCACCCCTTTAATCAGCCTCAGGTACCCCATCTTCAACCCCAGCACCTTCCAGCTCCATTTCTGGATGAATCACGAGCCACTCCTGCTCAAATAGAGAGGCATCGTCAAGACCGTGGGCACTGGGCCAATAATGCTCAAGCTGCGGCTTATCAGCGGGCCCATGGAGTCGAGCCGCATACCCATCCACCTTTGCATCTAGGAGCCAATCCTGCTCACCAACACCAGGGACCTCACTGGCAGGTACCCCGTTTTCAGTCTCAGCACCAAGCTCATTACTAACACCCTTAATCACGGATCGCAGCCTCCGCCCCAATCCCAATCTCAGCACCACCCCTTTAATCAGCCTCAGGTACCCCATCTTCAACCCCAGCACCTTCCAGCTCCATTTCTGGATGAATCACGAGCCACTCCTGCTCAAATAGAGAGGCATCGTCAAGACCGTGGGCACTGGGCCAATAATGCTCAAGCTGCGGATTATCAGCGGGCCCATGGAGTCGAGCCGCACACCCTTCCACCTTTGCATCTAGGAGCCAATCCTGCTCACCAACACCAGGGACCTCACTGGCAGGTACCCCGTTTTCAGTCTCAGCACCAAGCTCATTACTAACACCCTTAATCACATCGCAGCCTCCGCCCCAATCCCAATCTCAGCACCACCCCCTTAATCAGCCTCAGGTACCCCATCTTCAACCCCAGCACCATCCTCCTCCAATGATTCCTGATCCTCATCCAGGCCATGAGGAAGGACAGGGACATGCATATCAAGTAATGAGGGATGCACTCATCGTTAACGGTGAATCAGTCCTCCACGCACAGGGGAAGGCTGATCAGCACCGACTGACCAATGATCTGGCCAGGGCTGACGCTTGGGAGAAAATGAAAGCCCAACGTATGGAAGAAAGGACTTGGCTTTTAAAGAAACATGACTTCCTTGCACCCGAGAACAAGCGTCGCGGCAAGTTCAAAGAAGAAATTACGAAAGCGCTGCGTTACAAAAAATATGCCTCAAGTACCCTTGATCACCGGCTCCCCCTTAATCAGGCACCTCAGCCTCAGGCACCCCGTCGTCGACCTCAGCACCGTTCTCGTCCTTCGCTCCGAATTCCTGATCCTCATCCAGGCCATGTGTGGTATGGACCAGAACATGCGTATCAAGTAATTGGGGATGCAGTCGCCGTTAATCATGAATCAGTTCTCCACGCACAGGGGAAGGTTGATCAGT
>Ga0307509_10011594_pt1 | contig 10653 bp, 11 predicted proteins | sample 10_EM_MG_FD_202245 | JGI IMG/M metagenome (GOLD analysis project Ga0307509, IMG submission 202245) | Populus trichocarpa ectomycorrhiza microbial communities from riparian zone in the Pacific Northwest, United States - 10_EM | ecosystem: Host-associated > Plants > Roots > Unclassified | place...
GCTGCTGAAACTCTGAGAATGGTTTACTTTTTGTTGTAATGTGAAACCTTTTGGATGGTATGTCTCGGCCAAGGATGGTATCCGAAAGGTATGCACAAAAATGCATGGTATTTAAAAGGTTTTCTCCATCGCACCACCTTTGAAATTCCTCTGTTTGTAACAGCCATTCCCCAACGTTGTCGGCCCGGCGTGTTCGAAGGTGTTGATGCCGGATGCGGGGCTCGAGTGGAGACAACCATGCGAGAATCTCCGACTTCTCGTCTGTGATACCAATGTTCCACACGCAGTCGTTATTAGAAACGTTGAAAGAATGAGTATTATGTGAGTAGTGAGCGTTTCTGGAGGAGCTGGCATCACCATGATTGATATTGGAGTGTGACATCTTATCGCTGGTTATGATGTTGTAAGGGCACAGATTGGTGAGTTGTCTTCGGTAGGTAGGGTTGGGTGACCTGCTGGCCGGTGGGGTCGTTATAATCCCGGCGCCTTGTGCATGACAACCGCGTCGCACAAGTATCAATCCTTCTGAACGTTGTGTAACCCACACCTTGCCTTTCATCAGAGCCGCAGGCTTCCCAGATCCAAGACGAATGCCGAGCGTATTCCTTGCCCCCAGTAATCAGGTGTAAGTTCGCTGAGATTTAGCAGGGGGTAACACTTATGATACGGGGATGCTTGCTTCATAACCAATCTCTATCAATGTGATAGCCGTTTTTCCGCTAATATCACTCCCCTTTTATTAATATCTTGCTCGTGGGGCTGTACTAGTACTCGGGTATGGTCATAAAGGGCGGAAAAAAAGATCGGCAGAGTCATGTGGGGGAGTTGGGAGACGGGTTGCCTCAGTGGAAAGATTCTTGTCTTGGCCGACATCAGGAAACGGGATCACGAGAACGATGTACCTTAATACCATGAAATATACCTTATGATGATGATGATGATGATGAGGTTGCGAGTAAGTGGCTAAGAAAATCATCCCACTATGATCTCAAGACTGATGATAACTGCCTTTAGGTCTTGTTCTGCTACGAGATTTAGAAAAGCCGGATTGATCAGGCTATTCTTATCCGTAGTGCACGACAGAATAAATACTACAAGTAATTCTCGTATGAGAAAAGCTATTGCTGGGCAGATTTCTACTCTTCTCATTGTCAGCTTTACTTCTTTTCTACAGTGTGGTCGGTATCAAGTTCTGCACTATGACTGAAGATAACATCTCCTTTCCCCCCAATCCGGGGTCAAATCCCACCTCTAAGCTCATGTCTAGCCCTAGCCCGGGGCCTTCAGATGGTCCTAGGATTATCTCAAGGGCAAATTTCAGTCCTACCTCCCCGCCCTACATGCTTCCTTCCACGCCGGAGACCTCTAATGACCATACTCAATCAATGTCATTTGGCGACTATATTGAATGGCATAATGGGTCTGGTCCTGGGGGTCAGAGAAGTGCTGGTCTGTCGGCTGAGGAAATCGAGGCTCGAATGATGGTTTCTTTTCATTCAGAGAGCGTTCCGCGCAGTTCTAGTGAAACAGGAGGGTCCGAGTCAACTATATTGGATGAAGACAATGATTTCGTGGACGAGCCAGTACCAACCTCACCACCAGTGCTCCCCGAGAGTTCCTCAGCATCTCAAGCTCCTGCTCCGGCACCCCACTACCACAATCCTTCCCTTGAAACTCGTTCCATGATAAGAGGACTCCGGATTCATGCTGGCTGGAGTTATACTCTATTGAAAGATACCTTTCAAGTTCCTCTTGGCACCCTCCATCGCATTATTCATAGTAGCAATACACCTGAGAGGCATCTTTACCTTCGCCGTGGTCGTCCAATCACTCTTTCTCCAGAAGGTCAGCATCAACTTATCGATACTGCTACTGCCAATGCCCACAACCGCCGCCTACCTCTCACACAAATTGCTGACCTAGCAGGAGTGAGTATTGGAGCACGAGCGCTAAAGCGGGTTTTTGCAGGACATGGCTACCATCACCGGGTAGCTCGTGTTAAGCCATTTCTCTCTCCTGCTGCAAAGAGTAAACGCCAGTCGTGGGCTGAGACGTACGAGGACTGGGAGGTCGACGATTGGCAAGATGTAATATGGTCGGATGAATGTGCATTTTCGGTTGGAAATATGCCTGGTACTGTTTGGGTCACACGGAAGCCTGGAGAGGAGTATCTGGAGGACTGTTTGGTGCCAAAATTCCCTCGTCTGACAACAGTAATGGTCTGGGCGGCCATTTACCGTGATCTTAAAGGGCCACTGGTTATTTGGGATGCTGCAAATTGGGGAAGGATAAATGGATCTACCTATATTGATAAGATAATTCGACCTCACCTCCATCCCTGGTATATATCCCTCCAGCAAGCCGGTAGTTCTAACTCTGGCTATATATACTTTCAACACGATGGTGCTGCAGCTCACCGTTCAAAGCATGCAGTACAAGCTCTTCAAGAACTAGGTATTGGGCCATATACATTTCCTTGGCCACCTAGCTCTCCAGATATGAGCCCGATCGAGAACATCTGGCAGCTATTAAAGCGCCGAATTCAGAACAGGCATCCCAGACCCACCACTGTTTCTGCACTACATACCGCAATCTATGAAGAATGGGATCGTATTACACCAAACGAGATCCTAAATTTCACCTCCACACTTCCCGAACGTGTTGAAGAGCTTCTACTTCATCATGGAGGTCATACCTCCTGGTAGTGCGGTATACTAACCTTCACTCACCACTTCGGTTCCAAATCATCCTTCTCAATTTTGGCTGTCCAGAGGAATTGCATGAGTACTATCCAGTGTGTGCAAGTAAGATTGGAGGGGGTGCAAGTACGATTGGGGGAGTACGAGGACTATTGGGGGTGTGCGAGTACTATTGGGGGTGTGCGAGTACTAAACTTTTTTTCTTCTCACATTGTGCTTTTAGTTTAACATCTCTGCTCAATTAGTTCCTACTTTTTTCCTTCTATACGAGTATTCTTATTTCCTTGTTTTCTGCTTAGTTTACATTCGTTTAAAATATTCAATTATCTCTCATAGTTTATTTTTTACCTATCATACCTCTCTTTAGCATCCTATTCTTATACCTTCAAGCTCACTCTTTGTTTATTACCTTCTCTTAGGCTCTCAATCGTTCTAGTTGTAAGCAATAGTGAAAAGAATCTTCTACGAATACATCAATTTTGTTCCGTCAATCATGATCATTGCCGATCACTCAGTGCAACAATCCTTGTCATAGGCTTCCTGTAACCCTTCCTTCCCTTCCACCCACCCACCTTGATCGGCATCTGTGATCCTTGCCTTGCCACTCAAAAATTTCCGCCCTTAATGACCATACCCGAGTACTCGTCGGGGTCATGGAAAACCAGAAACTACCCGTGCTGAATCAGGGCCAAGGAGATCTGGCGATCAAAGTGCCTCGAAAAAGAGAGCCAGTGTTATGGGACATCTTAAAAGTGTACTTGTTGCGCCATGTGATGCGCAAAGCACCAGTCCTTTGATGGTCATATTACCCCAAGACCAGATTTCTGATTCCTTGAGAAGGAAACATCATTTCTTGTTATCTGCATATCATAGGTTTATTTTGCTTTTTAATCATACTGGTTTATCAGGAACTAACCCTTGTTCCTACTTTCCAAGTTTTCGTCAGTTCTTGTTGCTAAGCTATCCAAACAGGGCCCCTTTCCGGTTTTCGTTGACCCTGACGAGTATTACTATCACCAGCAACTTACGGCGGTGGGTCGGTTTTCATTCACCACCTACCCCATTGTACCGCGTCGCTAGATCCTTAATAACAGTATTTGACAGAATATTGAGGGTATCACTGGGCAGGCTGTTCACAGGCTTCTCAAAGCCTATACCGGTACAATGACACCGAGGTTTATTGGTAACTCCCCCAGAGCTATGGGAAATCCGCAGTGGTGTCCGAGGGCCGGAAATTAGCTTGGTTGCCTCCCTTCTTCGCGTTTCTAGATTTCTGGGTGAGAACAGAAATCATCTAGACACTAGGGAGGTGTTTGGCGATATTTCTGCACAGGGTATATCGTATATATCTCTAGCTAGTTCTTTTAGGTAGTTATTCCGTAGCCCGTTGCTTCTCTCTTCACACCAGCATAAAAGGGTATGTATGCTGCTACAGGCCCCCTGCGCGGTTGCAGAACTCATAGCATCCCAACAGCAACCAAAGCACCGCCTCAAGTCCTGCAGTCAACAGCCACCGACTACAGTACTGCGCTTGGGGCTCTTTGTATCCGCTCTTGAAGTTTCAATTCCCGGGCTTCGGCAGAGGTGTACGATACTTGTACCTACCTTGCGGAGAAAAACAAGCAAATCGTGCGACGGGTTGCCCTTAGCCGAGCTTAACCCGGCGAATCATATCCCTAGTCAACACTTTAGGGCCGCTGTGTTTGGTGCCGGAGGAGGGTGACAAGGGATGCTAAGAAAAAAGGTTGCAAGGCTGTAAGTGCACCGAAACATATGGAAAACATGGAGGAAGCAAGATATGATTCTAGCCTTCTTGGAATCGATTCCACAATTAAAATACGGCCATGCTTGCTTAACTTGTTTTCTCTTCGCAAGATATTAATATAATCCAATGACAATCATTTACTCTTAGATTTTGGAGTTGTGATCGATAGTATTTCATTAAACGGGGGAAATTTGGGTGATAAACTTAGGCGGTCGCATCTGAACCGTCATCGCTTCCGATAGCGAGTGCAAAAATGTTTTCCTAATTTTCAACCATAAATTCTTGCTTTGCCAGACACTCGAATCTGACGGTATCATACCTCGGAGGAGCGTCTTCAGATCCACCAATCGCTTGACGGCACCCTAGGGCGGTTAAACACAAGCTACCTGCCCTTGCACGTCCAACCGTCAAGCCCTCCTTGATGGTTCGCAAAGTCTCCAGCTGCTGTAATAGAATGCCGTCTAACTTTATAGCTAAATGAACCCTTAGTAACCAATCCTCTCCGGTCAGCTCTGGGCCCACCAATGCAACTCTCCCTCTTTCATTTTCTAGTGTCATTAAGTAGTATCACAAATTACAACCTCTTCACGGTTAGGAATGCAACCCGTGCAGCCACCAAAACGTAACCAAGGGCAATCCAACACAGGGTTGGAAATCTAACCTTCTATAAATTGAACACTGTGTCATGGGGGGAACTTAATAGGGCTACGATAATAACCGAAATAAGCGAGAATGACGCCGGGACGTGCGTGATTTCCGCTTGGATTAAGGTTGATAGAACACATCTAGGAGGCTCTCCTTCACTTCGGACAGGGAAAAAGAAAAATACGAAAAATCATTAAGTTAATGGGGGGGGGGGGCAAATATCACGCCATAGAGAGGTTCTCGATTATATCGTCTTTTATTGTGATAAGCGAAAATTTACAGTGTCAAAGGGGTAATGCTAGCGGGAATTATACTCTCACCCAGGAAGCTCAGATGTTCTGAACCGAACCGGATGGACTTGTGATTTTGGGTAGTCTTCATTCTTGTTCTACCGGAGACTGGGGATGCATTTAATTTTGGAAATCCAGTCTTCTATAGCTGCAATGATGAATTTGCCGGTGTGTCGAGTTTTAGGATAATTCTTGAGCTAGATGGATGGACTGATTGAAGGGGCTAGGATAGTGTTGTTCACGAGCCGGCTCGAGCCGAGTCCAGACCTGGGCTCGAGCCGCCAAGAGACTCGAGTCTGCTGGTGGACCCCTGTTCGAGCCGCCAAGAGCCCGGTTGCCAAGAGACTCGAGCCGGCTCGTGGCACCCCCGGGCTCGAAGGGCTCGAGTCCGCTCGGCTCGTGCACAACACTAGGCTAGGAGGCATAGGGGTGGTAGTAAGTAGCAACCTCAATTACTGCAGCTAACCCAACAATCTCGTATATGAGCCCTATTTGGTAACCGGTTAACCCCACCTAGAGAATTGACCTGCAATATCATATTCTGTCCTATGACACTAGGACACCTTAAGTTCCATCCACACCCCCTCTGTAAGTATCACGCGGTTCGGGGGGAACTATCATTCCCTAAATACATTCCCTAAATAACAACAACCGGGATGTCAAGGGAAAACTATGGAATTACAGTATATACATTCCTCGCACGGGAGAGAACAATGATTTAGGAACAAAGGGAAAATGGAAAAAATCGGGATCTATAAACAGGAAACAGAGACTAGGTTAAACCTTTAATGCCAGATTCAGTGGTACTGGCCAGATTGGTACGAAAAAGTGATAAAATAGCAACAAAAACGGAGGCTGAAAATTTCTTATTGTAGCTACAAGAATAGTGTATCCATAAAAACGTGAGAACGAATTGTAAGAGGATGGAATGGAGAGCCGGGGGGGTGGAGGAGAGGAAAGGGGGAGAGGAAGGATTATCGGGGTATAGGAGATTGTTGAGCAATCTTGGGAGCGAGGAAAAAGTAATTTTAAGAGGTTGGGAACGGCTGGTGGTATATATAGGCGTTTCTATCGTGAGGCAGAGAAGGCAGCGAATGGCGGTTGTGGGGAGCGATAAGAAAGTTTTGTATTGACTAGGTTAAGCGGCGTTGGGGTTTGCAGATTTGCGGGCTTGTAGTAGCTTCACCACTGCCTTGTGCCGGTTCTTGGAAGCCACTGAGAGTGGTGTCATACCATTTTTGTCAGGTATGTCGGGGTAGACATCTTCCCGTTCTAACAAGAGCTTCACCACCGCATCTTGCCCAAAAGAGGCAGCCAACAGGAGCGGTGTTTGACCAGCATTGTTGGGCAGATTGGGGTCGACGTCTTCCCTCTCCAACAGTAGCTTTAGTACCCTAGAGCGTCCATAGATGGCAGCCTCCCCGAGCGGTGTCCAGCCACCATTGTCGGGCATATTGGGGTTAGTGTCTTTCCGCTCCAAAAGTAGCTCCACCACCCTAGAATGTCCCGCAGGGGCAGCGCGACGGAGCGGTGTCTGACCAGCATTGTTGGGCATATTGGGATTGACGTCTTCGCGCCCCAAAAGTAGTTCCACAATCCCAGAACGTCCATTGAGGGCAGCAAACGCAAGCGGTGTCGAGCCATCATTGGCAGGTAGATCGGGGTTGACGTTCCCTCTCTCTAAGAGTAGTATCACCACTCCCTCACGCCCACCCTCTGCAGCCAACGAGAGCGGTGTTCGGCCAAACTTGTCGCATGTATCAGGGCTGGCCTCTTCCCTTTCCAACAGTAGCTTCACTACACCATCATGCCCCCTCGCGGCAGCCCACGCGAGTGGTGTCCGCCTCTCGATGTCAGACATATCGGGGTTGACCTCTTCCCTTCCCAACAGTAGTTTCACTACCCCAGCATACCCGTTCCCGGCGGCCCACGAGAACGGCGTTCGACCATTGTTGTCAGGAATATCGGGTTTGACCCCCTGCCCCAATAGTAGCTCCACCACTCCACCACGCCCCATCCCTGCTGCCCATGAGAACGGTGTTCGACCATCGCTGTCAGACATGTCGAGGTTAACACCTTCCAGCCCCAGCAATAGTTTCACTACTGCATCATGCCCCCTCTCGGCTGCCCACGAGAGCAGGGTTCGGCCGTCGTTGTCAGCCATATCGGGGTTGACGTCTTCCAACCCCAACAATAGTTTCACCAGTCCATCATGCCCGTGCTTGGCAGCCAACGGGAGTAGCGTCTGGCCAACATTGCCGCGCATGTTGGGGTCGACAGCTTTCCGTCCTAACAACAGTCTCATCACTCCTACAGATCCGTGTTCCGCAGCCGAGAGGAGTGGGGTATGACCACTTTTGTCTACCACATCAATGCTGACCTCTTCTCGTTCCAATAGTAGTTTCACTACTCCCTCATGCCCTTTACCGGAGGCGCACAACAGAGGGGTACGGTCATATCCGTCCGCGACGTCAGCTTTGACATCCTTCCTTCTCAACAATAGTTGAACCACCATTTCGTGACCCTCCTCCGCAGCCAGCAATACTGGTGTTTGGCCGTATTTGTCTGGTCTGTTTGGGTTGACGTGTTTCCTTCCTAGGACCATGTTGAGCACTTGGGGTGTCTTGGTCCACCAACCATCTATACCCTCAGGCCTAGTAGGTGCCCGGCCAAGAAGTAGCCTCACAATGCCCTCATGCCCCTTCTCAGCACCCCACGATAGTGCTGTTCGACGAAAGAATCTGTCAGGCTTGTCGGGGTCGATAGTGTTTTGCTCTAACAGTAGCTCTGCTACCCCTTCTTGTCCATATATAGCGGTCCATATGAGTGGTGTCATACCCAGAAAATCCCTTTTGTTGAAATCGTGATTCAGGTGACTGACAAGAGGTGTTGCGATCTCAACAATGCCGAAAACCGATGCACAATGCAGTCCGGTAAACCCGATTAGAGGACCATTGATGGGAATGTCACCGCTATATCGACCGGTCATCGACACGATATTCCGCAAAAGTAACTTTGTAGATATATGGCTTTCAATTCGATTGAAAAGCTCGAGTGCAAGTGATACCACCTGCTTCGAAGCCCTTCTCTTGGCATGGACTCCCCAATACAAGGAAGAATATTTGAGAAAGGGGGTTGGTTGAGGCAGGGTGGAGGGTGTGGATGTGATGTCATTAATATCCGGAAAGTTGAGGTATGTCAGACAAGTTTCCGCCATTATAGAGTGAGTCGGTCCAAAAAGGTCGGGGCAGGTGCAAAGGTATTCCTGGAGGGTGTAGTGAATCAAGCGGATAGTCGAAGCTTCCCTATCTATGACAATAAGCCCCAAGCAATAGCTTAATAGTGTCTCCACGGAGGGAATCTTTTCATGATTGAGATCCTTAGACCCTATCTCGATTGCTAAGGCATGGGAAAGTTCATCGAGTTGTAGTAGTCTCTCCGAATGTGAGATCCACATCAGTGCCGCCATCCCGAGTCTTGTTCTCTGCCCACCTTGCTCCTTTATCCGCGCAAGTGTGGCACCATAAACATCCTTCAAATCCAATCCCTCGGTCATTGCCCTCAGCTTTTGCCGCCTATCATACGGCGTGGTTTCCCCAAGGATAGCATCCATGGTTAGGGAAATCAGTAGGAATCTAGACATGTCTATTAGGGACAGACGCAAAACGCATTTTCCCTCGCGGCTCACTTACGTTTCGGGAATATTCTCGGCAATGCTATTGATGATTTCTCCCTCCAAACCAGTATCCATCGCGTCTAAGGATGTATCCTTACTCAATCTCATCCGGATATATCCTGCGATATCCTCATCGCTCGGTTTTATGGATAAAATTGCTGCTTTCCCCCCAAGATGCTTCTCGATCTCTCCTTGGATGTGTCGCCTTCCGGTTAGGAATATCCGTGTATTTGGGGACTTTTCGAGGATTTGTCTTAACGAATCTAAAACTTCGGGTCGATGCCTCTCAACACATTCGTCCAGTGCATCAACAGATATAAATGTCGGCCGGAAAGACGTAACGGTCTGCAACATCCCCACAATTTCGGCCACCCGTAACCCCCTTCCACCTATAACCTTTTTGTAATCTTTGAAGGTCTCCTTTATTTCATCCGGAATCTCTTCTAACCCACCGACGATTTGCTTAAGTAGTGAACCGAGTATGTTTGTCGGAGACTGCTCTTCCCGAGCGGCGAAATCAACGTAGAAACACGCAACAGAAGTATTCTCTTCTTTGGCCCTATCGCATAATCTGTCCACCACTAGCGAGCTAGTATCGCTGCTCATTAGCACCCGAACCCCTACTTTTTGCTTCAGGGGTTGTTTCTCACCTAAGGTAAGTCTTGCCCACAGCCGGACCCCCGCAACAGAATAAAGTTGCATGCTCTGACCCCTCCCGTTGAGCGCCATTGTACCACCTCTGAAATTCGTCTGTTTGTAGCAGCCATTTCCCAACGTTGTCGGCCCGGCGTGTTCGAAGGTGTTGATGTCGAATGCGGGGCTCGAGTGGAGACAACCATGCAAGAATCTCAGCCCTCTCATCTGTCGCACCAATGTTCCACACAAAATCGGTATTGGAAAAGTTAGTGTTGAAGGAATTAGTGTTATATGAGTAGTTAGGGTTGGTGGAGGGGCTAGCATCGCCATGGCCGATATGGGGATGTGACATTTTATCGCTGGCTATGATGTTGTCGAGGTATAAATCGCTGGGTTCGGTTGATGAAGGTTGAGTAGGCTGATGGAAAGCGGGGCAATCACCAGCCCGGCGCCTTGTTCATGAACACCGGGTCACGTTGCTGGTAACCCACTCTAATTTCGTGTAACCCATCCTTTGCCGCTGATCCCAGCCGCACTTCAAGACCCACGAGACAAGACAGATGCCACAAGCACGAGTACGTTATTTCTTGCCCGCAGTGCTTGTACCCGAATACCCAGGTTCCAATTCCCTGAGATGTAATACCAGTAGGGCTTTATACGTACTTGTACGATCAGGGATGATTACTTCATGCTAGATATCCGTCCATAGCGACAGCCCCCTCACTGTTCATATCCTTTCCACTTTTAAAACTCGCTAGGGATGTCCCCGTACAGCGCCAGCAACCCAGGCCAAGTACTAAATTTACATCTGCCGCCCTCATTGTGCTATGTCGCTAGATCCCCAATAACCGTGTTTGTTAGAAAATTGGGGGGGGGGGGGGGGCGATGCAGAATTTTTTTAAAACATATATTAAAATGGTTGTTGCCAGAAATTATATATAT
>Ga0307509_10011596_pt1 | contig 10653 bp, 10 predicted proteins | sample 10_EM_MG_FD_202245 | JGI IMG/M metagenome (GOLD analysis project Ga0307509, IMG submission 202245) | Populus trichocarpa ectomycorrhiza microbial communities from riparian zone in the Pacific Northwest, United States - 10_EM | ecosystem: Host-associated > Plants > Roots > Unclassified | place...
GGGGTCGAGGTGAGCAGGTAGTCGTCGGCGTCCGGGCTCCACCTCAGGCCGACCGCGCCGCTGGTGGCCGCGGCCTTGCTGAACTGGAGAAAGCTGCGGTAGCCGAGCTTCTTCTCGCTGAAGTCCGGCGCCACCTTCCGCACCTTGTTCTTCAAACCGGACAGCGCCACCGTGCCGTCGCTGCCGGCCTCGTCCCGGACCACGGCGCGCAGCAGCACGAACGCCGCCTCGCGGTCGCCGTGCTCGGGGAGGGAGACCTCGGGGTCGCCCTTGGCCGCGCCCGAGCCCAGCTCGACCACGTTGTGGCCGGCCAGGTGGCGCAGCAACTCGCCGAAGGCACGGAAGCCGTAGTCGGCCTCGTTGAACGTCGGGTCCTTGCGCAGCAGGGTGCGCTTCAGGGTGGACGCCGTCACCGTGCCGTTCGAGCTGCTCTGCAGGCCGGCCACGGTCTGCGCGACCAGCGAGGCGAGCGCGTCGACGTCCCGGGGCGACGGCGGGGCGGCCGGCGGCGGCGAGGCCGGGCGGTCGGGTTTCGAGCGGGCCGGCGCGACCGGCACCTCGACGCCCTCGAGACGGTCGTAGAAGAGGAACTCGTCGCAGGCCGCCGGCAGCAGCCTCGACGTGGAGTTCTCCACCCCGACGCCGATCACCCGCTTGTTCAGTTCGCGCAGCTTGTCGACCAGCGGGGTGAAGTCGCTGTCGCCGGTGCACAGCACGAAGGTCGAGATGTAGTCGCGCTCGAAGGCCAGCTCCAGCGCGTCGACCGCCATCTTGATGTCGGCGGCGTTCTTACGGGAGCCGCCCATCCGCTGCGGGATGTCGATCAGCTCGACGTGCGACCGGGTCAGCATCCGCCGGTCCTCGTCGAAGTACGACCAGTCCGCGTACGCCCGGCGTACCACCACCCGGCCCCGCTCGGCGAGCGCGTCGGCGACCGGGCGCAGGTCGAAGGACATGCCTCCGAGATGGTCCCGCGCGCCGAGCGCCAGGTTCTCGTAGTCCAGGAACAGGGCGATGCGCTCCTCTTGATCCACGTCGGTCAGGGTACGCCGCCCGCCAGCCTGGCCACGTTCTCCGGTGCGAAGAAGTCGGCCGGGGAGGTGACGCCCGAGTTGAGCCGGGCGAAGGCGTCCATCGCGGGCTGGTTGCCGGCGATCGCCGAGACCAGCTGGATCATCTGCTGGTCCGGCGGCTGCAGCGACGCGATGCCCAGCGTCATCTGGTAGACCGGCATCGCCCGGGCGTCCCGGCGGGCCTGGTAGCCGGCCAGGGCATCCTGAAGGACAACTTGCTCGGAGAGCGCCGCGTCGAGAGCCTCGGCCAGCGCCTCGGCGTCCAGGAACGCGTCGGTGATGCCCTGGGCGGTGATGAAGTCCCGGCTGTACCCGGCGTCGCCGACCAGCGCCCAGCCCGGCCCGTACGGGACCCGGAAGTAGTTGGGCACCGACGAGCCGGCGAACTTCTCCACCCGCTTGGCCTCCCGGATCCGCTCGGCGAAGGCCGGGGCCGACGCGAACGTCCGGATCAGCTCGCCCTCGACGTCGTCCCGGTGGGCGGCGAGCTCGGCGTGCGGCCAGCCGCCGATGACCAGGGTCAGGTCGTCGTTGGTCGGGCACACCGCCCAGCCGCGGCCGGGCCGGCTGTACGCCTCGAACGTGTCGGTCGGCAGGTTGCTCCAGTAGGAGTAGTACCCGACGGTCAGCGCCGGATGATCTTCATACTGGACGGGTCGCACGGCCTTGGCCACCACCGAGTTGCGCCCGTCCGCGCCGATCACCACCCGGGCCCGCTCGACCTGACCGTTCTGGCCCCGGATGCCGGTCACCGCGCCGTCCTCGACCAGCACCTCCTCCACCGGGAAGCCCTCGCGGACCGCCGCGCCGGCCTGGGCGGCCGCGTCGACGAGGATCTTGTCGAGCAACTGGCGGCGCGGCGCGTACGCGTACGGCGAATCGGTTGTGCCCGGAGCACCGGCCAGGGTGAGCGGGCCGAAGTCGAAGGAATACCGCCCGACCGGCGGGCACCCGGTGGCGACGACCTGGTCGAGCAGGCCCCACCGCCGCAGGGCCGAGACGCCCGGTGGATGGATGACGTGGGTGGAGACGGTGTCGCTGGGGAAGGTGGCCCGGTCGACCAGCAGGGTCCGGTAACCACGGCGGGCGAGCAGCATGGCGAGTGGTGAGCCGGCGCAGCGCGCCCCCACCACGATGACGTCGTGCATCAGGCCATAGTGGAGGAGCCGGCACGGCACGGCAATGCTCGGCCCGCCCGCGTGTCCTGCCGGTACGGAGACGGCCGGTACGGAGACGGCCGGTACGGAGACGGCCGGCCGACCCGGGAGATCACGCGGATGTCGCGGATCTCAACCATGATCGACCGGCCGTCACCAGGACCGGCAACCCCGAACCGGGGTCACCGGACCGAACCATCAGAGCGGACGGATATTTTCCGCCTGAAGTCCCTTGGCGCCCTGCGCGACCTCGAACTCCACCCGCTGGTTTTCCTCGAGGGTGCGGAACCCCGAGGTGGCGATGGCGGAGAAGTGCGCGAACACGTCGGCGCCCCCGTCATCCTGCGTGATGAATCCAAAGCCCTTGTCGCCGTTGAACCACTTCACGGTTCCGGTAGCCATGCTCTTCTCCTTGCCGGATCGTCGGACCCACGGATGTGGCGCCCTGCATCGCCGCGTCGATCGCCTCGGGAGAACCGGAAACCTGAAAGCAAAAACGCCCGATGGGCCAGATGCCCATCAGGCGTCAAGAACGTCGAAGGAATCAGTAGTGCAGCGGGTTCAGCCTAGCACGGCCACCCGGTCGAGACCGGTCGTGGTCACCGCGGGTTTCCGGCGGTGAGCCGCACGGTGAAGCCATTGCCGTCGCCGTGGTCCAGGCTGACGTGGCTGCAGGACTGATGCGCGATCCACAGGCCCAGGCCACCACCGCCGCCGCGCCGGGCCGGCAGCAGACCGGCGTACGGGTCCGCCGGGCCCGGGCCGGCGTCGGTGACCGCGACGACCACCCGGTCGGCGGCCGACCACAGCCGCATCCGGACCGGGCCGCGGCCGTGCTGCTGGGCGTTGGTCACCGTTTCGCTCACCGCGACCACCAGGCCGTCCCGGTCCTCGTCGGTCAGGCTGCCGCCGACGCCGGCCCGCACCGCCTGGCGGGCTTCGGCCGGGGTCGGGTCGGCGAGGTCGGCCCGCGGCGGCGACAGCTCGATCGGGTCGATGACCGGCCGGCGGGGCCGCCCGAGGTAGACGGCCGGCTCCAGGTACGACCGGTTGGGCCGGTGGCCGCCGTCCGGCAGCGCGGTGCGCGGGTGGGTGCGCAGCACGTCGTCGAGCACCGGCGCGGGCGTGGTCCGGACGTCGTACGCGCACATGCTCCACAGCGGGAACTCGTCGTACGCGTGATTGACCGCCGACTCGTACCGCGCCCACCAGTCCCAGGTCGCGCCGAACGCCTGCGGGAGCTCGCCGATGATCCGGATCTGCCCGGCGCCGGCCGCCACGTGCTCGGCGAGCAGCCGCCGGTAGGAACGGATCGCCGAGGCGGGACGGGCGTACACGTCGCCGCCGGTGAGGTAGATCACCGGGCCGCCGGCCGGCAACCCGGCGCGGACCAGGGCGGCGTTGCGCTCGCCGAGGGCGACCACGGTCGGCTCGCCGGCCGCGACCCCGCCGAGCAGGAACGGGACGACCACGCCGAGCAGGTGCTCGTCGGAGTCGTAGCAGACCGCCTCATGGAAATAACCGACATGTCCGGCTGCGGCGCCCGTCCTCATCCGGTGCTCTCCGGGGCGGGTCGTCGCAGGTGGGTGGGCGCGTCGCCGAGACCAGCGCCGCCGCCCAGCACTATGGAGAGGACCGCCATGCTTGGGGCCGTACCCCCAGCCGCGCCAAAGGAAACTCTTACCGACCGTCAAAGGTCTCGTAACGGGACGAGGTGCCGGCGTGATCTAAGGTCGGATCATGCTGGCGGTGGCCCATCGGGGCGGCAACACGCTCGCCGGCCTGCGGGCCGCCCTCGACGCCGGTGTCGATCTCGTCGAGGCGGACATCCACCTCTACCGGGGCGCGCTCGAGGTGCGGCACAGCCGAGCGATCGGGCCGCGCCTCTACTGGGACCGGACCACCGGCGTGACCCGGCGGCGCGACGTGGTGGTGCCCGAGCTCGACGAGATCCTGGCGGTCGCGGACGGCGACCCGCGGCTGATGCTCGACCTCAAGGGGCCGTCGCTCGCGGTCGCCGGGCGGGTGGCGGCGACGCTGCGTTCGCTGCGGCCCGGGGTGCCCGTGGCGGTCTGCACCAAGCAGTGGCGGATGCTCGACGCGTTCGCCGGGGACGCCAACGTGCGGCCGATCCTGTCGGCGGCGAACCCGCGGCAGCTGACCCGGCTGCGGGCCCGGCTGCGCGGCGAGCGGGCGCACGGCGTCTCGATCCGGCTGCGGCTGCTGACCCCGGAGATCGTGGCCGAGCTGCGCCGGTCCACCGACCTGATCATGGCCTGGTCGGTGGACGCCGAGCCGGAGCTGGACCGGTCGTTCGAGATCGGCGTCACCGGGGTGATCAGCAAGAACATGGCCCTGCTCAGCCGGCTCGTGCGGTAGCGAGCAGCCGCTTCTGTACGCTGCGGGCTGAACCGCGAAGGCCGCCTGATCGGTACGGTGGGCCTATGACGGAGAAGGCACGCATCCGGCCCCTGCTGCGCACCGTCGTCGGCGAGGTGCTCCGGCGCCACCGGCTCGAGCAGGGGCGGACGCTCGCCGAGGTGGCCAAGGCGGCGTGCGTCTCCGTGCCCTATCTGTCCGAGGTCGAGCGGGGCCTCAAGGAGCCGAGCTCCGAGGTGCTGGCCGCCGTCTGCGACTCGCTGCGGATCGACCTGCCCGACCTGCTGGCCGAGGTGCGGCGCGATCTGACCTACGACCGCACCGCCCCGATCCTCCGCCTGGCCGACGCCCGCCTCCCGCGCGCCGGCATGGACCAGTCGCGGATCAGCCCTCCGGCACCCCACTCCGGCGGCACCGTCATGCTGCTCGCCGCCTGACAAGACGGCGCAGCCAAGCGCGGCGCTGACAAGGCGGCGCACTCACGACCGGGACGCGCTTTCCGCTCGCTTCCCGCAGCCTCTTGGCAACCGCCTCCGCCGCGAGGCTGGCCCGTTACGGGTGTTGTTCTCCAGCTGAGTCGTGGGGACTGCAAGAAATTTGAAGTCGCCCCGTTGCTGGAGCTTTTTGACATTCCGCACCCGACCCGCACCGCCGTCGAAACGGGACTGTTCATCACCAAAACGGCCTTGAGTTCGGGTCAGCGCACCCCGGCCGAACCGATCCAGCCAAACGGAGTCGTAGCGCGAGCGAATCGGGCGATGTTCCGCGCTGGCGATAATGCGACGGTGGCGTCCCACCGCGACCTCCTTCGGGCGCCTCGAATGGGTTTTGAAGGGATTTGCATCGTGGAGATCGATTCGAGAATTCAGGGCACCCGGCGTGTCGACACGACGTGGTCGACCCGTTTTCGCCCAATGCTGTGCTGGATGGTTGAGTTGCGCCCTTAGGAGGAGAGGATGGAAGTACCGGAAACGACAGCGTCGACATCGAGCGGCGCCGCGATGGTGATCGCCATGACGTTTTTCGCGCTCTTGCTCTGCCTGCCCCTGATCTGGTATGTGATCTGGATCTGGCGACCCCTCCGGGTCAACAGCAGCGCCACCGGGCTTCGCCGGGGGTGGCGCCTCACCCACGTCACCGGCGCGGTGCTGGCGTCGCAGCGACACTCGCAGACCACCATCACCACCCATTACGGCGGCGGACCGGGCAACCCCTACCAGGGAACATCGGTTCTCACTGACGTATTCGACACGCTGAACCTGGAGCTGGCCGATGGCCGGAACACCACCGTTCAGGTCGTCAACTTCAACGTCAGTGCCTTTCCCCGCCAGGTCGTGAGCTTCTGGACCGCGCACAAGGGCCGCCGCGCCTTCACCTTCGCGGTGCTCAACCACACCACCAGACAGCAAAACGTGAACGATCAGCAGGTCTTCAAGATTATGCTGTCGCCGGTACTGCAGATCGTGTTCGTGATCTACCTGATCGGGCTGGTTCTTCCCATCTCGCTCCTTTCCGTCTTCGGCGGGCGCGGCATTCCGCTCCTACTTTGGTTCGTCCTGCTCATTCTGTTCGTCATTGGGCAGCGCAGAGTGCGGCGTAAGTTCGGCGAGAAAGGGATGGCTACCATTTGGCGGGTGAGTCAGGCCGAAGCGCAGCAAGTGTGGTCCCACTAGCTGGTCTAGATGGCTGCTGCCGCGACCGTGACCGGGCCGCCGAGCGGCCCGACAAAGGCGCGTACGCGAACGTCAGCGGCGCCGCGGAGTGAGCGCGGCGCCGCACACGCGGATCAGGCCGCGAGTCAGGCCGCGCTGTCGAGGCGGTAGGCGCGCGCCTGCCGCTGCGTGATCACCTGGTCGGCCAGCCCGTAGGAGACCGCCTCCGCCGCCGTCAGGGTCATGCTCCGGTCGGTGTCCGCGCGGATCTTCGACACCGGGTGGCCGGTGTGATCGGCCAGGATCTGGTCCATCTCGGCGCGCACCTTGGCGACCTCCTTCGCCTCGACCGCCAGATCGGGCAGGGTGCCGCGGGCCTGGCTGGACGGCTGGTGCAGGGTCACCTTCGCGTGGCGCAGCACCGAGCGCTTCCCCGGCGTCCCCGCCGCGAGCAAGGCCGCCGCCGCCGACGCCGCCTGGCCCACGCAGATGGTGGCGATGTCGCAGCGTACGAAATGCATGGTGTCGTAGATCGCGGTGAGCGCGCTGAACGACCCGCCCGGCGAATTGATGTAGAGCCCGATCTCCTGCTCGCCGGACGACTCGAGGTGGATGAGCTGGGCGATCACCACGTTGGCCACCCCGTCGTCGATCTCGGTGCCGAGAAAGATGATCCGGTCGGAGAGCAGCCGGGAGTAGATGTCGAAGGCGCGTTCCCCGCTCGGCGTCTTCTCCACCACGGTCGGGATCGTGTACTGGCTCATACGCCCAATCCCATCGGCTCGCGGGTCTGGCCCGGGCGCACGTCGTCGACCCGCTCCAGGATGTGGTCGATCAGGCCGTAGTCGCGGGCCTCCTCGGCGGTGAACCAGCGGTCGCGCCGGCTGTCCAGCTCGACCGTCGCGTACGGCTGCCCGGTGTGTTCCGCGGTCAGCCGCAGCAGCAAGGTGCCGACGTGTTCCAGCTGGTCGGCGTAGATCTCCACGTCGGCCGCCGTCCCGCCGAACCCGGCCGAGCCCTGGTGCATGAGCACCTGCGCGTTCGGCAGGCAGAACCGCTTGCCCGGCGTGCCCGCGGTGAGCAGGAACTGGCCCATGCTGCCGGCCAGCCCGAGCGCGAGCGTGCTCACCTCGTTCGGAATCAGCCGCATGGTGTCGTAGATGGCCAGGCCCGCGCTGACCGACCCGCCGGGCGAATTGATGTACAGGCTGATCGGGGCGCGTGGGTTCTCTGCGGACAGCAGCAGGAGCTGGCCGCAGAGCCGGTTGGCGATCGGGTCGTCGACCTCCTGCCCGAGCACGATGATGCGCTGGTGCAGCAGGCGCGCGGTGACCTGGTCGTCCACGGTGCCGGCGATGGTGGGTTGCATGGTGACTCCTCTCCAGTCCCTTGCCACCCACCATCGGGTCCCGAACCGCGACGCACCAAGCCGATCTGCTGTCAGCAGATGAGGACGGCGCCTCCTCGAAAAGTTTTCTGGCCGCGGGAGGAGCGCGAGTCGAAGGAACGCCACCGTGCCATCCACGACCGCGGACGGACAAGGGTTCGCGACATCGCCGTTACGAAAACCTTTCGGAGGTACGCCAAGGCCGGGTACGGTACGGCCGTGACGCAACGCGAGGCTCGACGGTCCGGCAAGCACGGCGTGATCACCGAGGTGGCGCGGGCCGCCGGGGTGTCGGTCTCGACGGTCTCCAAGGTCGCACATGGTCACCGCGATGTCGGGCCGGCCACCCGCGAGCGCGTCCAGGCGCTGCTGGCCGAGCACGGCCTGGGCCCGGCCGCCGGTCAGCCGCGCAAGATCCTCACGGTGTTCCGTGACCTGGAAGGGCCGTACACCCTCGAAGTGGTCCGCGGCATCGTCAACGGCGCGGCCGAGACCGGCGTGCACCCGATCATCGGGATGACCAACCGGCAGCCGATCGCCCGCTGGCTGGACGAGTGCGCGGCGCTGGACGCGGCCGGGATGATCCTGGTGATCAGCATGCTGGCCGAGCCGGACCAGCGGCGCATTCTCGACCAGCACATCCCGGTCGTGCTCGTCGACCCGCTCAGCGAGCCGGCGATCGAGATCCCGAGCATCGGGGTGACCAACTGGAAGGGCGGCCGCACCGCGGTCGAGCACCTGATCGGCCTCGGCCACCGGCGGATCGGGATGCTGGCCGGGCGGCCGCACTCGGTGGCCGGCTCGGCCCGGCTGCACGGCTACCGGGCCGCGCTGGCCGAGGCCGGCCTCCCGGTCGACCCCGATCTGATCAAGGCCAGCGACTTCGACTTCACCGAGGCGGTGGTGGCGACCGCGGAGTTGCTCGGGCTGGCCGAGCCGCCGACGGCGATCTTCGCGGCCAGCGACGTGCAGGCGCTCGGCGCGCTGGACGCCGCGCACCGGGCCGGCCGGCGGGTGCCCGAGGACCTGAGCGTGGTGTCGTTCGACGACACGGCGGTGGCCTCGATGGCGTCGCCGCCGCTGACCGTGGTGCGGCAGCCGTTCGAGGAGATGGGGCGGGCGGCCGTGCGTACGGTCATCGATCTGGCCGACGGCAAGGCCGCCGCCACGCCGCGGATGGAGCTGACCACCTCGCTCGTGGTCCGCGAGTCGACCTCCTCACCGACGGCCTCCGAAATGTTTTCGTAACATGCCGTTGCTTCCCCGGTAACACCGCACCTAGCCTGCGAGGAATACCGCTCCGCATCGACGGCCAGGGGCGCAAAGATTTCGTCCTCGGTCGCACTCCCGCGTTGTGCCGGCGCCTCCCCCCGAAAGGTGACCAGGTGACCAGACCAGCAGCCCGCATCGTGACCGCCACCGCCCTCGCCGCCGCGACCGTCCTCGCGGCCTCCCCGGCGCAGGCGTACCAGCCGACGCCGGCCACGGCGTACGCGGCGCAGAACGCGTCGAGTTGCAACAAGAGCCCGTGCATCCTCTACCCGAAGTCGGCCCAGCTGCCCAGCGGACGCCTGGTGATGACGTTCGAGGACAGCGAGGGCCCGGTGGTCGGGCAGACGCTGCCGATCTACAAGTCCGACGACCATGGCGACACCTGGCAGAAGCTCACCAGCCTGTCCGCGCCGTCGCCCTACTCGAGCGCCTGGACCAACCCGTACTTCTATGTGCTGCCGCAGGCGCTCGGCGGCCTCGCCGCCGGAACGCTCCTGCTGGCCAGCGTGGTCTCCGGCGCGGCGGACAGCTCGAACAACCGGCAGAACATCGCGATCGTGCTGCACAAGAGCACCGACCAGGGTGCGACCTGGCAGTTCGTGACCACCATCGCGACCGGGCCGAACCAGGCGCAGGACCCGGTCTGGGAGCCGTACCTGATGATGTACCAGGGCCAGCTGGTCGCCTACTACTCCGACGAGAACGACTACTCGAGCTACAACACCTCGACCGGGGTCGGCACGATCTCCTCGTCGGCGGAGAACGGCGGGCAGGTGCTCGTCCACCGCACCTGGACCGGGTCGGGCGCGTGGAGCAGCCCGGTGATGGACGTGATCGGCAGCTCGTCCTCGCTCGGCGCGGGCCGGCCCGGCATGACGAACATTGTGCCCACGACCGACGGGAAATGGCTGCTCACCTACGAGTACTGGGGTGGCGGCGACAACGTGCGGTACAAGGTGGCGACCAATCCGCTGCAGTTCTACGCCACCGGCGGCGACGCCGGCACCGGGATCAGCGCGCTCACCGGCGGCCTCGCCAAGGGCGGCAGCCCGGTGCTGATCCAGCGCCCGGACGGCAGCCTGGTCTACAACGCGGCCGGCAGCGCCGACGTCTGGGTCAACGAGACCGGGCGCAGCGACGGCGCCTGGAAGGAGTACCACACCGCGATGCCCGCCGGGTACAGCCGAAACCTGCAGTACGTGTCCGGCACCGGGCTGATCTCGATTCTGCAGGCGCCCTGGGGCACCGGCCCGGTCAGCTACGGCCACGTCGACCTCGGCAACTCGGCCGGCACGTACTACGCCCTGGTCAACCGGTCCACCGGTCAGGTGCTGGCGCCGCAGGCCGGCAAGACGCAGGACGCCGCCTTCACCGGCAACGTGCCGGACGTCGTCACGCTCGCCCGCAACGACGCGAACGCCGGCCAGTGGTGGCACCTGACCGCCAAGGGCAGCTCGGTGACGCTGCTCAACTACGCCGGCGGCCGCGCGGTCGGCATCTGGCAGGGCAGCACCGCGGCCGGCGCCAAGCTCGCCCAGTGGGTCGACGACGGCGGCACCGACAAGCTGTGGAACCTGGTGCCGGTCACCGGCGGCTACTACAAGCTGCAGTCGGTCAAGAACACGGCGATGTACGCGACCGCCGCCACCGCCGGCGGCGCCGTCGACATCGAGACCACGTCGACGGCGACCAGCCAGCAGTGGCAACTGGTGACCAAGCCCTAACCTGTTTCA
>Ga0307509_10011597_pt1 | contig 10652 bp, 5 predicted proteins | sample 10_EM_MG_FD_202245 | JGI IMG/M metagenome (GOLD analysis project Ga0307509, IMG submission 202245) | Populus trichocarpa ectomycorrhiza microbial communities from riparian zone in the Pacific Northwest, United States - 10_EM | ecosystem: Host-associated > Plants > Roots > Unclassified | place...
TCTGACGCGTCAGTGCCGGCAGTACATCGGTTCGCAGTCGTGCCACCAGATCCCGGGTCCGCGTGTCCTGTGGTGCGGAGTCCGGAAATACGATCACCATGGCCGTACCGGAGTCCCGCGTCGGCAGCGGCGGGCTTGTCGCGGCTACGCCGGGCGTCTGAGCCAGGAGGCGCTGTGCCGCGCCGGCCGCCTGCACATCACCCCGCACCACCACCAGCAGCGGCCCGTTGAAGCCCGGACCGAACCCCTCGGCGAGCAGGTCGTACGCCTGACGACTGGTCCGGTCCGGCGCGCCGTTGCCGGCGTCGGCGAGGCCCAGCCGCATGCCCAACGCGGGCACGCACAAGGCAGCCAGCACGGCCACACCGATCAGCGCGGCAATCCAGGGTCGGCGCTGAACGGACGCCGTCCACCGTGCCCAGCGCTCTCCTTCGGCCGTACGCCGACGCGCGGCACGACGGCGTACGACGCGTTCCACGCGCCGGCCGAGGATCGCCAACAGCGCCGGGAGCAGGGTCAACGAGGCGACCATCGTCACCAGCACGGTCAACGCGACCCCGATGGCGACTCCTCGCAACGAGCCCAGACCGAGGGACACCAGCCCCAGCAGCGCGATGATCACCGTACTGCCGGCGAAGAACACGCTGCGGCCGGCGGTGTCCAACGCGCGGCGCGCGGCCGGCTCCCGCGTCCGGCCGGCGATCAGCTCGCTGCGGAACCGCGAGAACAGCAGCAGCGCATAGTCGATGCCCACACCCAGCCCGACCAGAATCATCAGCGGGGTGGTGTAGTCGGCGACAGTCGCGATGTGCGAGGCGAGGGTGAGCAGCCCGATCGCGATGGCGACCGCGAACACCGCGATGATGATGGGGAGGCTCGCCGCCAGCAACGAACCGAACAGCAGCACCAGAATCACCAGTGCGGCGAGCAGGCCGACGCCCTCGGCCGCGCCGCCGCTGGTCTTCTCCGCGCCGGTGACGGCTTCGCCGCCCACCTCCACCCGCAGGCCGTCGCCGCCGGCCGCCTTCGCGACGTCGATGATCCGCCGGATGTCCGCGGCGGGCACGTCCTGCGCCTGCCCGTCGAGGGTGACCGTGGCGTAGGAGATGGTGCCGTCCCGGGACACGGCCGCCGAATCCGCGTACGGGCTGCGGACGGACACCACATGCGGCAGGACCTGGACGTGGGCGAGCATCACATCGATGCGCCGGCGGACCGGCGACGTCGCAAGCCCGCCCGGATCCTGCGCCACGATCTGCAGCGTCGTCCCGGCCTGCGCGGGAGCGTGCTTCTGGAGAGTGTCGAGTGCCTGCTGGGATTCGGTTCCGGGCAGCGAGAAGTCATTGTGGTAATCGCTGCCGACCGCCATGGCGGTACCGGTGACCGCGACCAGCACGGCGACCCAGACCCCCAGCGCCCACCAGCGGCGGCGGAAGGACCACGTGGCGAGGCGCGCGAACCGGCTTGTCGGGCGATCGACGGCGGTTCGCCGGTCGGCTTCGGGTTGACGGGACTCGGCCATCGCTGGCGACCTCTCAAAGGCGGGCTCACTTGTCACCGCGACGCTATGAGCACGCACCACGTGCCCGAAACACATCGTGGGGCGATCTCCACCTCCCCCCACGGGAGGACAGAGGATGCTCCCGCGAGGTGATGAGGCGGATCGGGCAAGGGCATACGCTGATGGGCGTGACGCGTCGCAGTCTGGCCATCGACGCGGGCGTCGCGGCATTGGTTTTCGGGCTGTCATGGGGCGTGCTGGCCTCCGGCGGCCTCGGTATCCCGGACCCGCGCGCCCATGCTCTCGACGGCCTCGGAACCCTTCTCGCGGCCGCCTGCGCCCTGCCACTGGTCGCGCGGCGCCGCGCCCCCTTGACGGTCTATCTCGCCACCGGTGTCGCGAGCATCGTGCTGGTCGGCCTCAGCTACCCGGTCGACTTCCCGTTCGGCCCTGTGGTCGCCCTTTACGGCCTCGCGGTCGCCTACACCGGCGATCCCCGGCCGATCTTCCGACGCATGGCGCTGCTCGCCGCGATCCTGTTCGTGCCCGTTGCGGCCGCGGTCCACCTGGCGACCAGCCACGCCGTACGGGGAATCCTGTCCGGTATGGCGTTCTGGGCGCTGATGTGCGCCACGGCGTGGATCGCCGGGGACCACACCCGGATACGTCGCGAACGCATCGGCGAACTGGAAGAACACGCCGGCCGCGTCGAGCGGGAGGCCGAACGGGAAAGGCGACTGGCCGCCGCGGAGGAGCGCGCCCGCATCGCCCGCGAACTGCACGACTTCGCCGGCCATGCCATCAACGTCATCCTCGTGCAGGCCGGCGCCGCCCGGCTCCTGCACGAACGCGACCCGGCCCGCTCCCGGCTGGCGATCTCCACCATCGAAGAGGTAGCGCGCAGCACGATCGGCGAGATCGACGGGCTGGTCAGCGCCCTGCGCGAGAATGGCGGGACCGAACCACCCGTGCCCGCCGACCCGGCCGCGCTGGACGAGTTGCTGGCCCATCACCGCGCCGGCGGCCTAGCCCTCGTCACCGACATGCGCGGCACCAACCGCGGTCTGCCGCGCGGCGTCGCGTGGGCGGCGTACCGGATCCTGCAGGAGGCGTTGACCAACGCGGCGCGCCACGGTCCCGGCAGCGCCGAGGTGGCTGTCACGTTCGAGCCGGACGCGGTCGACATCACAGTCACCAACCCGGCCGTGCACGGCGCGGTGCCGGGAGGCGGCAACAGCGGAACCGCGGCCGGCGGTGGCCACGGAATCGTCGGCATGCGCGAACGCGCCACCCTGCTTGGCGGCACCCTCCAGGCCCGGACCGAACACGGTGTCTTCCGCCTGCACGCCTCACTGCCCCACACGACGGCCCGCCCGTGAGTCCGCTGCGGGTCCTGATCGCCGACGACGACGACCTCATGCGGGCCGGGCTGCGCGCCATACTCTCCATCGACGAAACCATCATCGTTGTGGACGATGCCGCGGACGGACGCGAGGCGATCGAACGTGCCGGCCTCCACAAGCCCGACGTAGTTCTGATGGACGTACGCATGCCCGGCCTGGACGGCATCGCCGCCACACGGCAGATCGTCACCGCCACGCCGCAGACGCGAATCCTCATCCTGACCACGTTCGAAGATGACGACTACGTGTTCGGCGCGCTCGGCGCCGGCGCGTCAGGATTCCTGCTCAAACGCACCCGACCCGAACAACTCATTGCCGCGATCCACACGATCGCCGAGGGTGAGGCCCTGCTGTCCCCGTCGGTGACGCGCATGGTCATCGACAGCATGGCACGCCGTCCGCCACCCGATCCACACGCTCTTCGCCGCCTTCACAACCTGACACCACGCGAACGCGACGTCCTCGAACTCGTCGCCCGCGGCCTGTCCAACACCGAGATCGCTGCGACTCTCGTGGTCGAGGAGTCCACCATCAAGACACATATAAAGCGGATCTTCGGCAAGCTGAGCCTGCGCGACCGCGTCCAAGCCGCCATCCTCGCCTACGAAACCGGACTGGTGCGCCCCGGCGAGCGCCCGGCCACCAACCGGTGACGCCAGGCCCATCCTCACGGAACGTCAGGAACCTCACGCCACGCCGCACGGGCCGTTCAACGCTTGGCGGATCTTGGCCCGGACCGGCTTGGCGGCCGGGTGGCCGAGCCCGGTGAGCAGGTCCGCCGACCGCTGCCACGCTCGGTGCGCGGCGGGCCAGGCGCCCAGGGCCGCGTACGCGTCTCCGAGATGTTCGGTGACCTGGGCTTCCAGGTAGTGGCGCAGCTGTTCGCGGAGGAGCCGGGCGGCCCGCCGGTACGCGGTGACGGCCTGCTCGTAGTTCCCCTTGCGGTACCAGGCGTAGGCGAGGCTGTCCCAGGTCATTGCCTCGCCGACCGGATCGGCCAGGTCCCGCTGCAGGTCGATGGCCCGCCGGCAGCAGTCGACCGCCTCGACGTGGCGGCCGAGGTGCGCGAAGTGCCAGCCGAGGGCGTTGAGGGCGACCGCCCGGCCGTGGTCGTGGCCGGCGGCCTCGAACCGGGCAAGCGCCAGCCGGTCCTGCTCCAGCGCGGCGGCCGGCAGCCCCTGCAGCGCGTCGACCCGGGCCCGACGCCGGAAGGCAAACCCCTCGCCGACCGCGTCGCCCAGCCGTTGGAACGCGGCGAGCGACCGGTCCAGCTCCGCCCGGGCATCGTCGAACCGGCCGAGTCCGAGGTACCCGCGGGCGAGTCCCGAGTGCGCGTACGCCAGTGCGGTGTCGTCGGCCAGTCGCCGGGCCGCGTCCAGCGCCAGGTCGGCGACCTCGATCAGGGCGGCCAGTTCACCGCGCTCGTCGAACTGGCTCAGGCAGGCCCAGGCGAGCTGCCAGACCTGCCGGTCGAAACCGGCCGCCGCGCCGGCCCGGACCATCGCCGGCAGTGCCTGCCGCTCGATCGCGAACCAGGCGATCGCGCCGGCCCGGTCGGCGAGCGGCTCCACCTGAGTCCCGGGCGCTGCCGGCGGTAGCTCGAGCTGTCGTTCCAGTGGCCGCAGCAGCCGGCTCGCGGCGTGCGCCGTGCGTACGTAATGGTCGAGGAGCCGGGCCAGCGACGGCCGGTCGCTTGCCGCGGTCGCCAGCTCGATGGCGTACAACCGGACCAGGTCATGGGTTCGGTACCGCTGCGGGGCGGTCTCGTTGATCAGGTTCACGTCGGCCAGTTCGCGGAGTAGCCGGCGGACGTCGGGCGGTGGTGTGCCGGCCGCGCTCGCCGCGGCGGCGACGCTGAACTCCGGGCCGGGCGCCAGGCCGAGCCTGGTGAACAGGCCGGCGGCCGGCGCGGACACGGTACGCACCGAGCTGTCGAGCACCGCGCGCAGGCCAAGACCCAGCTCATCGGCGTCGAGCAGGTCGAGGCGGGTACCGGTCTCGGCGAGATCGGTAGCGAGACCGCCGAGGCCGGCGGCGGGGTCGGTGGCCGCGCGGGCGGCCACGATTCCCAGGGCCAGGGGCAGGCCCGCACAGTGGGCCACGAGCGCGTCCACCGCATCGGTCGCGGCGGACAACTGGTCCTCGCCCAGCCGCGCCCGCAGCAGGTCGCGGGCTGCCGCGTCGGTCAGCGGGCCCAGCGTCACCGGGTGCGCGTCGTGGGCGGTGACCAGGCCGGTGAGGCGCCGCCGGCTGGTGACGAGGACCGCGCAGCCGGGCGAGCCGGGCAGCAGCGGGGCGACCTGGGCGCTGTCGCGGGCGTCGTCGAGCACAATGAGCACCCGCCGGCCGGCGAGCAGGCTGCGGTACATCGCTACCTGGCTGTCCGGATCGGGCGGCAGACCCGCGGCGGGCAGCCCCAGCGCGCCGAGGAAGGACCGGACCGCCGCGGCCGGCTCCAGCGGCGGCTCCACGGGGTCGAACCCGCGCAGGTTCACGTAGAGCTGGCCGTCGGGAAACCGTTCGCTGTGCCGGTGTGCCCAGCGCAGCACGAGCCAGGTCTTGCCGATCCCGCCGGCCCCGCCGACCGCGGCGATTGCCACGGCGGCGCCGCGCGCCGCCTCGAACGCGGCGGTCAGCCGAGCCAGCTCCGCCTCCCGGCCGGTGAAGGTGGCCGGCACCGGCGGCAGCTGCCGCGGCCCGGTGAGCGCCACCGGCAATTCCGCCGGCAGAGCCAGGGCCGGTAGAGCCAGGGCCGGGTCCGAGCACAGGATCTCGTGGTGCAGCCGGCGCAGCGGCTGGCCGGGCTCGGTGCCCAGCTCCGCGGCCAGCAACCGCCGCAGATCCTCGTAGTGGGTCAACGCCTGCGCTTGCCGACCGCACCGATACAGCGCCAGCAGCACCCGGCCGGCCAGCCGCTCGTCCAGCGGCTCCCGGCCGGCGCGCCGCAGCAGGTCGGGCAGCACCTGCTGGTGGCGGCCCAACGCGAGGGCGTGGTCGTCGCGGTCGCCCTCGGCGGCACAGCGGCGCTGCGCCAGCTCGCGGCGCTGCCCGTTCAGCCAGGGAGTGTCCAGCGCGCCGAACGCGTCGCCGGTCCACAGCGCCAGCGCCCTCTCCAGGCAGGCCAGCGCCTGGCCGGGATCCCGGGCGTGGCCGGCCCGGCGGACCAGGTCGTCGAACCGGTGCAGGTCGATGTCCAGCGGTTCCAGTTCGATCGTGTATCCGCCACGGCCCCGGGCCAGCCGGGCGCCGGCCGCGCTCAGCGCCTGGCGGAGCCGCGACAGGCAGCTGTAAAGCGCGTCCCGAGGGTGCCTCGGCTGCCGATCGCCCCAGGCGCGGTCCAGCAGGACCGGCACCGGGACCGGCCGGTTGGCGTCGACCAGCAATGCGGTCAGCACGCAACGCTGGCGATCGTGGCCGAGGTCGAGGGTGCCTTGACCAGGTCCGGCGTGGGCGGTGATCGCACCCAGCAGCCGGAAGCGCGGTTCCGCGATCTCCAGGTCATTCATGATGAGCCACCTCGGGAAAGAGGTTCAGTCTGCGGCAGCGGGTGGCCCGCTTCACGCGGCTTCGCGTCAGGCCCGATGTCACCTTGCCGACGCTTGGCCGGCATTCCGGTGCCGCCGAAGGTTCTTCGCAAGGTTCGCCGAAGGTCGCCTGCCGAGGCTGGGCAAATCCCGCACCACCCGGTGCCGGGTACCGACTCCGCTCCGGAGGGGATCGCCTTGCGCATCACCAGGTTCTTGCACCGGCCACGGATCGCCGCGGCCGCCGTCCTGGCCGTGGCCGTCACGGCCGCCGGCTTGGCCGGCACCGTCACTCCCGCGTCGGCCGCGCTGACCGGGCTCTACGAGCAGCCGCTGGAAAGCGGGTACGACTCGATCCAGTCCAAGACCGTCGTGGTCACCTGCCCGACCGGGACCGCCGTCGGCGGCGGCGCCACGATCTTCAACGGCGGCGGGAAGGTGGCGGTCGAAGCCGTCGTCCCCGACGTGTCCGCCGGCACTCTCACGGTAACGGCGAAGGAGACCGACAGCTATTCCAGCGACTGGTCGGTGACCGCCCGCGCGATGTGCGCGCCGGCGCCGGCCGGTCTGGTCCGGATCCGCCACTGGAGCGCGAAGGACTCCACCGACAAGACGATGGGTACGTCGTGCCCCGGCAACAAGACGCTGCTCAGCGTGGGTTGGGACGTCGGCGACGGATGGGGCGAGGTGCTTGTCAACGAAACCAACCTGATCGCCTCCGTGGGTTCACCGGCCACCGGCGTCATGATGTCCGCGCGTGAGGACGACAACTACCCCGACGACTGGACCCTCCAGACGTACGTGGTCTGCGCCGACCCGATCGCCGGCCAGCAGTGGGTCAGTGGCATCACGACCTCGGACTCCTCCTCGCTCAAGGCCGTGAACGCCACCTGCCCGAACGGGCTGAACGCGACCGGCGGCGCCGCCATGGCGGTGAGTCTCAACGCGGCGACCCAGTCGGAGTTGTCCATCGACTCGGCCTTCTCGCTGAGCGTGTACGGCGGGACGCTGAACGCCTTCCAGTCGATCGCGTACGAGGAGGACGCCATCTCCGATGACTGGTACCTGATTTCGTACGCCCTGTGCACCTGACCCACCGCGGGCCGGGCGGCCGACCGGGCCGCCCGGCCCTACCCTCTGGCCTACCCTCTGGCCGGACAGACGGTGAGCGGCGGCGGGGCCGGAATCTGGGCCGCCGGGGAGCAGTCGAATTGCTTGTCGATCAGCGCCTGCACGTCGGGAGTCGACCTCGCGATACTGAACCAGCCGTTGTGCACGATCAGGTACCTGGCGTTGCTGTCGCCGGTCAGGCAGAGCAGGTTGTCGGCGTAGCTGGGGCGGGTGCGCATCCGCGGGAGAAGGGCCCCCCGCTGCAACCACAGCGGCGAAGGGTATCGGCAGGTCGTCGGGTTACCCATGGCGTGGTTGAGGGGGCCGTACGTGAGGTACAGCACCGGGGTGTCCCGGCCGAGCCGCTTGCTGAGGTCGGCCAGGGGCGCGTCGGCCGATCGAGCGACGCGGATGTTGTAGTCGTAGCTGCTGAACGCGTACGGGGAACCCGGCAGCACCGGCGGCAGCAGTGCGAAGCAGATCGCGACCACGCCGGCGGACCACGGCAGCGACGCCATCGTCCGGCCGGCGAGGAACCAGGCGGCGACGGCCAGGACCACCGCGAGAATCTCGTACGCCCATACCACCGGCCCGGCGTGCGCCAGGCGCCAGGAGGCGGGCAGACGCAGCAGGACCAGGCTGATGCCGGTGACGAGCACGGTGGCGGCGGCCAGCGGCAGCCGGAACCCGGGGCAAAGCGCGAAGGCGGCGCCGCACACCGCCGCGGAGAGCACGGCGGTGGACGCGAAGTGGTAATTGAACCACTCGGCCTGCCCGTACGCGGGAGCCAGCGACAGCCCGAACGCGACCACCGCGACCACCGCGCCCACCCATCGCCGGCGACCCGTTTCGCGGCGGATGAGGGCCGCTGCCGCGGCCGGCGCCAGCACGATGATGGGGGTGAGCACCGACGCGTCGCCGATCGCGAAGCGCAGCTTTCGCAGGTCGGCGACGTGGATGCCCTGCGGTGCGCTGTGCACGAGGTATGCCAGGTCGCTCAGCCAGGTCCACTCCCAGGGCTGGAAATGCTTGACCAGCAGGTACCAGAGCGCGACACAGATCGCCGTGGACAGCGCCGTCCACGCGGCGCGGCGCCGGTCGAGCACGGCGATGACGAGCAGGGCGATCAGCGCGATCGGGAAGGTGGACAGCTTGACCGCCACGACCAGCATCGCGGCCAGGCCGCCCAGCAGCCCGCCGAGCCACGGCCGCCGGGGCGCGCACGCGGCGCCGACCGCCAGCACGGCGGCGAGCGCGGCGACCCAGTCCGGCTCGAGGAAGTGCCAGGGCGGCGCGACGATCAGCGCCAGGCCGGTGGCCCCCGCGATCCCGGCCGCCGCCTGCTGCCCCGCGACCCGCCGGACCCCCAGAAACAGCACCGCGATCACGGCGACGATCAAGACGTACGTCTCGATCCGGATCACCAGGGTGGTCGTGTTCCCCGAGGAGTCCCCGACGAGCAGAACACGGCCCTTGTCGAGCCCCGCCATCAGCAGTTTGTAGGCGAGCGGCCGAGAGACGAAAATGTCCCAGATGCTGACCCCGCCCTTGCCGGCCGTCTCTAGGCAGCCGAGGGCGTACCGCACATCCCCGTTCAGGTCCGCCAGACTGGCCACCACGACCGCGGCCAGCGCCGCAACCGCGGCCGTCGCCGCGCCGGCCACCCGCGCAGTTCCCCCGTGCAACGTGTTCATGCGCCTCTTCCGCTAGTGCCGTCCGGCCCATTGTCGGCCCAAGATCCCGTCGGCGGCACGAATCAGCCCGTCGGTAATCCCGGCCGCCCCATTTCACCGTGGCGGTGCTCCCACTACCACCGGCAACTACCGCGCGTGTCTCCGGGCGATCACGCGGCACAGGCCGCCGATCGCCCCCAGGCGGCTGCCTGGCCGAGGTCGTCGCAGTGGTGGCGATCGTCGCCGTCATGGTCGTCTACGTCAAGTCGGTGGAGCGGCCGCGCGGGCCGTCGACAGCGACACGCCCCTCCATCGTGGATGACTATTCCTATCCGAGCGCCGCCGAGATTACCGGCACCAAGCTGATCGCCGGGGGCCGGCGTGGCGAGCCCGCCCGTTCAGGAGAGACGGTCATTCCCGGCCTCACGGCACCCGAAGCAGCCGTACGGCCAACCCACCCCGACCATCCACCAAGCGCAACCAATACGCACCGTGGGGAGTTCGGAGGGCTCGGCCTCCGGCAGACATGACGAGGGCCCCCCGGTCCGCGCTTTCGAGCTCAGCCGGGAAAGTTGACTTCGGGGTTGCCGGGCTTGCATTCTCAGCCGGCGAGCAAGTCTCGTCGGTTGATGCCGGCCAGACCGCATGCTGTCGCGGTGGCGGCGATCAGTAGCAGCACAGCCGGTCCGGACCAGTCGGCGTTTGCCGCGACGGGATCGGCGACCTGCTGGAAAAGGCCGAGGTCGCGGATCTGCCGCGGAACGTTCAGCAGCGGGCCGAGCAGGGCGAGCGTGCCGGCTGCGACGAGCGGGAGCCAGGCCAGCCCTGCTGCGCGGGGCCAGATGCCAGCCAGCAGCGCCGCAGCGGCGGCCATCACCGCGGTTGCGGGCCATTGCCCGGCGATGAAGGTGAACATCCGTAGAGCGACGCTGTCGCCGCCGATCGTCGCCGCCGCGATCGTCGCACCCGCGGCGGCGGTGGTGATCAGGATGGCGGCACTGCCGGTCACGGCGGCGGTGACCTGAGCCAGCAGGGGCGCCCAGCGGCGTACGCCACCGGCCACGACAAGACCGGTGCGGCCGGCCATCTCGTCCTCCCGGTGGCGAAGCACCTGCAGGATCACATACGCGGACACCACCATGCCGAGGAGCGTCGCGGTGTAGGCGCAGTACCCCACCACCGCGTCCGAGGTGCCCAGCTGTGCCCCGAGGAAGCCACCGACGTCGCCGTCGCGGCTCTGCTGGACCACTCCGGAGCCCATCGCGGCGAAGAGGGCGCCGAGGCCGGCCACCCCCGCCGTCCAGATCAGTGTGGATCGCTGGGCGAGCCGCAGCCGCAGCCCCATGACGGAGCGCACCGGCAGCCGTGCGTCCCGGATCTCGGACCGGGCGATCAGCCCGGCGCCGTACTCCCGTCGCCCGTACCACACTCCGGCCAGCCA
>Ga0307509_10011598_pt1 | contig 10652 bp, 7 predicted proteins | sample 10_EM_MG_FD_202245 | JGI IMG/M metagenome (GOLD analysis project Ga0307509, IMG submission 202245) | Populus trichocarpa ectomycorrhiza microbial communities from riparian zone in the Pacific Northwest, United States - 10_EM | ecosystem: Host-associated > Plants > Roots > Unclassified | place...
AATCTCGTGGTGTTGAGATTTCAATCGCCGGGTGTGTAGAGGAGACGGAGGATGGCTGTCTTTGTATCTTAAACAAATGCATATGATTTAAAAAAAAAAAAAAGAAAAAAAAAAAGTTTGTCATCTTGCGACCACATATGTTGCAGACTTGCCAAGGTTTTCGGTTGCAGACAACATTTCGTGAGGCTCTTATGAAGGCAGCTGATAGTGATCAAACCTATTTAGCAACGCTAAAGGCACTCCTCAAAGGCAATAGTAAGGTCGATACAAATTTTGATATCGAAAAGGACTTGCTCCTGTATAAAAACAGGTGGTACATTCCAAAGGATGAAGGTCTAAGGCGAATGATCATGGAAGCAGAACATGATTCAAAGATTGCTGTACACTTCGGAACATACTAGACCACTGATAGGGTTGGGGCTAACTTCTATTGGCCAAAGAGGGATGAAAACATTACCGAGTACGTTCGCTCTTGTGACGTATGTCAATGTATTCCAGTCATCCGGCATAAGAAGTATGGACTCCTAGAACCCTTAGAAGTTTCTATGAGACCATGGACGGCAATATCCATAGACTTGATTGTTGGGTTACCAAACTCTGATGGGTATACCAAGATATGTGTCATCATAGACAGGTTCTCCAAGATGGCACACTTCATACCACTAAGGACTGAAGAACATAAAAAGGGACTGGCCTTGACGTTCGTGAAAGAAATCTGCCACCTACATGGGCTCCCTGAATCAATATTCTCTAACCGAGATACCCGATTCACGTCTAAGTTTTGGACAAGCCTGATGCCGCTATTGCAAGTAAAGCTAAACCTCTCTTCCACATTGTACCCAGAAAGCGATGGGCAAACTGAAAGGGTTAATCAGATACTAGAACAATATTTAAGAAGTTATTGTACATATCCGCAAGATGATTGGCTATCGCTGTTGCCTTTCGCGGAACATGCGTATAATACTTCAATGTCAGAATCCACAAAGGCAAGTCCTTTTGAAATAAATTAAGGATTCTCCGCACAGACTCAATGGTCGGGGATAGTGTCAGATAACAAGGGAATACACCCACACAGCGAGCTTGTTGTGAAGGATTAGGAAGGCAGGTGGCAAGAGATCCAAGAAAATATAAGGTACGCACAGGAAAGACAAGGGAAATGGAATGATCAAAAGTGACAGCCAGCTCCGGAATATGTCACATTAGAAGAAGTCGTGCAGGGCAGAGCTAAGAAAGCGGATAGATTTATGCTAAACCGCAAGAACCTCCGTACAAAAAGGCCTATGGAAAAACTAGACCATAAGATCTTTGGACCCTTTGTTGTAAAACGCAAGGTTGGGTCTAGGGCCTATGAGATTGAGCTGCCAGAAAGATGGGACATCCATCCTGTATTCCATGTTAGTCTGTTGGAACCCTATCGTGAGGATCCTGTGGGCAGGCGGCAAAAGATAATACCAACACCTGACATAGTAGAAAATGAGCCTAGCTATGTTGTGGCGGAAGTGATTGATAGCCGATGGTATGGGAATCCTAAGTCAAAATTTCCACACCGCTTTGTGGAATATATGGTTGCTTGGGAAGGGTACGGTCCAGAACAGAATTCTGGGGAACCTTTCCAGATGTTAGAAGATACTGCAATGCAGGCATTGCAACAATTCCATCAGAGGTATCTGTCTAAACCTAAAGACCATAGAGTTATAGACAATCCAAATCATAGAACCAAGAGGCGACCTTGGCGGTCTGAGGACAGACCAAGAGAAGAGGGGAGTAGTGTAACGACCCTACGATAGGTAGCTATAATCACTATCACCTTAGCCCAAATGGTATACCAAGTGGTAACCAGAGGGGGTATGATCTCGTATGCTTAGTATATACATAGCTGGAAAACCTAGGATAAGGCCTATGGAATAGTTGAGTAGCCTTGAGGTACTCCACTAGGCAGGGTAACATTTCCGAGGAATGTTGGCATAAGGTCAAGAGAATTATGGGAATGTTACACGGACCTCCAAGCTGACTTTTGTGGTCTACTGGAGGGCTTCCTGGGCGGTTAACAGCACAAGAGGGCAAAATTCCAATACCTTGGGAATTTGACCTTTATGCCCATTGACCCCAGTTACCCTACTGAGGAGTCCAAGTTACCCTACCTTCACCGGCAAAGTCATCCTAGAATTTAGAGGTCGATTGCCTCACATTCTATGGGCTCTTTGATGTTCTTAGGCACACACGCTTTTGCGTGGGGAGGCCCCACCCGTGTATAAGGGTAGCCCAAACATACTATTGAACCTGGGTGGGTTTTACTAACACCAGCCTCTGGCCCCAGCGTTCGGACAGCACATCATAGCCAGACGGCTGCGTAGTTGCTCGTTTTCTAGTTAAAAGAGGTACTTGGAGCAGCTGCAGTACCACCGTATATGTTGTCGCCGTCCGTCTGACTGAATGTCGTTCGCAGGATATATCAGGGGAGTATGGGTAACTGCCAAAATGGGGGTCGCCCATAAATGGTCTCCCCGGCACCTAGGAGTCTATCATAGCCTACGGGTAGTAGGGTAGTCTTCCTAGTGGTACTTGGGTAGTCCACGGAGGCCAGGGTGCTTTCGGGACAAATACCTGTGTCACCAGCCGGGACCTTCTCCCCTTGATTTGTAGCATTACTATGGGTTATTATTGGACTCTAGAGGTATGAGTCTTATAACAGTAGAGTATGTCCTGAGAGGCTGGCTATGGGTAGCGTCCACTTAGCCAACCATCGGCTACATCTCACTGGGGGTTCTTGCATGTCAATTTATCACCTTGAATAATCACGTAGATTAAATGATGGACTGAATAGCTTGTATAGACGAAACTACCACTGAGCTAGTGTGTCCACCACCTAGGGATTGATTCCGGTTGTTGTCATAACAGTTAGCCACTAGTATGACTTCAATAGGAACAGTTTTTCCACCTGCGGTTGTATTGGAGATGTATTGCAGCAACTCATATCCTATTGACAGAGTTAAGTGTAGCCAAGTTGGTCCGTGTAACGGGGGCACCCTATAGAGAGGTGAACTCTAAGTTTGCGACCGCACCAAAACTCAAAGTAGAAGATAAAGATAGAGTAAATAATTCACGAAGAATCAAAACGGTTAAACTTAATATCATTAAGCTGAAAGCTTCACTCAATAAGTTCTCTCGAGGAAAAGTTGGTTATCGAAGTAGAATATCAAACGCTTAAACTTAAGAAGATATCAGATTTAAGCCTTTTGACATTCACCACTACTCCGACCTTGTGCGAGCACCCTGTCCTGCTCAGGGTTTGTCCGAGGTCTACCCTCTATCAGGAATTGTCCTGCTGGAAGTGTCAGACCAACTCTGGTACACTTAACTCCGTCAATAGGATATGAGTTTCTGCAATGCATCTCCAATACAACCGCAGGTGGAAAAACGCTTCCTATCGAAGTCATACTAGTGGCTAACTGTTATGACAACAACCGGAATCAATCCCTAGGTGGTGGACTCACTAGCTCAGTGGTAGTTTCGTCTATACAAGCTATTCAGTCCATCATTTAATCTACGTGACTATTCAAGCTGATAAATTGACATGCAAGCACCCCCGGTGAGATGTAGCAGATGGTTGGCTAAGTGGGCGCTACCCATAGCCAGCCTCTCGGGACATACTCTACCGTGATAAGACTCATACCCCTAGTGTCCAATAACAACCCATAGTAATGCTACAAATCAAGGGGAGAAGGCCCGGGCTGGTTACTGAGGTATTTGTCTCGAAAGCACCCTGGCCTTCAGAGACTACCTGAGTACCACTAGGAAGACTACCCTACTACCCGTAGGCAAGAATAGACTCCTAGGTGCCCGAGAGACCATATATGGGCGACCTCCATTTTGGCTGTTACCCATACTCCCCTTATATATCCTGCGAACGACATTGAGTCGGACGGACGGCGACGACTTATACGGTGTTACGGCAGCTCCTCCAATGACCTCCTTTTACTAGCCAACGAGCAACTACGCAGCCGTCTGCCTATGACGCGCCGTTCCAACGCTGGGGCCAGAGGGGGGTGTTAGCTAAACCCGCCCAAGTTCTAGGATCACTTTGCCGGTGAAGGTAGGGTAACTTGGGTTCCTCAGTAGGGTAACTGGGACCCATGGGCATAATGACCCAATTCCCAAGGTAGGGTAACTCTGCCCTCTTATGCCTTTAACCGCTCAGGAAGTCCTCCAGTCGACCACAGAAGTCGTCTCGGGGGTCCGTGTAACATTCCCATAAATCGCTTGACTTTATGCGAATGTTTTCCCGAAAGGTTACCCTGCCTAGTAGAGTACCTTAAGGCTACTCAACTATTCCCTAGGCCTTATCCTAGGATTACCAGCCATGTGTATAATATATACAGGACCATACCACCTCTGGATACCACTTGGTATATCATTTGGGCTAAGGTGATAGTGATTGTAGCTACCTATCGTAGGGTTGTTACAGTAGACGAGATCGTTCGTGCATATCTAGTTGTGTGGAGGCTCTTTGATCGATAGGAGGTTTTTGTGGTGAACATATACTCCTCTCCTGGTTGTTATCTATGATTGTGTTCTTATCAATGAAGTCAACTTTCCCGCTCCTGACTGTGCGCTACTTTTAGCCCCGAACTCTTAGCCTTTCATCTTTAGTTTCATGGTTGTCGCCGACGATCCAAGTTTATTATTGACTCAAGCAGGTTTATTTTCTGATTCCGCTGGGTAAGATCTTGTGAAACGAAAGTGAATCATCAAAGGATATTTCCACCGTAGAGACCAAGACAGGTGCCCTCAGGATCACCCGACGGATATAGTGAAGAAGCAGGCAACAACAATTCATTTGCTTCCCTTATTAGACTATTGCTCATTGCTCAGGAAATGGGAAACCCATATATTCCAAACCCACGAACTCCCTTTGATTTCTAACTAAGTGTCGGAATTGGTGATGTCAAAAATCTCCTTAATGTACTGTAGTATGACAGTTACTAACTTTACATTTTACTGTCATGCAAGTCCAAAAACGAAGCAAACACTTCAATTGTATATTCCTCTCACTGTTTGATGTCCGGTTACATGCTCCCAATTGGCATCACTGCAGCACGGCTCTCTGCTCTTAAAGCACAATGGATTCCTTGAACACCAATACTATTGTTCAACATTCCTCCGGGCCCTCGAGCTGACTGCCTGCGTTAGGACGTGTATGAGGTTTTCCCGGTACTGAGGGAGGATAGTCGTGAGCAAGATGGAGAGGGACTCAAGCACATTGAGCATCTGTCCATAGCGGCTCGGCAGAAATCTTTGTGAAACATATCCGGTATTTGTCATTCACCCTCTCTGAAGGGAGATGATTGGATACCGTAGTAATTGTGCCACCACCAGCCACATCGCCCCGCTTTTTTTAGCTTTGGTTACCGAACGTTATTAACCCCCCTGGCACACCCACAAATCACTACACCATTTCTACATCCTACCAACATTTTAGATAGAATATCATGGCCCAAGCGTCACATTCAGCCAGCATCGGCCACGGCAACTTCAACTCCGGCAACATAACAGGTAGTTTCAACACCACTTTCCATATATCAGACGAGGATGCACAAATCCTGCGTTGGCTCTCTCCACTAGAGCCAAATCAGAGACACCAAGGCGTGCGCACCGACCGGTCTAGCGGTATCGGGGATTGGTTTTTGGAAACAGAAGAGTGGAAGGAGTGGAGGGATGGTGAAGTTGAAGCCGATAAGGGGGTCTTGTTTTGCTCCGGGAATCCGGGAGTGGGTAAGACATATCTGAGGCAAGTGTCCGGGGTTTTTGAAAGAATGGAATACCACTGACGACCAAGAATGCTAGTTCGTTGGTGATCGACAGCCTCTGCGATCGAGCAGCTGAGGAAGACATTGCGGTTGCAGGCTTGTACTGCGACTTCCTTGCCCAACAAGAGCAGACAGTGACCAACATCATGGGAGCTATTCTAAAACAGCTAGTTGGCAGAGGGGATGTCCAGGAAGATCTACGAAAGGCTTTTCAAAAAGCGAAAAGGGAGTTTGGCGGTAGAGGGCCGCAACTTGCGGATTTGATGCGAATGTTAAGAACTACTATTGCTTCAATGCCCCGGGTTTTCATCTGTATAGATGCCTTGGACGAATGCTTGTCGAAGTACCTACCAGAGCTTCTCGGGTCTCTGAGAGATATTGTTCGGGAGTCTCCGACCGCGAAAATATTTTTCACTGGGAGGCCCCATGTGAGGGAAGATCTGCAAAGATACTTCACCAAGGCGATTGTGATCCCCATCAGCCCTAATACGGATGATATCCGGGATTATGTGAAAATGAGGTTAGACAGGGATCCCGAGCCAGAGGCGATGAGCAATGATTTACGGGAGGATATTGTGAGGATGATCCTGGAAAAGATATCCGATATGTGCGTAGGAACATTTCGCACCTACCTCTATCAATGGTGTAGACTTACCAATGATCGTGTATAGATTCCTCCTTGTTTCGCTCAACATCGACGCCATTCTAGGAGAGGTGACAATTCGTCAGAGAAGAAAGAAACTTGAGGAGATGATGCAAGGCGGTGGATTGAGCGATGCTTACACGGCAACTCTAACACGACTGAAAGCCCAGAAGGGATATAAATCGGTGCTTGGGATGAAAGTCCTGATGTGGGTGTTGCATTCGGAGCGGCCATTACGAGCCCCAGAGCTCTGCCATGCTCTGGGAGTGGAGATAGGATCTGATGATCTGGACCCGGAAAACATTCCTGCATTACGGACGCTCCTATCATCTTGTCTGGGTCTTGTCAAAGTCGAGGCGTCTTCATCCACAGTCCGACTAGTGCACTTCACACTTCAGGAGTATCTCTCTAGTGATGCCACCCTATTCCATAGTCCTCACTCAGCAATCGCCGAGGTTTGCTTGACATACCTCAATTTTGCATGTATCAAGGATCTTTCGCCAACTCTTGACTCCCCCCCAGCAACAACTCCCCTTCTAGAATACGCTTCTGTTTACTGGGGCAAGCATACCAGGAGGATGACTGAAAATATTAAAATACTTGCACTGAAGCTTCTAGATAGATTTGATGAGCATATATCTGCTCAACTAATATTATTGCACAATAATAAAGATCGCGGTGGGGGCCCATACTTTTACGGACGGGGAGAACCCACGGGATTTTCGGGACTCCACGGAGGAGCATTTCTCGGGATTGTAGAGATACTTTCTACGGTATTGGAGATGAAAAAATGGGACGTTAATGCATCCGATTGCATGGGGATGACGGCACTCACATGGGCATCGGGAAGAGGGCACGAGGAGGTCGTAAAGGTGCTTTTAGACCAAGAAGACACCAATCCCGACAAGGTAGACACCGAATATGGTCGGACACCACTCTCGTGGGCGGCTGAGAAAGGTCATGAGGGAATTGTAAAGATGCTTTTGGAACGAGAGAACGTCAATCCCAACCAGACAGACACCGAATATGGCCGGACACCACTCTCGTGGGCGGCTAAGAACGGGCATGAGGGAATTGTAAAGATTCTTTTGGAACGAGAGAAGATCAATCCCGACCAGGCAGACACAGAATATGGCCAGACACCACTCTCGTGGGCAGCTGAGAAAGGGCATGAGGGAATAGTAAAGATGCTTTTGGAACAAGAGAACGTCAATCCCGACCAGACAGACACCGAATATGGCCGGACGCCACTCTCGTGGGCGGCTGAGAACGGGCATGAGGGAATAGTAAAGATGCTTTTGGAACGAGAGGACGTCAATTCAGACCAGGCACACACCGAATATGGCCGGACACCACTCTCGTGGGCGGCTGAGAAAGGGCATGAGGGAATTGTAAAGATGCTTTTGGAACGAGAGAACGTCAATCCCGACCAGGCCGACATCGAATATGGCCGGACACCACTCTCGTGGGCGGTTGAGAACGGGCATGAGGGAATAGTAAAGATGCTTTTGGAACGAGAGGACGTCAATCCCGACCGGGCAGGCACCCAGAATAGCCGGGCACCACTCACGTGGGCGGTTGAGAACGGGCATGAGGGAATAGTAAAGATGCTTTTGGAACGAGAGGACGTCAATCCCGACCGGGCAGGCACCCAGAATAGCCGGGCACCACTCACGTTGGCGGCGAGGCGGGGACATGAGGGAGTTGCAAAAAAGCCTATGAAACGGACAAATGTCTGCGCACCTATGTCGGATAGCATGAACCAATCCCCTCAGCGGTTGGCACTCTCCGAAGGACTCGATGGAGTTGCGTGGATCCCACCGGTGCAATCTCAATTGGGCCGCAGGAGATCGTGATGGCCCGACATCCCTCCCGCCCTCCTCCGCGCCTCGGGATGAGTGTGTGCTAGAGACGCAATTCATATCTCACGATCCAAATGCCAACCGGACAGATTTTGATGGTCAATCTGCCCCCCTGCCGGTTGCCCACAACGAACAGCCGAGGTTACCTGACCTCGGGGATTCCGTTCCTCATTCCGAGGATGGCGGCCTCTCGGCCCCATCACCCAGACGGTCTCAACCCCTCTCCATCTGGCTCCGAAGGCTCTTCCGCCGCCCAAAGAAAAAATTAGACCGATCCTAGCAACCTTTAACTAATCTTTTATTTGCGGTCCAGGAGAGTTACCCCACGGTCTCTTATTCGTCCCTTCGCTTTGGTTTTCCAGATCCGTCCTTTCTTGTTGTTAGATCTATCTTTGTTTCATAGGTGCTTGCCATTGGGGGAGGCCGGTGCAGCTAAGGCCGCCGTCGATTTAGATGTACACAGCTTTGATCAGTCTGTATTTTCTAGTTTCTTATAGCTGTGTCCTTTTTATCTGCTTCCTGATTTTTTTCTCTTCCCCATTTCCTTCTCTCGGAGTTCTTGTTAGACTTGATACTATTCTCGCGTTTCCTATCCTCCATTCCCGTTATTCGTAATCTCAATATTTGCATTGCGTTTTGTGCACACTATTATATAGTACAGTACTGCCCTTTGTAAGCAAGTTGGTAGGAATAGATGGTACTCTACGAGAACCCGCCCTAGGTTTGCAAGCAACCAGTATATTTCTCCCGCGTAACTCTTCTCACAGTTTTCCAGCAGCCCCCAGCGGCTCTCTTTTTAGAATATTATACCCTGATACTGGCACTGCTATATGCCATCTGGAGGAGGTCCCAAATTATTGACTACTGGGACAACCATCATCCTAATATACAGGATATCCTTTCAACACCGGTGAATGGTCTGGTGGTACCAACATGATGGGCGGTTTTGCGGCGCGTGCTAGTTAGTCTAGATTCTACAAATGTATGAGGTGGCGAGTTGGCTTGCCCTAGTGGAGGTATATGTGGCTTACGATAACACGTGTCGGTATGAGTTCTTCACCCAAGAATAGTTCTAGATTTTCTGTGGTTTCTTTAGCCATTGGTGTCATCCCGCAGTGGGGGGCTGTGCATAGATACCAAGAAGTAACCTCCCCGCTGTACCCGTCGGGAGACCAGGCGTTCAATTCCCGCTAACCATGAACAATCCACTATGTAGGGCAGGGGAAGTAATATAATCCTGACCTATTGCGACTGGGAGATCAGGAACCTAGTCCCTATTAACAGGGCTGTGGTGCTTTTCAACCTCGCTACGAGGTGGGACAATCGGACTAGACCTTTAAGTTGGCGATAGGCAGGGCAGCTGAATGGAGAAACAGATTTCTCCTGCCCCTTTGATTTTGGAAGAGCAGCTGTGTGCCCCGAAAGCTATGGATGTTTTAAACATTTTCACTCTGGCAAGCCACCCTCTCTCTATCTACCGCCTTGTAAAGATTATTATTATTTTCTAGAAAAGGGTGGTATAGATAATGCCTAGTGAGATACAAAAATTGGTTGACCCTAGACATGTATACTAACGTATTTGACCTAGTAATGGGACACTGACTAGTAATGGGACACTTTTTACATTCAGTGTCCCATGAATAAATATATCAATATCTCAATCAATACAAGATGGAATAGCCTGTAAATCTATTGCTAGATAGCTAACATGAATGTGAACATTCAGTAGAAATTACCTTCTGCCAACCACAAAAGAGAAAAAGCTATTATATAAAGAGTTAGGAAAATATCGTTTTATTATATGGTAAACAATTGATTTTATGGAAAATTTATAAAAAATGGTAAAATTACTCTGTTTGTTAGAGAAGGGAGATTGATATCTTTGATTGATCCGACATGTTACAGAATATAGATTTTGCCTCTAGGAAGGCCAAGTCGTCAATTTCAATATGGGTAGTTTGACAAAAAGAAACGCCTTTATTTCAAAAAGTTAAAAAATCTTAATATCTCATTTAATACCAGATCAAATAGTCCCTAATTTTATTAATACATAGCTAACATTATTGTTAATAAGCTTGATAAGTTATTCTTCTAATCTGGCAATAATATATAATAGATATACAAATAAGAATATAGTATATTGTAACTTGCATGATAAGAGTTTTGGAATATTATAAAATAGTCAAGGAAAATGGTAAAATTATTCTATTTAGTCAATTGTGTAGAAAGAGATCTCTAAACTGTATCTAATGTTATACAATCTCAATTATGAATCTAGAAAGTCTACACTGTTAATTTTAAAAATCAGTAATGATAATTGAGGGACAAAAGTAGTATAAG
>Ga0307509_10011600_pt1 | contig 10651 bp, 5 predicted proteins | sample 10_EM_MG_FD_202245 | JGI IMG/M metagenome (GOLD analysis project Ga0307509, IMG submission 202245) | Populus trichocarpa ectomycorrhiza microbial communities from riparian zone in the Pacific Northwest, United States - 10_EM | ecosystem: Host-associated > Plants > Roots > Unclassified | place...
CTATTCAAGTTTCAAGGTTAAAGGACTTTTACTTGAGGGGATGTGTTAAAGAATAATATAAATCATATCTTAAAACATTTTATAATAGCATAAGTTTTTGGGTTAAATTGGTTATTTGATAATATATAATTAAAACTTTATTTTATCTCAATTATAGTTAATTAATCTACATTATAGTTTTGAACAGAGTCTTATTATAAAATTTCTAATGAAATCTTGGATTTGAGAAAACTATAATTTTTAATTTTGATTTTTAATTTATTTTTTCAAACGAGACACAAAACTATCTCATACTAAATAGTCACTGGTAAAGAAGACCAACTTCTGGTTCATGGTGAAGCATCTTTTACAATGCATTTTTCTCTTCTGATTAACTCCCCAAGGTTGTTGAATATCTCAACATAACGAGATTTGTTGGAACCTTGTAAAAATCTTTAAAAGACAACAACACTATTGTTTCACTATTACAATAATTAAATGATGCCGAGATTTAATTTAATTTGAAAGAATATTATCAGTTATGAGATTTAGACTATATATTGACTGTTTGATAATGAAGGAAGTGGTACTATATTAAAAAAAATACTTGAAATTAAAAATTTTGAATTGTTAAATGTTTGAGAATAATATAAATCATATCCTGAGACTTTATCTAACAGTGTAAGTTTTTGGATTGAGATGGTTCTTTGACATGGTATCAGAGTCTTGATGACCAAGTAATCACGGGTTCGAATCTCATCATCCTTATTTATTTGATAAAAATTAAGCACAAAGTAATGTGGATCTATATAAATTTCAAGCCCAATAGCTTTTATTTGAGGGGGGTGTTAGAGAATAATATAAATCATATCTTGAGACCTTTCCTAATAGTTTAGGCTTTTTTTTTTTATTAAATGAGATATAAGAATATGATTTATTAATTTCTTTTACAGTATAAAGTAAAAATTATTTTTTCCATTCAGTTCATGTCTCTCATGGGCATTGGAATCACGTAGAATCTGAAATAATGATATGAATAAAAACAAAGTAAGTTTCAAAATGAGCAAAACAAAAGTGGGTTTTGAAAGGGCAAAAAATTGTCAATAATTTTGGTTTACAGGTAGAGCACTGGATTGGCTATATTTGGAGACAACTTATAGGCCCAAAACCTCACCTGGATCCTCCCCAAGATTAAAATCTAGGTACTTTGAATATAGAGTGATCCTTCAGCTTCCTTTAATTTTTATGTTTGCTTTTTTACCATGGAAATTTAGCTGAAAAAAGATTTTCCAATATCATTTTGGAGGACACAGGAAATAAAATCTATTTATGCGCTCCTTTTTAAACTAAAATCTATTGCCGAATATATAAGATTCGATAGTAAATATATTTTTAAATTAATTTGTATGTTAATCAAGATTAAGTTCATTTCTATATGATTTATGATGATAAAGGACATGTTATATATGAATAAATTAAGTATTTTATGAATAAATTAAGGACATGCTATATATGAATAAATTAAGTATTTTATGAATAAATTAAGGACATGCTATATATAAATAAATTAAGTAAAACAAAAATGAATAAATTAAGTATTTTACAAGTTTTTCCATAATTAGAAAGAAATTTTATTTGTAATTAAGGGTTTTAATTTACAACAATCATGTTATTCTTCATTCCAGTCAGCATCACAAAACCTTTGAAATTAACAATAGAAAAACCAATTACAAAGAAACAAAACAAACACAAAAACAACACGTTTTTCTTAAAAAGTACCCTTGATTTTAGAAAAATAAGGAAATAAGAAGAATCTTGATTGTGGATCAAGCTAAACAGAAGGAGACATCCATGTGTTACAGACAATAGAGTCAAAAACCTAAAATTTATCTTTTTCCAGATATACTGTTAATTTGTAAGATGTAGAATCCAAGCTTCTGTACTGTAAATAAATGCACACTCCTTTGCTTGAAACATACACAAACATGGAAAACACAATGCCTTTTGTGTCTCTTTCCCTCGTTTTCACCATCATCTCTTTTCCACTGCCTTCAAGCACTGCCATTTCTTCAACTCATTTGCATCAATGGAAAGTGCAATGATGACCCTCATGTTGGGACTCACACTTGCACTGGAGAAAGACCTTCACCTCCTTCAAACATCGACTGCAAACCCTCCGGAACCCTTAGATGCGAAGGGAAATCTTTTCCCCGGTTCACATGTTCCCCTCCAGTCACATCTTTTACTAAAGCTAGCCTAACACTCAATGACTTTAGCGAAGGAGAGGAAGTTGGAGCCCCATCGGAGTGTGACGAGAACTTTCATGAGAAGACGGAGCGCGTGGTGGCGCTGTCCACCGGCTGGTATGCTGGAGGATCAAGATGTGGAAAGATGATAAAGATTACAGCACGAAATGGAAGGAGCGTGCTAGCTAAGGTGGTGGATGAGTGTGACTCGAAGAATGGGTGCGACAGCGAACATGCTGGCTTGCCACCTTGTAGGAACAATATTGTCGATGGGTCTGATGCGGTTTGGGAAGCTTTGCAACTGAACAAAGATTTGGGTGTTGTGGATGTCACTTGGTCGTTGGCTTAGGTACGCTAGCCTGGGCTGATTAATTGAATGAAGAACTTAGGTATCGTTTCGTCATGAAGTGATCAACTAGTAATTCATTTCCTAATTTCGTTGATTTCTTTTTTTCTTTTTTCCCTCCCCAGGTCATTATGCCCAAATTGTTGTACGAGATTTTGTTTTTTGTTTTTTTAATTAAGCTAGTATTCCATATTATTGATGAATCTCATAGAACTTGTGCAGCTTAAAGTAACCAGACTAGGAGTCAAAAGAAATAAGGAGACAGAAAATCACGAAAAAAAATCAAACACAAACCCTGACTGTACTGTTATTTTTTAATTGAATTATTCTTCTAATAACTTTCTCAAAATAATAATAATAATAATCACAAGAGTTTAAATAGATCTCTCACCAACCTCAACTAGAAAGGAAATGAAAATATGAAGAAGATAATAAAAATAAAAAAAAGGCCAAAACTCAAAACGAAATAGGAAAGTATTAAAACTATAAAAAAAGTAATTTCTAGGTCTAATATGAGGGCATTCTCAATCTTAGTATAAATTGATAAAAAGACATGTAAAACCTCTTGTATAATCTAAAATTATTATTGTTTTTATCGTATATCATTTGATGATCCCAAACCTCTCTTGGGTTTAAACATGAAAACATATGTTGTGTCTTTCATGTGTTCTAGTTGTAATAAATCCTATTTAGAATTTTCAAAACCTCATGCTTCAAGAACCATCTCAATTAAAAAAAAATTATGTTATTTAATAAAATTTAATATTACTTTTTAATACAATTTCAATTAAAAATTATTTAGATTTGAAACAAGAATAAATTTATCATTACTTTATATTTAATTCTTAACTTTTAAAAACATTATTTGACCAGGTCTAGAAATAAATTATATACGCCCTAAACTTGATCCCAGCACAAACCCCATGCATGATCCATTGCTTATTTCTTGACTTTTTTTTTTACTCTCAAATTTACTTTTAAAAATGTTAAAGAATCAATTTAACTTAAAAGCTTAAGCAGGTTATGTTACAAGAAATGATTTATTTTATTCTCTAACACACACTCTCAAATGAAAGTTTTTTGGGCTTGAAACTTGCATAATTCACACTACCTTGTGCTTAATTTTTATCAAATAAATTGGGATAGTGAGATTCGAACTCGTGACATCACTAAGGCTCTGATATCATATCAAATAACTAATTCAACTCAAAAACTTAAATTATTATGTGAGGTCCCAAAATATAATTTATATTATTCTCTAAAAAAAAACTTTTGAAAACTATTTTTTTAATTTTCAAAAGTTCTCAAAATTTGTTGCCAAATTTATTTCAACAAAAACAAAAAATATAAGCAAACAAGTCGTCATATCTTGATAGAAACAAAAATAGAGAAAAAAAAACAAAATACCAAACAACTTGTATAGTAATTATAAATTTGTATTGTAATACGAGCAAGGAAGCTTAATTTGTGTGGTATTTAATTATTTTTGATATCACATTCCAACGCTCATTTCATACCTAGTACTAATTAAGTAACAAATTAGGCATTAATCTTGTTACTATGTAATGTTGGTATTGCAAACCTCTAATTCTCTCTCTTTTTTTATTTTCATAATCCCCTCTATTATTATTAATATTATGCACCTTTCTATTTTTAAATTTGGAAAGCAAACATGGTTTAGGTTATTGTTTATCTATGTCACCATCTAACAAACAGAGTGTTTTAGTTAAAATCATGGTACAAAGAGATTGCGGTATGTAGCGCATAAAAAACTTCTGGAGATGGAAGAAATGTACTAAAAAGTGCTGAAAAAAGTCTTTATTGAAGAAGATACTAAAACACAAGAAGGGGACTCGCAAAACGATTCAATCATTGAAAGATTTTATCGATGAAGTCTCTTTTTATTTTTTTGTCCCAATTTACATGATGGGACTTCTTTGTAGCATTGGAGTATCAAGGAGTTAATTATTCTTTTTCACAACTAAGCACATAATGGCAAAAATACATGTGAAATTAAATGTTAGATGCCAATTATTTCCTTTTTCTTATTTTTATAATTTTAGAATGTCTTGATATTATTTAAGAGTTCTGTTCAAATTCAGATATCGAGAATTGATGAAGTTGTAAAAAATTATAATAAATTTGGGCTTTTCACAACTATGTCTTAGACTGTGGTATCTAGGCTTGGTCATTTCCAGCTCTCTTATAAAAAAAGTCGCATATTAAAATAGAAAACTCTATGATACTTAAGATAGTAAATTGTAGGAGAGAAAAAATATATAACCAAGAAAGAAAAAGCTTACAAGAGTTTACGTTTGAATATTATTTATGTTTGTATTTTGTTACCTGGTGACCTGAGGTGTTTATCTACCCCAATCACATAAAATTACCACATGAAATGTGAAGTTACAGACATCGTGTGGAGTAATTATGAAAAACAATTATTTACACCACATAGGTAAAGTTATGTACGTGTCATACTAAAAGGTTAGGTGTCATGACCATTGGTGAAAAAGGTTGGTGCTTGTAAGTGATTAGCAAGAACAATTGGCATTGTACTAACAAGGCATGCATTGTACTTATATAGCTATTAGTAAGAAAGTCAGGTGCCCATACTAACCTCTAAAAGGTTAAAACACTACATTATTGTGTGTGCCGACGTGGGCTACCAATACATTTACATAGGTTTGGGATTCGATCCATGGTAATTTGTTCTTGGGATAAAGCCTGATACTTAGTGGATAAGGTGGTCTGCTTGGGCGAAGGCCAATTAATGAATAGGGGTTGTCCAAATAGACAATCAAGTTGTCCATTTCATATAGAGAAATGGAGATTTTATTTTAGAGATGTGAAGATGAGTAATACCATGAAGAAAAACGCATGAAGATTACTTTCATGACCAGTTTTATAAGGGGTCTGTATGAGATGAGTTTGCTTTCCTTGAATCAATGCATTGATGTGATAAGTGTGAATAGAAAAATGTCGTGATCAAATTTTAATTCCTAGTCTTTGGCCTTTCTAAGAAAGAAAAAACAAGTTTCAAACCATTGGTTTTTGAAATATTACTTTCATGACCAGTTTTGTAAGGAGTAATCATGTCAATAAAAAGAGTTCCAAGAATAACAATATGATTAATATCATTAATAACAACAAAGAAAGTTTTTAGATAAAACTCATTATTAAAAACTAATGCTTGAGTTTTGTATTCAATAAGTAATTTAGTATTATTTGTTGTAGAAAGTTTTCCAGGAGTGTTTTGTAAAAATCATTTTGGAACTATTTTTTATTTAATACAATTCAAATATGCACCTATATCAAACAAGGCAATGGTGTCTATTTGAAAATCATTTGAAAAGATTAATGTAATTTTTATAATGTACTTTTTTAAAATTAATTTGAGTTAAAACATGTAGAAAATCTTCAGGAATGTGCTCAATATTTGATAATGCATGATCCAATGCATGATCTTTAGGGTTTGATCTTCTGAATCTGGTTCAAATCAAACTGGCTTTCTAACTTTGTAAGAAGGTGTTGTAAAATAGTAGTCTTTTTATTGGGCTTTTTGAGGTTTTATAGTTCAATCTTAAGAGCTTTGATTTCATATCATAGATCTAGGATACTAGCAACAAGTTTAGATTTTTCTTTTCGAGAATTTTGGTAAGGTCATAGGTATTTGTACTAGTTGATAACAATAATGACTATCTTTGAATAAACTATGGTGTCTCTAGCTTATCAAAGGAACTAATAAGTTTGTCCATATAGGTTTTTTTTTTAATTGAGGGTCATTAAGTATTTAGATATCTTCAAGAATAATTTTTTGGTCTTGGGTTAAGACATTTATTTGTTTTGAAGTGTTATGGTTTGATGTATCTAAGTCAAAATTGGATGTTGCTAACTTATTAATTTGGAAGGGTTCTTTAGAAATGCTTGGTGGGCTGGATTTAGTCTCAAATGCTTTAACCAAAAGGTTTGGATATCATGAATGACTTCTTCTTTTAATTATAGTTCATGTAACTTTGTATTAATTTGACAAAATCTAGAGGTATGGCCTTTCTGGCCACATTTGTAACATGCAATGTTTTTTAGATCAAATTTGGGCTTAGGTTTTGATTTTGACCGAAGAGGTTTTGTGGTCTTTTTGTAGTAAGGTTTAGTTTTTATATAGAAATGTTTTCTGTATTTATGGGTTGATCTTCTATTATGGTTTGTTGGGCTTTGAGGTGGTAGATTTAGAGCATGAACCACTATAAGTTTGCTTTAGTAGGGATAGGTCAAACTGTTCATAAAAACTTCATAGTTCTTATCTAGTTTTTCTCGTTTCCCACTGAAGATGTTTTTGGAGTTTAAGGTCTTGATAACTCTTAAAACCATCTTTTTGGGTGAAACTGACAAACTCATCATTTGTTAATTGGTTATAAGGGATTGTTTTGGAGACAAAGTGTCTTTGATTTTGTTCCTAACTTTTTCTCCCATGAGGGTTTGCAAACCAGCAAGGAATTTTTCTTTCTATAAAGGTTAATTTGAATCTTCTTAGAGCATGACACGGGTAAGGAAAGTGTTTTTATACCATTAAAAGTCACTCAATTTTTTAAAATCTAAGGTTGTAAAGAAAGTTCAATATTTGTATCTATGTGATGGAGGCATCTCCTAGAAAATGTAGGGAATGGTTAAAATAAAAGTTGAAACCGCACCTTGGATGGTGTTTTCATTAAAGTCAAAGATAGATATGTGGTCTTCAATCATTTGGATGGAGTTAAGGATTTCAAGGTTTGGGATCAATGAGATGATAATCACATCATTCTTTTAGCTTGCTAAAAAAACCAGCTATAAAGAGTTCAATTATAGCTTTCTCTGAAGTTCTAGTTTGAGTTTTGTAGGCATTGGCAGTCATGGTCATTTGTTATAAGGTGTTTAAGATATTGTATTCAAACATTCCATCTATGTTCCATTCATAGAGGGAAGAGGCATTGAATTTGTGTTGGTTTATAACGGTCGGTTCATTATAGAGGGTTATATCAGGAGCAATGGTTGTTTTAGGAATAGAATTTCTCAAGACAAGTTTATTATTTTTAAGAGTTTCTTCCTGAAAGGCCTCTTAATTAGTGGTCTGAGTTTGGTAATTTTGAATAGCATTTATGTTGCTTATAGAGATTTAGGGATTGTAACTAACTTGTGGGGTGTGTCAGGAGCAATCAAAATGGAGGAAAAAACTTTAAGGTGGTTAAGATGATCTTTAATGGCTTTAAAAAAGTCATTTTTATTATTTTAGAATTGAGTTTGGCTAGTTCTTGTAATTTGGTATAGTTTGAATACTGGGTTTTTTAGTTTCTAGTCTACAAAATTTGTAGTTTTAACTAGAGAAACAATAGTCCTTTGGATTTATTTTTTTATTCTAGACAGTTGTTTTCCTATGGTATTAGGTTGGTATTAGTGAAGTTATTTTGTTGGATAATGTGTTTGGTGTTTTGGATTTATTTTTCTATTCTAGACAATTGTTTTCCTATGGTATTAGGTTGGTATTGGTGAAGTTATTTTACTGGATAATGTGTTTGGTGTTTGTAGTGATGTCTTCGCTTGAGTTTTTGTAAGGAGCAGCATCTATAGTCTGACTATTATAAGGAATTTTAAGGTTTCTCAAGTATGGATATTTAGACTTAATAGAAGTACCACTCGCAAATTCCCAAACAGAGGTTTTACTTCTAGATATTATGGGACATGCATGCTTTAAAAATGGATATATGATATATTGTTTAAATACATAAAATGATTCGAACCAATCAAAGAATAAGATTTGGACTTTATGTAATGCAACAAAATTATAAAAATATTTTTGTATTTCATGTTTTTCTTTCATGAAAGTTTTAAAAAAACAATATCCCTTTTTGGAGTTATAGTTACTATAAAAATCATCAATAAAATAATTTTTTATTTATAATAAGATTTGTTTCAAGAACATTCAACTCATTCTAGATGTTTTCGATTACAGATGAGAATGTTGAAAAGGATTATAGAGAAAGTAGGTCAGTGTTTGTATATAGTGGTTTGGGTATATTTGTGGTATAATCACCATTTTGAAAATTGATGCTAAGAATATCAAAGGTTAATTTTCTAGATAAGTTTGTGTGGCAAGGTATATTTATAACTAAGAGAATTTCAAAAATTCTCTCATTGTTTATTGTACTGCATGTAGAAGATTCATCTGAGAATCTAGAACTGGTTAAATGTCTATGGAAGGATAGTCTAATTTTACCGTCGTTATATTTGGTTATTCGTTTGAGTTAGATATTTGATTGTGATGGTTGTAAGGGTTTAAGTTGGGTAACACGTTCAAAGATCCAGTCTTTTGATAAGGTAACATCTTTTCATTTGATAGATTTAGGTACAACTGTATTTAATCTAGAAAGGTCTGTTTTGATAAGTAAAGTTTCACCTTTCTGAGATTGGAATTTATGTTTATTGGAAAAAGTAGAAAACATGGTTTTATAATGGATCTTAAAGTTTAATGCTTTAGAAATTAATCCTTCAAGCATGTTATAATTATGGGTTTTTATTTGTAAGATAATACTTTGCAGGACGTTTTTGTTTTTGAGAGATATATTTAGGTTTAGACAACAATCAAAACCAACGGGACCACAACACAAACTGGACTCAATGGAACTGAGTAATGAATCTAAAATTTTTGGAATCTAGCATTTTTAAGAACAACTAGGATGGAAGTATTTAAACCTTCTTTGGTAAGAGATTTGATTTCTACTTGTAGAAGGCCAATATGGATATATTTGTAGTTTCTGTCTATGTGTTTTTATAGGGATTTTTTGGAATAAATAGTTTCAAAAGGCTTTGTAAGCTAAATATCTCTTTCTTCAGTTTTTATTGTAAAATCAATTTTGAAAATATTGAAAGAAGAAGTTTGGTAAATTTGGTTCTTTTGAACCTTTGGAATTTTTTAATCATTAATATTTTTTTTGTAAAATCTTCAATAATAATCTATTTACTATTTATAATTCTTTTGTTTTCAAAAGAATCAGAGGTAAAAGAGGGTAAAATAGAAATTGTTTTATAAAAAACAGCATCCATATTTTAAAAAGATAATTTAGAAAACAAACTCAAGTTATATGGATTTATTGTCCTATCATCACTTTTAAATGGGACTTATACCATTCAATATTATTCACCTATACTTTTAAGGTTTTTCCTCTCACTAGGTTTTTATAACTTTTGTATGAATTAGAGGTGATCATTTTCGGTTCGGTTCGGTTTTTATAAAAAAAAAAGTAATCAAACCAAAAAAAATAAAAAAAACAAAAAACTAAAACCGGTTCAAACCGACCGGTTTTGGTTCGATTTGGTTTTTTTGGACAAAAACCGGTTCAAACCGGTTTGACTTGGTTTTTTCAATTTTGCTCGGTTTTTTCAGTTTCAGGCTTATAAACCAGAACCGAACCGGTCGGTTTTTTCAAAATTTTAATTGGTTTTTTTTTCACGGTTCGGTTTTTTCGGTTATTTTTTTCTGGTTTTCTCGGTTTAATCGGTTTTTTGGTTTTTTTGGTTGTAATGATACCAAGATATACATGTATGTTGTGTTGTTACACCAGAAAATGATCTTAAGATCTGGTCACAGGTTTCCGGCCAATATACTTGATTTTAAAAGAGAATATAAAACAGAGAGTATACAAATTTCTGATGTGAATAAAGAGACAAGTTTAATAATGACAAGATTCTGTATCAAACACATAACATACTTAATTTATAAAAATTTAAACATAATTTAAACGGGAGATATATTGACATCGTCATTTTAACAATTTCTTTTTATATACTAAGACAATGACATCTTAGATTGAATCGAGTCAACTTTGGTTTACCTGTAAAACTTACCAACAGAGTTTAATAACTTACGAGATGACTTGCCCGCGCGCTGCCGCGGGCTTATAAAACAAATGCACTTGATGATGTTATAATTGTGAACCAACGCTAGATAAGTAATAAAAATTAAAGGTATGATGGAGCAAATATTTCATGAAGGAAAAAAAAGTTGTGTTGGTGATTAAAAACTTAGAGACTGAACAAAATAATTTGT